>Ga0065711_1007283_pt1 | contig 21193 bp, 13 predicted proteins | sample Hoacrofraction12_FD_59098 | JGI IMG/M metagenome (GOLD analysis project Ga0065711, IMG submission 59098) | Hoatzin crop microbial communities from Cojedes, Venezuela - Epithelial fraction 12 v2 (version 2) | ecosystem: Host-associated > Birds > Digestive system > Esophagus > Crop | place...
TTGCCCCCCCCCCCCATGTCTTTTCCGAGCGGGACCCTCTCTGCCTTCGGCGCTCGCGCCGGCTGGGGCCGGTGGTGGCGGGAACGCCGTGCGGGGCCGCCGGGGCATCGCGGGCGTCCGCCCCGGTCGCTGCTTCCTGGCCTCCTCCCGGCTCGTCCCCGGCGGTGCCGCGCCGGGAAGGGTCTCCTCCAGCTCCGGAGGGGCTCGGGGCTGCTGCCTTGCGGAGCCGACGCTCGCTGCCCCCTGCTCGGGAGACGCAGACTGGGACGTGGCAGCCGTGGGCTGCTCTGACGGTGATGAAGGTGTGCCTGCTGAGTAGGGCTTGCTGAAAGGAAAAGGCAGATGGATGCAGTTTCTCCTGTGCGTTGCAGGTTCGCGTGTTTTGACTCATGTTTTCTCCAGAGTCTGAGCGATTTGGATGCTGGTTGGCTGGGGCTGGGGACAGAGGGCTTGGGGATAGTCGGCAGCAAAGCCCCGATGTCCCGTGCCTGGTGGCAGTGGCAGCCCCGCTGCAGGCAGCACAGGCTCTGTGTGCCTGAATGACTGGTGCCAGTTAGCAGAACAGATGGGAAACCTCTTGCTGTTGCAGACGTGGTTTTCTTCTAGGTTGCACGCAGAGCCCATTGCTATTGAAGGTGAAGGCCTAACTGTGCTATGACTGAATGCCTGCTGGTCTGGATGAGAAACTTGCCTGGTGTTTGGTGCCAGTTCTTGGCACAGCTTTGTAGCAGCATGGTAATATTAAAGCTAAACCCAAAGTTTTTGCCCAGCAGTATTTATTTTTTTTTTATTACTTCCCCAAAATATGTGTGGATTGGTGGCAGCCAAGCTTGCTTGTTCAAACCTAACTTTGCACAGGAATTTTAAAGGATGGTACTACTCTTCAATGTGATTCCACTCACTTTGGTAGACAAGATATGTTTTTTGATGCCAGCTTTACGGTGTTGTCACTACTTGTTACTGTAAAAATAGAGCAAGGATTGACCATTCACAAAGGAGCTCTGGCAAAACATACCTGGGTTAGGGGGAAATGTTCTGCTTTTATACATTGAGCCTACTGAATTTATCAACATGAGCTGGAATATGCACAAATACAGAAATATTGTGGCTGTTTTGTTTGTATGTACCCTGTCTTCCAGCCTCTGCCAGTGCTGTAGCCTTATCGCAAATATAAAGATGGACCATCATTCTAGTAGCCATGAAATCTGCTGCTTGATCACTGTTGGATGACACATGTGCTTATAAAGGGCTTTTAGAGGTGGTCGACTTGACTCATTTGAGTAGCCAGACCTCACCTAGTGGATTCCAGATCTTAAGTGCTTGGAATAGTCCCTGTGCAGAAATGCTTGGATGTTCGCAGGATTGTAGGTTGCAAAACTACATAGCGGCAACTGCAGATCCCTACCTGACATGTCCCTGTGTGGGTGTGTTGTATCTGCTCTTCATCTCCTACTTCATTTTTTAACAGGCAGCAGTGACTCAAAAATGCCAGACCCTCCTCAAAAAGACAGAATCTCTGCACTGTGAAAGTAGAGTATTTCAGATGTGATGCAGGCAGTCCACCTACAGTCGTTGCAGGAAAAGGTTAGAGAATATTCATGTCTTCTCTGGTTTTGTGGAGTGATTTTGGAGGAGGTGATGGTACTGATGAGAGGGAGGGTGAAGTTAATTTCTGCTGTGGGGAAGCTGGCATCTGAAACATCAATAAATGGCTCTGAGACATGTACCGCATTGACAGGAAACCTTGATCTAGGATTTGGAGCCTGAACAGCCATGTTAAACCTCCTCTCTCTCTCCTGCCATCTCACCAGTAATCCCAAAAGGTGCAAGACTGGAAATATCACTGGTACCTTAAAATAGGGGCTTAAAGGCCTGCATGGCCTACTGCAGAACTGCCAGCTGAAGGATGTACAGAGTAGGTAACCAGGGACTTGTCATTGCTGAATTGCTATGAGGTGAAAGACACTGAGTGAGGAATGAGAGAGAAGAGTTGATTATACTGGATACTTCAGACCACAGTGGTGTCTGGACTGTTCCTTCAATTAGCTTTTTCATTTGACTTATTGACAGGGGAACCTGCGTTTTGTGTGAACTTCCTTCTGCCTTTAACTATGTCTCTGGCTTTGTCAACTGTACTCTTTGCTCTCTTTTTGATTTTTATTTAGGGACTGGTGCAGCCATAGTAAGAATAAAGGGACCTCCTGACCTTGGTATCTGCACCCACTTCTGTCCCTTTTAATTCTTCCTTTTCTGTCCTCTATTTCTGAAGTGCCAGCAGTGCTTCCAAGTCTGCAATTCATAGACTGCAAGCGTACGCACATTTCAGCAGGGCAGGACTCCGCCTGTACTTAGAGTACTGCAGGTTCATGAATGAAAGGTATGGTTTGATGATCTGGTGCCTTGCTGCCAACAGGAAGAGAAATCTTGCGTATTTCCACCTCTTTCCTGTGCCAGCTCCCAAGCTTCCCTAGCAATTTTGCAGTCTAGTTCTGGGAACGAAACAGGTGGAAAACTCTTCATTATCTTAAATTTTTAGAAAGTTTGTTTTTTTCTGGTTTTACAGTCTTTTCTGGCTCAACTGCAGGGTCAGGTGACTGCCTTCCCTGGTGGGAAGAAGGAAGTGGCATCACATCCCTTATGAGCAGCTACCAGTTAGGCTGGTCAGATGCCTTTCTTCCCCTGGATTGGCCTCCCACTCCTTTATTTGCCTCCCATCTCTGGCTCCCTATTTTCCTCCCCCTCCCCCGTGGCCTGCCACTTTCATTTTCCTCCTCCTCTCTCCTTTGGGGCTCCCTGTCTTCCTCTGGCCTTGCACGCTCTCCTCTGTGGCCTCCTGTTCCGCTTCAGCCCCCCCACTGTCCACCCCTGTCCTGTTGGCCTTGTACTTGCTCGCTCACTCTCAGCCCCACCCTTCACTCTCAGCCTCCATCTCTCCCATCAGGTTCTCTTTTTTTAATTTTTGTCCTTCTCTCCCCCACCAGTCTGGCTTCCCACTTGCCCCCTGAGTGCTCTCCCCCTTGGCCTTCCAACTTCTTTCCGCCCTATCCCCCTTGGCCTTGTGTGCTCTCTCTCTCCCACCTCCCTCTTGCCTCCTACTTTTCTTTTTCTCCCTCTCCCCCTTTGGCTTCACACTTCTGTAGGCTTCACACTTCTGTAGGCCTCCCACTACCCACTCAGCTGCTTCCGCTTGCAGTGGATTTCATTTCAGCTTCAACTGATTTCATTTCAGTTCCAGTCTCTGTTACAGTTTCATTGTGTGACTTTGGATTAATTCTGTGTGGCCCTGCAAACTATGATGCCATATATGGGTTGTCTTTTCTGGTGGTCTGTGCACAGGTGAGAGCTTACTCTGAGTGTACTTTAGTTTTCACTCTGGAATAATTGGAGGGAGGATCAACATCTCCCTCTGTCTTGCCTGAGCTCCTGAGTCTGAGGACTGCCTCCAGTAATTAAATTAATATTTTTTAAAAGTACATCTTCTGTTCTACATTTGCCAAAGAAGAAATAAAGCATAACTAGAAAATAACAGTGGGTAATTTTGGCCTCCAGTAAGTCTTAACTGCGTAGTCACAGGGTAACACTGTGTGGGTAGCTCAGTGAAATCACTTAATGGGTAGGCAGGAAGCATCTGAAACCAGCAGAACAGAAAAAAGTATTATTATGCAACAGCAGTCAATGACAGCAGCAAAGGTCAGTCCTTCTACCCAGCATCTCTTTCCAAATGGAAAAATGACTTGTGCTTTTTAAATTTTATTGGGAAAACCTTCCCTGAATTCAAAATGGGCACAGTTCTAAAGTTTTGACAAGTGGAAATGTTTTAATCTGTGCAACAGAGTCTGATTTTGATTATTTTTTTGTTGAGATTATTTCAGTCCTCAATATTTTGCGATGTAAAGGACAGAGTTTTCAGTAGCTATGAGACCATTGTGTGCTATTTTGTCTCTGCGAACTAGGTTGGTGTGGTAGTATTCAGGAGTGCTTTTTTTATGATTGCCTGTCTATTGCATGTACTTATGTCTAGGCTTGGTTGGCAAATGCTCGTTACCAAGCAAAAGATGTGGTATACTGCTGGGCCTGCTGCAGATCTTGTAATCTCTAATATTGCGACAATGACATGAGCCATATTGAATTAGTTTTACGGGAAAGCCCACTTTTATAATCACATCCAATGAAAACTGCTGTTCTTATCCCAGACTTCTTGAATACATGTTCCTGGAAGGTCTGGCACAAGCACACCTGAACCTGGATGGTCTATTGGACTAGCCTGGTACATTAGTGATACTGCCAGGAGGGGCTGGTGTGACCGTCCTTCAGATCAGCTTGCTTTCTTTCTCTCTCTCTTATTTGCCTGACAAGCAACCATTGATTTGTGCATTGTTAAAGAAAAGAGGGAATTAGGAGGTGCTGGAATGACTCTTAAACTGATGCTTCTGGACTGTGCCTACTGTTCTGCTACTCTGCCCTCTCACAAATACGCTTCAGGTATAAAGTCATTGCCATTTCATTTCCAGAGTGTTTGTGCTTATCCTGCTGGTGAAGTTCTGCTGTAAACAGTGATGACTGGAGTCATGGTTTTCTTTTTCAGCTGCGGTCAGTGGTTGTAAAAGTTAATTCAAGCTGAGGATAAGGCAAAAACAGTGAAGAAAGGTAACATGGTTGTCGTTTCACAGCAGGGCTAGGCTTACTTCCTGGTGCATTTGTAAAATGGCTTTTCAGCCCTCTGGAAATGGCAGAGTTCTGTATCCTGGTGAAGTGTGCTGCCCGATAGAGGACATTGTTTTTGCAGGCAAGCATTCCTTCCATTTTACAGAAGGTATTGCTGTGCTCTGCACACATTTGATTTCCACATATATTGAACCTGAAGTACTGGGGCCTGCCGTGTACAGTATTGGTTTATTCTAAGTCAGAGGTAATGCCAGTTAGTGGAGTGGAAGAAGTAGATGCCTTTCTCCTGACTTGATAGGCATTTTAAATATGATCGTTGCAGAACAAGTAATATTGAAACAGCATTATTTTGTAATAGTAGCAGAGCGTGTGGAATTACTGACAGTGGGGAGCCGTGCTGTCTTAGGATACTTGGGACTTATAGAACAAGTGGGTTTTGGACAGCAGGACTTTTAAAATGATGTAGGAAAGTGGTTAATTTAAAATCGGAAATCAGCAGCATTCAATTTTCAGAGGAAGACTTTTGTTTCTTAAAGTGCTTTTCAGAGCCTCTTAGGCTTTACTTCACTTCTTTTCTGTTTTTCTGCTTCCATTTCCTTAGTTCTGAGAACGTTGGCTACAGACAAGTAAGGTTGCTTTAATTCCTCTTGTGGTTTTTTTTTTTCTCTTTTTTAAAAACACCGTCGGATCACATGGAATGAAGTGCACTAATGCACTGCTTGATTGTTATATCACTGCCAGTTTGTCACATTTCTTAAAAAGCAAAGAAAAAAAAAAGGCGCCTTTGGAAAGAATTTGGGTTTGTGCTCTCTGACCAGGAGAAACTAGACCTGATTCTTCTGTTATATACACTTTTCAACTACTGTTGATTTCACCAGGATAATTTGCTCATGAAACTGAGAAAATGAGCTCTGCTGGTGCTTGGGTGAAAGTGGAATGGCCCTTTCCTATGACTGTTGTGCTCCTTAGGTCTACTTGTGGAACATATCAGAGATTGCATGATCATAGAATTATGGAATCACTAATGTTGGAAAAGACCTCTAAGATTATGAAGTCCAACCATCAACCCATCATCACCATGCCTGCTAAACCATGTCCCCAAGGGCCACGTCTACATGGTTTTTGAACCCCTCCAGGAATGGGGACTCCACCACCTCACTGGGCAGCCTGTTCCAATGTCTGACCACTCTTTTGGTGAAGAAATTTTTCCTAATATCCAATCTGAACCTCCTCTGATGCAACTTGAGGCCACTGCCTCTTGTCCTATTGCTAGTTACTTGGGAGAAGTGATCAACGCCCACCTCACTATAACCTCCTTTCAGGCAGTTATAGAGAGTGATAAGGTCCTGCCTCAGCCTCCTCCAGACTGAACACCCGCAGCTCCCTCAGCTGCTTCTCATAAGACTTGTGCTCCAGACCCTTCACCAGCTTCGTTGCCCTTCTCTGAACATGCTCCGGCACCTCAATATCTTTCTTGTAGTGAGGTGCCCAAAGCTGAGCACGGTACTTGAGGTGCGGCCTCACCAGTGCCGAGTACAGTTGCATGATCACCTCCCTGCTCCTGCTGGCCACACCGTTCCTGGTACCAGCAAGATACAAGATGTCCCAGGGTTGACCCCCTGGGTTTTTGATTCTTCTTTGGATGGACAGCATTAGAAGCTGCTGATACGTGAGTGGGAGCTATTTCTTCTGCAGTTTGCTGGAACTATGTACAGTCACTGAACACCAAGGATGAAATTTGCCTCGCATCTAAATTTGGATGACATCTACAGAGGTGCAGCCTGGCTTGCCTCTAACAGAAATAGGAGTGTCACATAACAGGACATGGAACTCTTTCTGTGGCACTTCTTAGTCAAGTAAGAACCTGAATGTTCCTGGGAAGAGGATTTGGGGTTGGGGGGGGGGTAAATGAGCATCAGAGCAGCTGAGCATCCTTCAGGGATGAGTTTAGGTGCTCATTCAAATGTGGGGTCAGTTAGCTATTTTACTGCCTATCAGAAGAGGATGCAACTGATTGTATTTGATGCTGTTGCACTTACGGAAGCTGCTGCTGTATGGGGTATAGGTTTCAGTTGTGATCCTTATTTATACATCTTAGTGCTAAGGAAATCAATATCTAACATGGCTAAATTGGCTAATGAGCATATTATAAATCTATAAGTCTTAGTTAACTGATTCTTTTTCAACAACATTCAGAAGTGACTTTGCTTTTAATTAGCAATTTATATAAGGAGAGCTACTGTGAGGTTGAGGTGTATGGTGAAGTGTGGTGAGTCACAGACTCATATCTAGTATATCAATGATATGGAAAATTGTTTTCTGTAGGTCCTGCAAGAGTTGTCTTCAGGAAGATATGTGATAGCATCAGCCACAGAAGAAATAAAATGTGAAATGATTTAGTGCAGGGAAAACCAAGAGACTGCTTTTTGAAGTTGCATTTTGCTCATGCATCGCATCACCTCATCTGACATCACCAGATCACAGATGCAGCAAAGTACCAATGGAATTCCAGCTTTCTTTGCTGAAGAAAAAACCCAAGACTTTTTAATGGAAGAAAAGCACTGATTGTAGTCTTAATTATAAGTAATCTTAATTACAGTTAATTACAATTAGTGCTAGCCTAACTAGAGAATTCGGCTTCTGTGCATGGTGCTGCAAGATGGCTCTGCTTTTGTCTTCTCCCCTGCAGTTATTGTAGCTGTGTGCTCAGGGCAAGCCCCCCCGGCCCCTTCAGCTCCCTCTGTAACAGACGAGTGTAGCAACCTGCAGTATCATGCATAAGAAAATTAGGTTGGAAACTTGGTTGCCGCTTCTCCTGGAAGAGAAGCACCTGTGCATTTTTGTGAACTCTCCTGCTGCTTGGATATGTTCTGCTTGTATTCTACTGTTAGTCTGCCATGCTGCCTGAACAGCCTATGGGAGCTACTACATGTGCTTCTAGTTCAACTATTATGATTGGCAAATTAGTGATGTAGTGGGTTGCTGTTAAAGGCATTCCATTTCTACATGGTTTCCCTTTCTATACATATAAATTGTGATACTGAACAACTGAAATGAAATGTAGGTTGCTACCCTGCTTGCAAAAATTGCTGAAACCTAGCTGCCACGAGTCAGTTAACAAATCTGATAAGAGAAACTTCGCTGACATAGAATAACCAAGTGTCATTACCAAGGAGTTAGCCTATATATTGAAGTAGGGCTGGTCTTTTCATTCTCTGAAACAAAATAATGAAATAGAATATGCAGCAGTTGCACTGTAAATCAAATCAGTGAGCACAGGCAATGCTAGTGTGTAATGCAATCAAGAAATGTTAATAGAGTCCTATTAAGGTGGCTAATGCTAATCTGTTGGCACAGAAGGAAGCAGACTCAATAAGACTAGTGTATTAGGGCAATGCAGTGCAGTCCAGTCAGCAAATAAATGTAAGTGTGAAAGAACTGCTGCATTGAGCTTACCCAGGCTTGTGCTGCTGATTGTGGCCATGTTTAAGCTGCTTCTAAATCTGGAAGCATTGCTAGTGCAATATAATAAAACTGATGCTTCCAAGAGCTTTTCTCGTAGCCAGAATTTATGCCTGGAGATTTGTGACACTTTTCCCTACCCTCCTTCACATTCTGCATCAAACTCCAAGGTCACTGAAAGCATGAGCTTTCTTTGTGGAGCCAGCACTTTTTTACTAATTTCCAGCCACACCAGTGGCAGTTCTTCTCCAGGGAGCTGCAGTTTTCTTCGGAGTACTTGTGAAGTCTTTACAATTTTATGTTTATATAGCCTTCTTCATTCCTGCCAAGCAAATTCTAGTGGTTGAAATGGAATGCTTTTTATTCTGGCACCAATCCCTTCAAGGTCTTCTAGGGTCTTCTTCAGACAGAAGTTCCTTCAACTTTACCGTATTTTTCAGGAGACACTTAATGCATATTAAGTAACACTAGAATGGTGTTGGTTAGGGAGGTGCTTGTGGTCTTTTGAATTTAAATTGAAAGTGTTGGTGCAACCACTGTCATTTTTTTTTCCCTCGTGGGAGGTGCCTTTGTATTTACTTCCATTTTCCATGGGCAGCATGCTGTGCTTGAGATGAACACCATAAAGCTGTCATGCCAGCATTGGCTCTGTGGCTGAAGGAGATGGCAGTTTCCACATTTGGACAGGGCCTTACTTCCGTCTATGAAACATTCCTGGAAGCCACTACATCCAACACTACACAAAAGTACAAACCTGGGAAGTGAACAGCTTTTCATATACTGCTACTGCTTGTAAGCACCAATTACTAGTGAAATTTAAAAGTGAATAGGTTTGAAGAGAAGCTTTGAGTATCTTAATGCCTCCAGACGGAAATGATTAGATAAAGCAGATGACCTCAAACACCTTAGAGCTCTTCTACCTGTGGGTCATGCATCTCGCAGCACTGCAGTGCTGGCACTGAAATTCAGTACTGCTACATTTATTTCTTCCCATGTGTTAGTGCTGTTAGACTCTAAACTTTTTTTTTTAATCTGTACTATGTGCTTTCATGAAAGCCTCTGTAGGCAGGTATCAAGGCAGATGATACAGTTCCTCTAAGACTTGAGAGCTTGATAGTGTGTGACCAACGGGATGTGGATTAGCAGCATTGCATCTACTGCATCTTTAACAATGTTTCCCGCAAAGTGTTGCTGTGCTCTTCCCAAAGGAACATTTTCTTTGTTTTTCTGAAGTGTCTCCAGTCTCTTTCCGTGAGATGCAGAGGCTGATTTTTTGCCTATGGCTTGATAGGAGGTAACAGTCAGATATTTATCACAGTAGCTGCATCTGTCAAGCATTGTCTTCCAGCAATCCCTTAGGTAAATGCTTTTCTTCTTGCAATAATCCAGAGTTCTTTCCAAAGAAGCAGTGGATTCTCTTATTGGGGTTTCTACAGCTTCACAACAGCAAATACTGTCTGTCATAGAACATTGCTGCATTTCAACTCTTAACTCCCATGCAAAGAGCATCCTTTCTCCTCAAGCGTGTGTCTGTGAGAGCTTGATTTGCAAGGCAGTGGCTATTAGCCCAATTTTGAATTTCCATAGGTCAGGAGTAAAGGGAAAAGGCTGAACACTGGGGTATACATTTTTCAAACTGATGATGCTGCTCTTGAAAATTTTAAGAGCTTTTAAATAATGTTCAGTGCTTATTATGCACTAACATTGTTAGCTAAAGTAGTAGTTTGTTTGGCTGGAGACCAAATAACTCTTTGTATGGATAACAGACTTGAGGGGAAGCCTTTTGTCACTGAAAACAAAAACAAAGTGTTAGCTTTAAAACATTATCAGTAATATTACTAAGAAAATGCTGGTTCTTCCCATACGGACCTATGGAAGGAAAGGACAGAAACTGCTTGCAGGTTTTTCTAACTTCAGTTTTCAAAGACTATGTTAAAAGCTGGTGGTTTATATTTGTCTTTATACTGAAAGGGTGAAGACATCAACTGCGTGATCCGAAGATGGTTGTTCTGTTTGGGCGTGCTGTACCCTATGTCCAGTGTACAAGGTATCCCTGTTGTACCTTCCTCACTTTTGCATTTAAAAAAAAAAAAGGAAAAAGGAGTCAGGAGTGGGGTGACAATGAAATCCAGCTCTACTGTTTCCCAGAATCACGCATGATCATTCTCAAAATGAATCATATGTTTGGAATAGACAAATGTGTTTAAAAATATGTAAACAAACATATTTGAAAGAGTAGGCCTGAACAAAACCATCAGACCTTCCCTACTCAGTTCTGAATGCTGGGGAAATTTGCTTCTCCTCCAAACAAAGTGTTAAATTGTGTGTTCTCCAGGGTAACAGGATGTCTGCTGCTCTGTGTTTTTTGCAGTGCCTGGCACAATCTTGGCTGGTTGCTATGAACTTACTGAAGTAATAGAGCTAGCCTGCTTCTAAGTACACTCCATAGTCTTACGATCTGTGTATCTCACCTTGGAGGTTGCCCTATTGTACCAGTAGTGTAGCCAATGTCAATTTCTCGTGCTACATCCTGTTTACACTTAGAGCAGAAATATCTCCTGCCAGTACTCTGAACGAGTGTGATCTTTGCCATAAATTTGTCTTCTGTGCATCCACAGATGTTTCCATTACTTTGTGTTACTCCAGCAGATCACGTTCTTTTTTCCTTCTGATTTAGGATTATAGGATAATTCAGATTGGAAGGGACCTGAGGAGGGTTTCTAGCCCAACCTCCTGCTCAAAGCAGGGTCAGCTATGGGAAGGGATCAGGTTGTTCAGGGCTCTATCCAGTTGGGGCTTGAAAATTTCAAAGGATGAAGATTGTGCAGCTCTGGGCAGCTGCTTCCAAAGAATGACTTTTCTTCTGGGTAAAATGTTTAAGGAAAAACCCAGTATGAAACTTATTTCTACTTACACCCAGTGTCTCCTGTTGTCCCATCTTGCACCACTGTGAAGGCTTGCTCTGCCTTATTGATGCTTTCATCACAGGCACTGTCAGGCTGCTGTCTGCTCTCTCTGAAGTCTTCTCATTTCCAGGTTGAACAAGCCCTGTTCCCTTAGCCTTTCATCATCAGGCAACTGTATAGGAAGGAAGTTCAGTGATAAAAATGAGACTTGGATCCATCTGCTTCATTTGTTTGTGCCTGGGAGTGCCTGCCCATAAAATACACCTGCCAGTACTTCCTTTTCTTGTAAGGGTGTAAAACTCCTATTAACTGGTAAGATTCAAGTAGAATCTTAGATAGGAAAGTCAACTTTTCAATGTTTTTAAATCAAAGTCCTCTAAACTCAAAGCATTTAAGATGAACCCTATTTCAACATTTTGATTTTAAAAAGATGGACTTGTATAAAGCTTGTTAGAGATTTAGAATAATCTAATTAGTCTGAGAACTCTTAGAGTTTTCTTTGTTGGTCTTAAACACTAAAAGCCAAAGTGAAATGCAGTGTGAGAATCTGCAGGGGCCAGAAACTGCAATAGGAAACTATTTTTCATTATTATTTTTAAAACTTTTTCTGTCACATGCAGATACAAGGTTTTCCTAGAATGAAGAGGGTTTTTAAACTTTGTGCGACACATTTTCCATATTCAAATGGACAAATTAACATAGATGTGTTGATTTCTTGGGGTTGCTAGCATATGAGCTAAAGATCTGACCCAGGGGACACCACGGTGATGAGGACAGGTTTAACTGGGAGGTTCTCAAATGAAAGGTGCTTGAGGAGCACCCTCTGCTTGCTTGGGCAAAGTCCTGCATTGTAAATCTCAGATCTACCCACCAAGTTGCCACTGGGCTACAATGTCTGTTGTAGCCAAAGCATGCAGAGCTTTTCATACTCACGTCTGTACTTGTCCTCACTTTCCTTAAGCTCCAACGCCTTTTCACCACCAGCATATCTTGTCTTGCTTATGCTTCATCCACCACCATTGCCATTACAGAGTTTGTAGATTGCTCCCTTTACTGGAAAGTTCCATGCCCTTTTGTGCCGTTTATGCAATTAAGCACTGTGAGCTTGAGACACACAGTTAAGAACTGTCTCTCCAAGACACTTGTTTCATGTCACTAGGCTCCTTATCTGCATGCTTGCAAACACATGTGTGTGCACAATTGTCTACCTACAGGAAAAGTAGTGGCTGTTATGCAGTCTTTAAACAGTTGTTCTACTGTATGAATGAATCATGGCAAATGAATTATAATTATAATGAGGAATGAGTCTTCAATGAATCATACTTACTGTATCAGGTGAATGTATAATTGGAGAGTTTTTCAGGTGGATCCTTGACAGAAAAAAAGAGTACCAAGTGTGATTTTATTGCTGGATGGTGTATTGTGTGGGGCTTTTGCAGTGGTATTTTTTAACAAATAGTTTACTTAACACAGTAATGTGCATATTTAAAAGCTTGATATAACTCTTCTACATTGGTGTGATGTTTTAAAAAATTGCAGCCTTTAAAAACATTGTATATTGTTACTAAGGTTTTCTTAAACAGAATTAAAAATAGAGGTTAAAAAAAAAAAGTGAAAATGTGAACTGAGCACTTATTAGTACCACTGCTTCAGTTAAAAGAAACATACCTTTTAAGTTTTTGTTTAACGTTGTCTTTAATGAGACTGTCAAACATGGTTTCAGTAGCAAATTCTTTCTGCACCCTGTGGGGATTTAAATGAAATCAACTGTATTCTGTAATTACTGTTAGTGGGCTGGCCTTGGGGAAGTTATGCATCATTGAGGACGAAGAATGTTCTCTGCTTTGCTGGGATGGATACGCTTTACAGCAGCTAGGAAAGGTAACAATAAGTATGAGCCATGATAACTTTAATTAATGGTAGCCTGTAGGAATTGGGAGTGTATTGGTCTTGAGTGTAGTGGACTGGTAAGATACTCTTGGAGCTGGAGAGGTGAGGTGACAGCAGTACTCATCGATGTTTCTTCTGTTGTATTTGAAGTGTTTGGTCAGTGATCTTGTATTGGCCTCGCCAACTAAACAAATACCTGAAGGGAGGGTGTAAAAAAGATGGAGCCATCTTATTTTCAGTGCTACCCAGTGACAGGATAAGAAGCAATGGGCACAAACTGAAACATGGAAGGTTCCCTCTGAACATCAGGAAACACTTTTTACTGTGAGAGTGAAGCACTGACATAGGTTGCCCACAGAGGCTATGGAGTCTCTCTCCTTGGAGATACTCAAAAACTGTCTGCACACAGTCCTGGGCAACCTGCTCTAGGTGACCTGCTTGAGCAGAGGGAATTAGACCAGATGAATCAACCATATTGTGATTCTGTAAACTTACTTGTTTTAGTTTTACCTCCTTTTGCTGAACAACACTTGAAGTGGTATCTCAAAGGCATTTAGACATACTGATTACAACAGGTTCCAGAGGCATCTGAGCAATTATTTTGTTCTTATTAAGGCTACACAGCTTTTGCATGCTGATGTTATCAACCCAAAAGAGCATCTGGACTTGAAACTGAAGTTAAATGTGAGTTCAAGATTAGGTCCTTGCATAAAAGCTTGTGTGCTTAAAAATTAGAACCCAAGTGAAATAATGCCAAGGTGTCTTTGTGGATCCTGAGATCTTGTCTACGTGAAAGACTGTACTAATGTAACTACCGTAAGTTTAGGAAAGTATCTTTTTCCCTACATGATGAATGGGAGTGAAAGCAGTTCCCTACTTGATAGGAGTCCTATAAGGGGAAGTGCATTTGTGCTGTTGAGGTGTTTGGAAGCTATGCCATTGGAGGTTGTACAAGTAATAAATGCGCTTTCTGGACTGAGTTATTTCTTGGATTTCACATCCTTTAGTAGAAAATACGGATTAAGAAGCAAAAATTGGAATTGGATATGTGGAACTCGAGTACAACTACAAAAAATCTTGCCCACTTCCATTATCCACGGTTGTCAGGATTGCTATTCTACATTCCATCATGAGATTCAAGTAGGTTGTTAATGAGAATGTCCAAAGTCTACTTTTGTCTCAGGGATAAATGGTAACTTTGTCAAGGTGAGCTGAAAGTGAAATCTGTTGTAAAACAATGTATCTAAACAACTGGTTTGGGTTTGGTTTTTTTTTCCCTCCCTAGGAAATTACTACCTCAACATGCGAATCAGAGATTGAAATTCTATTGGAGACATCATAAATCAACATGCTGTGATATTTGGGAGCTGTGGTGACAATATAAAAGACTCTGAACTAGGAAAGTTTAGCTGGAAACAAGTTACTGTGGTTGATAATTACAAGTAACATATAATTGTAGGTGTTTTAAATATTGAAAACATCAAGGTGGCTGTCATTTCTGATATAATGGGAAAGAAATGTTTGTGTTCATGAGATGACCCACAGAGGTCCCTTCCAACCCCTACTATTCTGTGATTCTGTGATTCTGTAAAACAAAGTCCACAGTAAATGCAGTAATGACTTGCTAATGCTCACTGAGAACTGAAAAACCCATTGCTTTAGAGAACTCTTTAAAGATTAGCAAGCACTCCTGGAAGTGGGTTCTATTGCTTTACCTGTAACCCGGAGGAAGGGGGTGAGCTTGGCAAGCCGCTGATATGTGGAGACTATGGATCCTGTTACACTGGAGATGAGGATCCTTGGTTTCTTCAAGGACACGGGTCTATCTTCTTGGGGGTTTTGTGCTCCAAATTAATCTGGGTTTGACAGCCAAAATGTCAGGTAATGAAGTTTTGTAGCGAGACTGAGCTCATTTGGGTTTCTTCTGTTGTTTTCTTGAGATTTATGTAAATTTTTTGCAACAGTGCTTTGTTCCCTACAGTCAAATGCAGGTCAGATTATTTACACAATCCAGTTGAAAATTTCGAGAATGAAATATTGATTTTTTTTTTTTCTTTTTTCCCTGTGTACCAGGAGACTTCTTTGATAAATAGCATGCATTCTGAATTCTTTAATTCTAAATTCTAGTTCAATTCTGGTATGAAGTGGAGCACAGTCATATATGTCTAGATCTGAATGAATTTTTATTCGATTAGGAAAACCAAGCTGAAAATGCCTTTGTTATCGGATACAAATCAGTGAATCATCCAGATGCTTAAACTACCTTACTCTTCAGTGATTTCTGTAGTGTGTTTGATGTTATTTTCTGTCTTTGTAATGGTAATTTCTAAAAATCTGTTAGGTAAAAACAAGACAGTAGCAGACGGTTTCTTCCCAGATCAACTGGTTGGTTTGGGCAGGGGAACCAAATAAAAATTTAGGTGAAAAGGCATATATCATGAAATGGAGGGAACTGGCTCATGTTGCAGGTGTTGGATTAATCCTGTAACTTTTGGTATTTGTTCTTTGAAGGTAGATTTTGTAAGGGGACTAGATATCAGGAAAGGCAAAGAAGAAAAGGAAGGAAGAATGAGGGAGTCCTTCTGGTCTTAAATTTTCAGCTTTTACTGGAGAATTATGGAAACCCAAGACCGCATTTAATGGGACTTCACCAATCCATGGGAAATATAGCTGGCTGACACAACAAAAATTGGACAATCTTTAAAATCATGATAAGACAAATCCTGAAAATTATTATCCAAAATGCCAAATACTTGTTCCTTTTGGTTTGTTTTTGTTCTTTTGTTTGTTCTTTTTCCCAGTGTTTGCTGGCTTTGGATACCTGAATTTGAGGTGCCTGACTAGAGATGTACAGTTATACGGCTTTAAAAAGTGCAGAGAAAATAACTTCTAAAAGTCAGGCTCCTAAATGCCTTTTCAAAACAAATTATCTGCTGCCATAAGAGGATATTTTTTGATGTGGCATTTTTTTTGTTTCTGGGAGTGTAGCCCTCTGTCTTCTTGTGGAGTCATTGAATGCTCAAAATATATGAAAATCAGACTCCTCAGTTTTTTGCCTTGGAAGACCTATCATCAGTACAGACGTCTGTTCTGGAAAATCTGAGCAGAATATTCTCAGTGTGAGATTTATGTTCAGTCTGGGAGTGTCTGCATCTACAGGACCCCAAAAGACATTAACTGTGTGTTACCAATGAGGTCTGTCTGTCTTAGTTTGGATATTCCCATGGTTTAATACACATCCATAGCACAGAAATTCAGCTTCAGTTACAGATACTTGATTGACTAGGGTAGCTGAACGAGGAGCTCTTTTCTTGCAGAGAAGAGTTCTTAACACTCTTGAGATGTTCCAGGCAGTCCTTTGCCTTCTCATCATTCTCTCATGTTCTGTGGACCTGCCTCTCATTTATAGGTTCTTCATAAATTTCCTAGTTTACTGCCTTCCTTCTGGCTGCTTATATATCTTAAGGCCTGTGATCACGAAATCCAATATTCTACATAAGGCTGAAAAACAGTGGTTTAGTCCAGAATTTTTCTGCTAAGACTAATTATATTATATTTTGTTTTTCAGGTCAAACATCTCCAGAGGTGAGGCAGATTATTTCTTCCTTCTGCTCTTTTGTAGTGTATGGATTCTTTTCCGAAGACTGAATTTTGCAAATTCTCCCTTTCCCATCTGTTGCTCTGGCTTTTTTGTGGCGCTTCCTATTCTTGTGCTTTGAAATTTTAGAATTCCTGCTCTTCCAAGCGTTGACCAAATGCAGGCTTTTCTTCATTAGAAGTTCAGAATAGTGTTCTTTCTAACACTATTTTGATGACTATAATGATAAGTTTTAGGATGGAGAGATATATATATATATATATATATGTGAATGGAGGGACGGCAAGGTTTTTTTGGTAAGGAATATTTCAGTTTGCTGCTCGCTGTCATGAGTGAAAGATTCCAGAAATCTGTAACAGTAAATGTAATGATCTGTGTGCATTTTCTGGTAGCTGCCAGATGTCACTGGACGCATTCCCAATACACACTGTACTCCTGTAATGAACACTGACAGTTTAATAACCAATTATTTTGAATGTTTTTTTTTAATTTCTTTTAAACTATAAACTGATTCTTATTTCTACTCTCTTCTTGGCCAGCTAAAATCTGCTTCCTCTTCCTACCACCTTTCATTTATATTTCTGATTAATTGAGCTGTAGACAGAGTAAAAGTGGAACAAAAGGCTGTGACCTAGTGACATGTTTCCCCCAGAATGATGTGGAAGAATGCCTCTCCTGCTTGAGTTGCTCTTTTACTACTGAGAGGAGAATGCTGTTGTGGACAGGGCCTCAGAATATTAGATTTCAGGTCTGATGATCATTTGGAGAAATGAATAAAACAAAGGACACTATTCTGTTGGTAATGAGGGTCCCTTTTACAACAGCTGTAGTGTTGTTATGGATATGGTGGATTTGATCCCTGGTTCCCCACTGGTTTGGGGGAGACTTTATTGTTAACATAAGGCAATATATTTCACTGCTACTTTCTAGTGATGGGTTGCTGTGGATTTAAGGAGAACTGATATATTTAGGCAGGTCTGGTTTACTTGTTACAAATTAGTCTGAGTATGATAATCCATTGGGGCCATCTAAGCTGTCATGATTGTATCTGTTACTGTACCTATTCTAATGTGTTTTTTCCTTCCTGTCTTCAAATGACAAACTTCAAATGAAAGCCCCAGGCTCCAGCAAAACAAAGCTGTCTGATGAAAACAGCTCAGTAAGTGAGAATTCAGTAGTTTGTCGATATATCTATGAGCCGAATAGGGTGGCACTTCTAAAAAAAGTGAAATGGAATTAAAATGGGAGCTACCGCCATGTCCTGGGGAAATGCTGCTTCATGTCTTACAAACAATGTACAGTTTGAGTGTTGGAATTGAGCAGCCTGGTGAATTCAACAGGGAAGAATTTATCTTCTCAAGTCACTGTATCAGCTGAAAGTGATACAGGCTTATCTTTAACAAGAACTTGTTTTAATCACTTTTGTTAGGTGGAAGCAAGAGGTGTAACTTTTGTGCCATCCTGAGAGCTCTGGCTGAGTGTCTGAGATTAAACTACGTCCACTGACCAAAGTGATCCTCCTGAGCCATCTACACAAACTGCTTATTAAAGTGTGTGATTTTTTTTTTTCTTTGAGCTTGGAGCAGACGTGAGCATTCCCTTCCATTAATGTAAGTGTCTCTGTATTTCCAGCTGGCCCACACCGATTCAGTGGTGCTCAGTGGCACATGCAGAACGTCCTCAAAGACTCTGTGGAGAGCTCTGACGATGAATTCTTCGATGCGCGAGGTCAGTACATGTTTTTAATCCTCCCGTCCCCGTTCTTTCCCCAATTTTGCAGCAAGTAACTGAGCTCCTTTGGGGATGAACTGACAACATTGTCCTCATCAGACTGAGATCTGAAAAAACCCCGTCAGATCTTCTCTCAAGGATTTCTGAACGGGCCTAAATTTAGGTGAGATGGGTGAAGTGCTGGGGTGGATGAGCGAGTTACCATGAACTGGATCTGACATCAGAAGCAGCATGACTACCCAACAGTACAGAGCTTACTGTGTTCTCTTGGGCCCAGCTTGTTTAAGGATCAGGTAGTATGTGATGTTAGAGTTGGAGTGCTCTTGTTTACAGTTCCTGATGAAGGCCATGAGTGCTTGTGTTACTTATGGCCAATTTTTAAACCAATGGCCTAGATTTTCCACTCTGGCAAAACTTTCACTGAAGTGACCGGGACCTCTGCTTGTTCAAGAAGAAGCAATATCTGAATAACTGTGGATTTTATCAGGTGAATCCAAAATGCAGTACTCACTACAACATCTGATGAGAGCCTAAATCTTGTCATGCTCTTTAACATGCCCAGTTTTGTTCTGAGGTGGGAATAAAGTTCGTAGGTTGTGTGCACACGCAACCTCCCATCTACAGTGGGAGACAGTGTCTCTGTTTTTGATTTTGTTTGCAGGAGCCAAACCTAATGCTTTTCTGAAATGTTGCGTTTGCTTTTCGGAAGTGAATAACTATCAAGGAAGGATTAATTCTGCTACTACTGTGAAATCCAATTGTAGGATCTTTCATAGTGTAGGCTATTCAGTTCAGACTGAGCTGTCCTTATGTCCTCATGTTACATGGAAGTCAGGAGTGAAGGGTGATGGAATAAACTTGTTGAATGTCCTTTGGCTTTTGTAGCAAACTGGATTAATTAAGTACTGAGCAATCCCTATGCCTTTGAGCAACCTGCTCTAGTGAAAGATGCCCCTGCCCAAACAATTCTGCGATTGTATGAAAAGGAGATGGATTCCCCTTCACCCAAATATTTGTTGAGAGTTCTTTTCTAGTTCAAAGTAAATGTAATCCAAAGTGGAACACTCAACTGTCTGATGGGAAACTTGCCTTGGGTTTGGATGTGCTTTTTATTTTTAGTTTGGTTCTTTCATTAACAGCACACTCAGCAGACAATCTGCTGATGCCTAAGTGCAAAAAAATTTGCATGGTGAAGATTGTCCCTGAGTTTCTCCCTGTGTTGTTATTTGTGATATAGGGATTAAAAACCCCTCCCTTCCCAGTATTCTGTTCTTCTTGAATGAGGCCTGTTTCTGAGCAAATTAATTTTCATTTATAGAACTGCATTGACTTCAGTCTCATTGCTGTGTGCTGATTTGATGTCTGGAGATGCATGATGGTATTGCAAATGGCAGTTGGAATTTTTAAGGCAGTATTTGGCATTAAATGTCTGCTGTCTTGCAGTGAACTTCATATTTCAGCGTTTTAATATTCTCTGTGGGTGGAATTGTTGCAGGAATGGTTGGCAGCTGACTGTTGCGTTTTCATGCTGGCATAAGCTTGAGTTGAAATTCAGCATGAAGGACTTACGTTAGGAGCTTTTTAGTTGCTTTAAAAATGCAGAGGGTAGGAGGCAGGCAGGCAGCTCTGTGCTCTAAATGATTTGGAAGCTCTGCAGCAATTTCCCTGATAGCTCACTGATTTATTTCTGTGAAGCTGAATTTGCAGTATTTTCCAAAACAATCTTTTTTTGCAGAGGCATAATTAATATTGATCAGATTATTACTGTGTATTATTCAAAGTACAGATTTGGATCCAGGATGCCTCGACTGCAGTTTATCTGCCAGTTGCTCTGACAATGATGGTGACTTTGTCTGATGGTGAACCACTTATTTTCTGTTCCCTTTCTGTAAATTTCCTACTCTAGCTATAAAATTCATGACAACTTTGAACTTGAAAGACAAGCTGCTTACATGAGAGTTTTGTTTTGTTTTTTAACAACCCACCCCCCACAGGCAACAGCCTCAGTCAAACAGGGAAAGAAAAGTTTTCAAAATAAAATGGATTTTGAAAACTTGGCACAAAATTCTGGCCTCGCCTAGTACACTACAACTGTCCATTGAAATCAGGCGGTTCTAAATGGAGATGGATATTGGAATAATATTTTTATGAAAGTCAAATGATTTGTGTTTGGTTGATCAGGTATAGCAGGATGAAACTATTTGATGTGGTTTATTTTGGAAGTGTGGCGAAATGATGTAATGGATCCTTGTATCTCTAGAATCTGTGAAATTGACTGTGGACTTCACCTTCTTTCAGAAACATGCTGGCATCCTCTTGATTTTACCACAGCTAGAAATGAGTTCCTGGCTGTACAAGTATGCTACAGCTACTGAGCAGAAAAAGACATGCAGATGTTCTTTCTGAGTTTGCCTGTATTAATAAGGTGTGCATTCAATTCAGACCCTTTTTGAAGTCTGAGACAGGAGATATCCATCAAATATCAATTTTCTTCCCTGTTCCTGTACAGATAGGCTTACACTAATAACTACTTGTCTGGTGTAGAGGGTTCTATACCTGAGATTCAAGAAACAATCCACAACTATATGTTGTCTGATGTCAAAATGTCACCTCGTGCCCAGTCTGAAATCGGCTCAGATGTGCATTTCTGAGCTGGGATTTAGCAGCCCATCCCTATCTGAAGAGGGATTTGAGAGCTCTGAGCTCTGTGTGTGTGTATGCACGTGAGTGCACATTTCACAAAATACATTGCTGAACACTGATTATTTTCTCCTTGTTCTGAACAAAACAACTATCTTATCTGAAAGAGGCTTTTAGCACAGGGATGTTCCAGCTGTCGGCACAGAGAGAGGAAAGAAATATGGATGTTATAAGCCGATTTGTCCCTTGTAATCTTTATTGTCAGTGGGTACGCACACAGACACTGCAGCTGGTACTCAGA
>Ga0065711_1008567_pt1 | contig 21193 bp, 17 predicted proteins | sample Hoacrofraction12_FD_59098 | JGI IMG/M metagenome (GOLD analysis project Ga0065711, IMG submission 59098) | Hoatzin crop microbial communities from Cojedes, Venezuela - Epithelial fraction 12 v2 (version 2) | ecosystem: Host-associated > Birds > Digestive system > Esophagus > Crop | place...
CAGGCAAATAAACAGTTAAGAGGACAATTGGAAGAGCTCACGATGGTGGAACTGCAGTGCTGGAGTGTGGAGCATCAGTCAGCTAAACAGCTTTACTGGCTGTGAAAAGGGAGTCATCCAGCTCCTCAGCTCACTGGCTGCTGCAGGTAACCTCCTCCCTGCTGCCCCCAGCAACTGATCCAATGAACGTACAGTTGCATGTAAGTTCATTAAACTGGCTAAAAGCCTTTTCTGGTTTTGGTAAGATAAGCTTCTTTTTTGACCAGTCAAACCAATCAATTTATCCTGCAGCCATGCAATTTCTTGATGGCAGTTAACTGAGAAGTTAACTGAGAAGGATGGGGAATTGAATTGCCTTTTGAGAGTCACTCAGATGCCCAATTACCTTGATGACAATGTCCAACAAACCCTCTGGAGTCTTTTTTTGCCTTAGTGACTCTACTTTACTTTCTTCAGATGATGCTTATTCCTTTTTCAAATCAAAAGGCAATATGGTTGAGTACTACTCAATACTCACTTTTCTTCCCTACTGCGTGCCCTTGCACACAGACTGAAAACAAAGCAAAAGGCCACCACTGATGCACTGACCTATATATGAAGAATTTGCACTAGAAGTTTGTCGGGTTAGCAAGATCAAGCTCAAGATCTCAACAAAGATCAACTCGTTCAGTCAGAAGTATGTCAATGTAACAACTCCCACAGAATGACTTCTTTTACAATACAACGTTTTACTTCCATTTTCCACAGTTTTCAAACAACCTCTCCCAGAGATAAAGATCAACAATTTTCAGAGGTCAAATTTCTTTAAAATATGTTGAGATACATATCCCTGGACAAGACTCTGTTTTATGGCAACACTGTCCTTAAGAGGTATTCATTAGAATAAACGAAGCATCATTCTATATAACGCAATATGGAATTTGAAAAAGTAGCACAGGCCGACAGAGGTTGAAAACTTCAACTGTTTATACTGAGTCCCAGCTTGTATTTGTGTTAAAATTATCTTTGGAAGGTGTTTCACAGATATTCAAGGAGAACTGTAAAGGCCACTAAAGTCTACATATGTCCTGTTCGGGTTTTTTTGTTGCTGTTTGTGTGTTGGGTTTTTTGGGGTTTTTTTTGGTTTTGGGTTTTTTGGGGGGTTTTGTGGTTTGTTTTTTTTTTTAAGATAAATGGCAAAGTATCTCTCTTACTGATTAAAATAGATGTGACCATAGGAATTTGAGAAAATTACACTAAGCTAACTCTGGGATACATCACAGATAAGCTGTAGAGAAGCTGTACTGGAAATAATATTCCTGGAATACTGTGAAAAATGTAGACAGCTTTTTGGCCAGATGGCATAGGGTGATGGAAACGTGACTTTGATGTTTTTGAAGAAACTTTCCTGTGCAGCATAAACACATAAGAACATGTGTCGTTAGAGACTACGCTTGTTACTTGACCATCACGACAGAGGTTCTATAAAAGGGACAGTTTGTGTCCATAAAATTAACCCTTTCCTCATGTAAGCTAAGACATACCATCTTCTCCAGAAACAGCTTAATTTTGCATGAAAGCAAACAGATTTATGGTATTTATGACTGCGGCACAAAACAAGCAATGATCAGACTTTGGGTGAAATTTAAGCTTACATTTTGCAGTTTTCTTTAACAACTAGACTAGTAAAGTTCTTCAGCTGTAATACATGGACTAACAGACATTCACTTCCACTGTCATGCCTGGAAAATAAATTTCCTGTGTTAGTCACCACGCATTAATGCTTTGCTTAAGAGATAGAGATGAAAGACGAAAAAGATTTAAAGAACATAAAAGGACCTTTTGTTGTTAAACAAATCTCTTACACAAATCAGTTTGAATCAAAAGCAATTACAGATATCACACACTAACAACATTATTAATATTAGCTACAGTAACAAAGTTATCAGAACTAAGAGAACTAAACATTATTCAATTTGAAAAGAACAATATTCCCTCCTACTGTGACTCTTGATAGTGAACAGGTTTTACAAGATACATTCCTTGATTTAAGCAGTTACACCATATGCATGTGCGTGCACGTGTAACAACATAACAGCTACATTTGAAAAAATCAGTCTGCATTATTTTCACGGGTTAATGAAAATATGCAAAAAACTCTATTCTTTCACACCCACATGAATTTTGAAACAGAACTAATAAACCTGGTTGAGATTTGAAAACTCCCAGGCTTGGGAATTAATTGTCCAAGGGGTAGAGACGACTCTGGAGGGCTAAGGTCTGACATCCTGCCTTGCACTGCTATAACCTGGCCTTCCCCAAGGTACTCCCACTACTAACAGTAGCATGCCCTAAGCACAGCATTTCAAAGCTGTATTTGGGAACCATATCTGTATTTGTGCCTCTTCACCTGTGAATTTCCTAAGGTAAGCCTCCTTTATATAGCACAAAAAGATCTCACTCACAGAGACATATCCCTATACCCATGCTCACACTAACGGCCCAGACAATGAAAATAAATGCTACTGAAGGCCCTTTTATCAGCCAGCACTGAAAGGACACTGAATGAACCGTGGTTAAGGCACATCCCCAGCACAAAGTAGCACGTGACGGACTAATCTGTACATCCACTAAACTCTGGCTTTCAGTTCAGAAGCTTCTTAAAACTATCCACTGCAGTTAAGTGTATTAAAAAGCTGAAAACCAAATCCAAGAAAACTAGTGAGCAATTCCTGCTGAGTTGAAAGGGATAAAGAGGAGCAACACTACTCACAGAAACCCAACATGTATTTGCGGTTCTTCATTACTGACAGCATCACCATAAACAGGTTCTTCCAGATCTTCATTCCTGCAGGAACAGAAAGTACTGTAAACTACATACTGACCTAAGCTGTTAAAACATAATGAAATGGACTTTTATTTCATGATTTGTGGATATAAGAAATTGTTTGGTAATACAAGAGGGACTAGTAATATAGAGGGAATTGAGATACTTATTTAGAAACAGAAAGCAGTAGAAATTCACAATTTTAAAAAGCTGAGGTTTTAGAGTATCTCTTTCAAGATCTTTAGATTATTTTAATATTTATTCTGCCTTCCATTTCTCTTTAGCATCCTCACAACCTTATCTTCTTCCCAGTTACTATTTATTGTGTTAAAACAACTGCATAAAGCAACCACATCTTCACCCATCCTTCAATCACTTGGTAAACTTACACATTTTTAGATTTTCAGCAGTTCATATGTTTCTTCCTTGCAGTTATACTTTTATCACATGCTACTCAGAATTGTAAGTCACACTCTGTATAATTCTATTTCGTTATAGATGGCTGAAATAAAATTACTGATTTATGACTAATAAGCTGAGAAAACTATCTTTCAAGGGAGAAGTATATGGTGTTAAAATGTTGGAGACAAAACAAAAGGGGCTTGGCACTCATGAAGATGACAGTGGAACTTCCTTCCTCTAAAATATGCAACTTCATATTCTTACGTTACTAATAATTAGCAATTTTGAAAGCATATTCAGAAATTTACAACGAATTCTTTCAGACCACGTGGTAGAACAGGAATATTTCCAGATTACTATGCATTTATACACCTGACCTTTTGCTTAAAGCTTCAAATACGCCACTGTCACTAGTCAGTGAATGATCTGAGAGACATGCTGAAACTCGCCTGGCTCTCCTCTCCGATCTTCTACCACTGTCTCCTCGCAGAGTTACAGCTGTCATGGAGAAAAAAGTGAGGACAACATCAGCTCAAAGCAATCTCTTAGAAATTAAACAAGAAACATCTATTGTACCCAAACTAGTGGCAAAAAGGTTGGCACAAACACAGTTCATTGCTTTTTCATCTAACTTTAAGTTAAAAACCTAGAAAACAATCGACCGGAGATTATTCTGTGGGAGAATTAAGGAAGGAAGTTTGTGGCTAATTCCTCTCTGACAAGACTAAGTATAAACCAATTGCATTGTTATTAAATGCTTTTCTGGTGGAATAATCCCTCCTGGAGGAAGACTTACATTAATTCAACATATGTACACATGATATCCTAAACTTTTAAGATTTACCTTGTGAATATACAATAGGCTGAAAACAAACACAGAGACTAATTCTTTTAAGAAGTTATCTGATAACACAATGTGAGGTTTTGTTCTCATTTGTTTCCTAATACAAAGTCTCAAAGCACACTGTTTATACCATCGCATAATAGCAGCTTTTATTTACAGTCTGAAAGGCATTATCAAAAAGAACCAGTGCTTTCCAACTCACTCAGACCACTCTTTTTTCGAACTCTTGGTGAATGACTTTGAAAACTGACTGGGGGAGGAGAAGGAAGCAATACTCAACCCCCTCTTCCACCCTTCCCCAAATCACCAGCCACACCATAAATAGCGACTCAGCAATCATTCTCACGTTGTAAGCGTATCGACGAAAATGATATTATAGATCAGGTTTTGCACTGGCCAGTAGGTATAGCAGCTACCAAGCCTTTAAGGTACGTGAACAAGTGGTAATGCTCAAGAATTGCATAGGTAAGGCTTCGTCACTTCAGTGACAGCTCCTAACTTGACATTGTTTTCTTTCCTGTCCTAGAGAGGACCATTAAACAGACTTTTGGAAGAGCAGTTTTTTCACTGTGCAGTGAAGAACTTTTGCCTGCTTTCCCCCCTTTTACTTATGGCTCAATGACCGTCCTCAAAGCAGAAAAGCAACATCAGAGAGGTGCCACTTCAGAAGTAAGGGAAAGCATCTTATTTGCTTCTACCCATACTCAGAAGCTTAAAACAGCCAGCATAGAAGTATTCCCAGTTTCAGCAGACAGCGTTTGGAGTGACAGCAGCACAGTGCACATCACCCAGGAGATGAGCACCAGCTGACGTTTACTGCTTACGACCCTTGACTAACGATGAAACATGCCTTACTCAGAGCAACAACTCATTACCTAATCTCTGTTACGTGTTATCTTAAGGCATCAAAAACAAAAGGCTGGCACCCCATCAGGAAGCTTCCCTCAGCAGAGTGCCAGCCAACAGCCCGAGCTCCACCTGCAGAGCCCAGCTGGGGTACAGCCAAGCGAGCCACCCCTCTGCATGGGATCCATCTCGCCTCCTACCCAAGCACCACCAGGACAGGACATCAGGACTTGAAACTTGATTAAAAATCCCCCAAATTAACACAACCATGCCGCTGCTGTCAACAGAAGTGTCTGGCTAAGGCTAGCTTTAACCCACCGTGGGACCGGCAGACAGGATGCACTGAGCCTGGCATTCCTGCACCCACCCCAGGTACGCTCTTTTCATCAGGGTGCCAACAACGCCAAAGGATATTCCAAAAACTACAGGGTCCTGTTTGGAGCTACAATTCACTGGTTCTGCCCCAGAATGTCCCCAAAAAAACCACAAAAAGACATCCCACAAACTGGACGGCACCAGTTCTTTGTCCTTTTGGATCCGTAAGCAGTTCTATGGGTCTCCCCTCCAAGTTCAAAGGGAGGATTTAGACACCTTCAGCTACGCAGCAAATTTATCTGCTGACCAGGGACATCTCAACCTGCATTTGTCTGTGCCTGGAGAAAGAACCACACTACTTTCCCCCAGATTACAACATTCCATCTTTATTGTCCATCACAAATCACGGTGCAGTATAACTCATTTCATCCTCAACGCAAATAAGAGCAAAGTTCTAGATGGCTCACAGAAAACAAAGAAACTTTGTTTGAGCCACGCTCTCTTCCATACCACTTGTACAAAGCTGTGTGTTTGTTTCTTTTTTTTTTTGTTTTATTTTGCTTTTAAGAACTTTTAATTTAGTGAGCCCACCTCTGTGAGTGCAAGTCACCGGGTATTTATGCGAATCAAAACGAGCAGTCTGTAGGGACATTTTTTACTATCAAAATTTCCCAGTAATTAATACAACACTGGAAATAAGACAACACTGGAAAAAGGATGAACTTCACAAAAGTGTATAATTTTTATACAAAAGTGCTTCTATAATTTCTGTACTAATTTCAACAAGTTACACTAGGATGACTTCTTTTTGTAAATAAGCCTTTGGCTCACCCTTCTATGTGAACACTTTGTATAGATGTAGGAGACGAAAGACCTCAGGGGCTCTCTCCTTTGGAGGTTCATGTTCCCAATTAGTCTGGAAGGAAAAATTGGTCTGAAGCACCAGCATAACGTCATGAAAAACTGACATGTTACAACAATGTTGTAACTTCACAATGACTTGCCCACTGCCTGCGGGCCATGGAAGTATTTGATAACATCTGAACAATCCCAGAGAATTTGGGAGAGAGGCAAACACCAAAACACGCCCTTGACTAGGGGCAAAAAAAAAAAGCAGGAAAAATTGGTCAAGAAGAAAGAAACATCGGATTCCGGTTTAAACAGAACAAGGTTTAACACAGGCTACAGACCTCCAAATGCTGGAAGCTAAAGAATAGTTTAAAAATAAAATTTCTAAGGTAGACAACTACCTTTCATTTCTTTATTTATACAGTAACAAAATCAGTGAGCAACATATAAGAATTTCCAGAACTACCAGGTGCCAAAGCTTCACAAACATAAGACAGACCTGATTAAAAGAATATTTTCAGGTGTCGTTAGTTGAAAAAGTGAACTTCAAAGGACATTCTGGTGTCCAAGATTTCATTAGCTAAAAGAATACATATATAAATCTAAAGCATGTTTCACAAGCTTAGGAGGCTACAAATACCACACATCAGCTCAAAATGCACTAATAAAAGAGTCCAACACTCTCATAAAAAGTAAACCAGAGACACAAACAGACCTTACCTACCATGATGCTGTCAGGCATTACTAGGATATAACGAAGCTCAAGCTCGCAGAACACTTTTGCCAGGAATTTAACTACAGCCATGAATATACTGTTTAGTTGACATAGCAAAAAATTAAGTATGCCATAATGATTAAACAGATACAGCACAACATCAAACAACAGCAAATGTAGCAAAATCTCCTGTTTCTTCACATGCAACTCAGAAAAAAACTAAAAACACAACCCCAACCAACACTTCACACAGAAAAACACACTGGGAATTACAGGCAAAATCAGCACAATACATAATTTCAGGTTCACTTACAGTGAATTTTTCTGTTGTGCCGCATGAGAAACAAGATAAAATGAAAAGCACACAATGATAAACCATCTTCTAGATCTACAACAATATTTTGCAAACAAGAAATTATTTAGGCATTAAAGGAAACTTAGCACTCAAAAGATTATTTTACGATAGAGAAGAAGAGATAGTGATGATATTAGAGCCTAATATTTTATTAACATGTTTCCTCCCGCTCCCAGGTTTATAAATATGATGGATTTAACCTCTCGGGCATATTCCCTGCATTGACACATGCTAACATGTTGCACAGTACATCCCCGAAACAGATGCAGAACAATAAAACAGCGGATCAGCAACTGAACAGCAAAACTGCAGTTCCCGAAGAACTACTTGAACTTGCTCCAGTGCTGCTTCAGTGCAAAGTATGTGCAGTTTATTCAGTCTTAACCCTCCTGGCCCCCACAATTTTCAAAAACTACCTCTTACTTTGTCTAAGGAAGGAACGGGTAAAAGATTTGTCTGAGTTAATACTCACTGGTTTTCCAGTGTCGCATTATGCTACCAGACCGTCGGGTGGCAGCAGCAAAGCACACTGTGTAGGACCTTAGTGAAAACCAAAACCCCTCAACATCTGGGGGTTCCCAAACTGTGATATACGAGTTTGATGCTCCATCAAATTCTTCAAGAAAAAAAGAGTACAAAACCAAAATAATTTTGAAACTTCCACCTGCAACCTGCAAACAACTGCGTTACAATCACAAACCCACCAGGTAGTGAGTGTGGAGCTCAAAGCAGTCATGACTCCAGCCAAAAATCAGCAAAGTTAAACTAATTTTTCTTAAGCAATTGTTTTCAAATACAAATACTTCGGGGGAAAAAAAAATATCAAAAAAAGACAGTCTGGCTACCTTTTAACCATACAGTGCTTCTCAAAAACCAACACAAAGCACCCTGTTGTAACCCCTGGGCCAGGAGCTAGACACGGCAGCAGTGACAGCAGGTAGCACAGGCGTGTTCTGCCAGAGGCTTTCAGAGAAATGTGAAATGTGTAGAAAAGTGACAGAGAAGGGAGAAAAGGAAAACTGAAGCAGGAACCTGACCCTCATGCTATTGCTCTATAGGCCCTCAGACCAGGCCTTCACTTCTAGGAAACATGTACCAGTTATAAATGAACTACTAACATAGTTTCACTTACCACAATGGGTGAAGACATGCTGTGGTCTGATCTGAGGTTTAAAGAAAGCCTCAGGAAGCCGCTTCACGGCACTAATTTAAGCACAAGCTTACATGCTGGTCTCTGGAATTCTGTTTATTTTGGTCTGAAAGCTGCAATATGGGCACTAGAAATGTTTACATCCAGTAAACGTAAATTCTGCAGCAGTATCTTCTGGCAACGCTAGCTGCGTTCAGGAAAGTAGGTGAGTCTAGACTCAAATGCTGTTTGAGTAATACAGGCTTTTTAGCACAGTGGTGACGTTTTCTTTTTAAGAATAAAATGCTGGAAGTTTTTCCTTACGTACTGAGAACTTTCCTTTTCATTATCACTTGACAAACAAGATTTTGGTAGGATAATATGATATGTTCTCTGGTTATATTTCACATCACTTCTGATGCTGTAAGTCCTGAATGCAATATTCTATGCAACTGCTAAGACAGAATTCTAGACGTAGAAATGGAATGGGAATTACAATCTTCATATTAGAAATACTCTCTAAAAGCCTTGCTCTGCTGGCATGATTTTATCAGAAACACGAGCAAGCCAACACACAAAAACATTATCATGAGGAATAATCTTTCATTTTAACAGCAGTTCTTCATTTGATTGATTAAAACAGGAAAAGAAATTTCTCGTGTGCCTGAAATCTCAGGTTTTTAAATTTGTTTTTTTAAAAAGGTTTGTTTCCTCTTTTGATCTCTCTAATTGATATTTCTCAATTGTAGTGCCTCAGAAGCTCCCACCAATGCAGCCTAAAGCTTAAGTCCATCAACTTCATAGTCAAGCAGGAAAAGAAAACTGAACGGTATGTGTACCGTGGTAACCGCACACACCACTCCTCTGCGATCACAGAGCACAGGTTCTCCGAGACACCCACTCAAGTGGATGCTTAACTTCTCACACACCCCTACAAAAGATGGTCCTTGGCTGACGCAGCACTCTGCTCAGGAGCACAGTGCACCATGCACTCACGGAGGCTGTGCCACTGTGGCTTCTGCTCCCTCAGACACAGGAACCCCGTCTGGGGTGTGTATGGATTCTATGGATTCAGCATGGAGTCAGCCAGCTTTCAAGCACTGTCAGCACCATCACCTCGTGCCTGGTTTTTTGTTTGGTTTTGGTTTTTGGCTTGGGGTTGGGGTTTTTTTCTATCTCCCCTGGGTTTGTACTGCTTTAAATTATCAGAATTATGGCAACATGGGCACAACTGAGGGCCTCAGAAGTAACTAAACCATGCTTTGTTTTTTTTTTACTAATTCCCAATGCAAGACCAAAATATTTATTCCTTGATGCACTACACTCCAAAGAAAGTCCATATGCCATTCCCTTTCCTCCATCCAATTCACCACTATTTGAAGATGTATTTACAAGGATTTTTCTACTCTTTCATCTCTTTGCCCCTAATCTAAAGCTTGTGGGTTTAGGTTTTTTTGTTTCGTTGTTGTTTTTTTTAACAGTTAACAGCTACCATGTAATTTTTAACTGATGGAAAACAAGCCAAACTGAGGAACAATCTCTACTGTGCTAATATGCTTAGGTCTCTATGACATTTTCTATGATCATGTGACAAAATAATAATGTCCAGAAACTCACCTCCACCAGTTTGGCCAGCAGTCAGCTGTGGTCCCATTTCTCGCAGACCTTCACTGTCCACCGGGTAAGTGGATGTCTGAGATGAACTTGTTCCTTGGTTATCATCATCACCCAGCGCTGTGGTCTGAGCCCTGAGCATTTCCAGGGCTCCTATGCTTGCCATCTCCTCAAAACCTTCCGACATCTGAGCCAAGGGAGAATCTCGAGACGCAGAGAGAAACGGGGTGTCCAGAGGCGAACTTGGAGGGGACAATGATGACAAGGAGGACCGCGACGACAGGGACGCCAGGGACTGTGGGGTGTCCAGAGACCTCCGCTGCTTACTGAAATTCGAGTGTCCAACGGGATCAGCGTAGGGCACGTCCTTTGTGAGCGACTCGAAGGGAATTATGTCAAAGCGCAAATGGTGGCTGTAGTCTGTAACACTGTCTGACTTGTCATACTGTGGAAGGCCATAGATGTCCGTGAAGCTGACCGAGCTGAGGGAGCCTCTGCTGGAGGCCAGGGATCCTCGGCTGGAGGCCAAGGATCCCCGGCTGCTGCCAGAGGACATGGTGAGGGTACTAGCCGACAGACTACGGCAGGCAAAGAAAGAGAAAACAGAAAAGGCCCTTTCAAATCTAGTCACAAACACTAGCGCAGGCATAAAAATGTCAATCCAGATTACACTAGCAATTCTACCCCCATGCAGTACAGTGACACAGAGAGACGATCTGGCATTTTAAGGTCTAGCTTGTGTCTCTTGCCCTGGTCTCAAGCACAACCATAACTCGAACAGCACAAGTGACAACCAAATCAGGACCACGTGCCTGAAGACAATGGGTCCAACAGGATGAGCCTACTCTTTCCTCCAACATGTAAGCAGCCATAATTTGGCAAAAAACAGGCCAGAGCAGAATCTGGATCACTGGACTCCATGTAAAGCCGGGAAGGGTAGATTACCATGATGCAGCTTGAATTTAAGTTAATGATGGGTCATAAGCATATCAGAGAGAAGAGGTGAGAATGGGTTTGGAAAGTCCTAACAAACTGCTGCATAAGCCAAAAAGACTCCAGGATGAATCTTACTCCAGTTCCTCTTATCACTCTCAGACAGTTAGGGAGAGAAGAACATACGTGACAGGGAGATTAAGTGAGAGACAGCAGGAACTCAGCTTTTGATGTTGGCATGGTGTTGAGTTGAGAAATCCCCAAGAGCTGCATCTAAAAAGGCAGCTGCGAGTGTGAATATGCAAAACATTCTGGGCTTCTGTATGGGTCTTAGCACATTCTCATATTTAAACAGCAAAATTTTGTCATCTCACCAGGGATCCAAAATGCCTCCTTTGGAGAAGGTATCAGAATATTAAACCTCACAGAACTTAAAGGAAAGTTATCTTCATATTAGTAAAACTGTAACAATATTACAACAGGTTTTAAGTACCTATCTTCTTTTCAGAAAATCAGATAACAAAATTCCCAAACACACATAATAATCTAGCCCAAGTAGCCATCACTAATACTATTTATAAAGCTCCATCCTAACCACCACATTCCATAGACGAAACTGTATAAATTCAGTAAAAAATTAATTTACTTGTCACACATACATAAAAGTATTGAAAGGTAAAATGTATAGATAATTAATATTATTCTCTGCTGGAGTTCAAAACCTGTTGGTTTTACGTAACTCACCTTTTTAACTGGGAGTGTAAATATGAGGTTAAACGTGTAGCTTCTTCTAGTTGCATAAGCAAACAATTTCTCTTTTCCTGTAACAGTATCCTATAATTAAACAGATACATATCACTATTTTTCTTCCTTACAGTAGTGCTCAAGAAGTGCTAGGAGCTTTCCAAGTACAGAAGAATATCACTGCATTGCAGTTTGGAATATAAAAAGAAGTTTCACTGTTTAATGAAAAGTTTTAATTTATGCAGTTCATATGCAGCAATGGAAATTCCAGCAAGAACACCAGAGCCAAGACTCCAGCAGAATTCCCAGGCAAGAAAAGTAATTGAGGCACAATGTAAGAATCATGATGTCGAAAACACATTACAGCAATTAGCAAAGTCATAAAAAGTCCTAGGTAAGAACACCAGACTCTGCAAGATTTTTTTTTTCTTCCCTTGCATCAACCCGATTGTGTCAGTAAAATAGAGAACTACTATGACTTTTGTCACCTTGGCAGGGAAAAAATACTCCAAATAGCCCTATTATCCAAGATAATTAGTGTCAAATTTCAAAGACAAAAAGAAAATTTTTGGAGGACTTCTATTAAGCAGTAACCATAAAACTCAACTTCAAGCTCTAATTCTAGGTTTTTCAAGTACATTTATATATACATTTATACTTGAGCAGGTGATACAACATTTTGAATACTAAGCCATGACAAAAATCTCTTGCTGCGACTTATTTTTTGCCCATTCTAATAACAAGCAGCTGAATTGCTCAGTATCACTGCCACAACACAAATGGAGTGTGCCTGTAATGCTGTTGGTCTCGCATCTATAAGATATCTTATATTCTGTATTTTGATTATCTTAAGATATCTTAAATTTCTATATTTTGATATTATTAAAACTTAGAAATCACACTTATTCTATTTTCTGAATCCAGAGTTACAAGTATTCCTGGTGTTTCATCTTTTCAATCTCAATCACTGAACTTTGAAATAAAATCAGGGTGGTAAGTCTGTTTTGGAGAACGCAGATCAAACTCATTTGTATGCTTCAGACCTTCCTCAACGGCAAAGACAGCTGCTAGAATTCAACACATTAACAGGTTGGACAGAAAAATATCAACAAAAAGGGAGTTCTTCTTGATAAAACAAAATGGCAGCCTTAGTTTCAGTAACTCTGGACGGTTAAGACATGGAAAAAATATGTTAGCTGTTAAAAAATAAATCTCTCAACTCCCTTGGCCTCCAACTCCATCAATTCATATGCTGGCAAGGGGCTGTAGCGCTACGCTCCAGCTACCCCACCGCCCTCTGGGGAGGTTCCCTTCATCGCCACCCCACAGCAGAAGCTGCACACCCAAGCACGTGCAACGCTGAAGCTTTTCTCCTGTTTCCACAGATCCCAGAGCAAGTGGTGCAAAGGAAGGCTGCAGCTCAGCTATGTAAACTTAACATGATAAAAGCACTGAACGAAGGAACCAAAAAAAGACAAACGGATGCAAGAAACATAACTGATACAAAAGCTTGCAGGGGAAAGAAGGGGTACTCACACCATCTACTTTAAAAAACAGTCTTAGGAACCTACACTCCACAGTCACCAGTGCTGTGAGGCAGGCACCCGTGCTAAAGAGAACCTCAACTAAGACTACCACCCAACCTTAAAAAAAAACAAAACCAAAAACAAACCCTTTGGCACACAGATTTTAAGTTAGTTTTGATCTGCCCAAAACTCAGTGCCTTTAAAACTCACTAACAGAACAGAACTGGTAATTATTTAAAGAGGAAATTTCTTTGTATTTCATGATTGGGAAAATGGAAATAGAAAGGAAGACCTAGGAATGATTTTGGTTATTCCTGAGCCTAAAACAAACAAACAAACAAATAAGGGCTACTAATAGTTAAGCTTTTCTCCAATTTGTTATACAAAAATAGAGCGCCCTTCAATATTATTCTAACTTCTACTCAACTTTTTGCTGGCATTTGAAATATCAAGTATCACACTGGAATGCTGGTTTCCACAGCATGAACTACATGGAAAAATAGCTTGGCCTTCTTGCCAACATAGTATGCACTACCTAACATGAGAGCCCAAAAACAACAAATAAAACTTACTACACTGAGGTGTAAAGTGAACTCCCTTTTCTGTCAGTTTAAGCTGGAAAGCCAGTGTAACAATATTGCAAAAATTGCAAAATATATAACATTTAACTGTAGGTTGGCTGTGAATTTTCTATTTATAGCCCAGGTTTACTGTCTGAAGTAAGCCTTTTCAAAGGAACTAACGTTCTTAAAATTTCTATATAGAAGACACTTCCAAATATTTTAGAAGTGTCTTAATTATGTAATTATTAACCTTTACGCAGATCACATCAAAGCTGGTTCATGCAGTTTTCCTCAAGTATCAAACCTGGGTTTTTACCCAGATAAAGAGAAGACCCAGGTTAAGAGAAGCAAGTCTGGGAAACAAGAACAAGTACCTTCTCTCTTTCACTGGAAGTGGTCTATGGTAACAAAAAGAGCTTAAGAGGTTTTGTCCATTTCTTTGGCTACAGGAAAAATTGAGCAACTTTGAAATAAACACAGTGTTTCCATTAATAAGTTTTAGGGCTGTTTGTTTTTACATACAACTTCATATTTAATTTAAATTTTCAAGAATGAGTCTGTTCACTGTGTTCTCTGAATGCCAGAGTTGGGATGTGTTCCCACTGCTGAGACTGCAAATTGAAAGGAAAAACTGTATGCAAAATGCAGTAAAAATCATTTAACTTTCCTGTTATAAGGCAGAAACCAAATATAGGAAAGCATCTTTGTTCTGATGCTTTTGGAGATGAATATTACCCCACTGCAAAATAACAGAAACATCTTTCACTATCCAGGTCTCTGTTATCAGACAATATCGCACAGACTTTTTCCAAGCATCTTTCATGACTCTGTTCTGACCTCTTCTTCCTATTCAGATTTCTTAGATGAATTAAAGGAGAACTGATTAGTTGACGTCGCTCTAACTCTCCCTCAGAAAACTTCAAGACAGACAGATTTAAATAATGGCAGCTAGGAGCAGCCTCTTCCTTTTTTGAAAACAAATTACGCTAGTAAGATTTTTGTTTGTTTTCACAGTGAAACTCCCTACTCTTCCTTTGGAAACTACCTATATGGATCTTACAGTAGATAAGAAAACAATTTAAGTTCCCAGACCTTTCAGTGGCCCCATGAGCAGACGTTGCTCGAGCCCGCTGAATTTCATCCTCCAGGCGTCTTTTTTCTTCCTCCAAACGTGCAACATCTTCTGGGGATCGTCTCTGCTGACTGATGACCTGCAGCTCCTGAAGAAGAGCCTCCTTCTCTTTGATGAGCTGAAGACGGTCCCTGTCCGCTTCAGCCATTCCTGGCCAAGATTCATTGTCTAGCAAGGCCAGCTGCTGTTGTATATTCGAAACTCTTTAAAAGAGGATAAATACATTTTAAAACACAGAAAAGACAAAGATGAGGACAATAAGAGGAAAAATACCAAGAGTTCATGTGAAGCATGTCGACTTCTGCGACTTTCTTCTTCTAAATTTCGAAACAAGAAAAATTAGAGGAGTTTGGAAGGATTATTTGTTTCTGGGTTTTGGGATGGTTTGGTTTTTGTTTGTTTGTTTGTTTTGTGTATTTTTAAAGCACTAAAGAACTGCAAGTGCTCCTAGGTGCGTAGCTGTATAAGAACTACAGTGCATTTATTTATCACACGGACAGTATCTGCCTTCAAAGCTTGCCATGTCTCCTCATCTTGTAATAAACCAATTCATATTTTAGAGCTCTTGAGTTTGCTGCCTGTACAGCTGATGAAAATGAACATCCTTTCATTCCTCATTCTTCCACTACCACATGTAAACTTGGGATTTCAAAAGTACAGTGAGAAGTTGAAGGTGATGAATGGAAAATGCTTATCTAGTGACGTATATTCATGTCCCATCTCACCAGAGGAATGGTTCAAGGGGCTGAAAATATTAGGCAGTCCCAACTGTCGCGGTTTAACACCAGTCAGCAGCTAAGCACCACACAGCTGCTCGTGCAACGCTCCCTCTCCCTCCCCCCCAAGTAGGATGGGGGAGAGAATCAGGAGGGTAAAAATGAGAAAACCCATGGGTTGAGATAAAAACTGTTTAAAAACAGAAATAAAATAAAATAATACAAATAAATTGTAATGAAAAGGAGAATAACAAAACAGGAAAATAAAACTCAAGAAAAACAAGTGATGCAAATGAAGAACAACTGCTCACCACCAACTGATCCCCAGCCTGTCCCCGAGCAGCGGCCCCCGCCAGCTGTTCCCCCAGTTCATATACCGAGCATGATGTCATATGGTGTGGGATACCCCTTCGGTCAGTTGGGGTCAGCTGTCCCAGCCATGTCCCCTCCGAGCTTCTTGTGCACCCCCAGCCCACTGGCTGGTGGGGTGGTGTGACATGCAGAAAGAGCCTTGACTCTGTGTAAGCGCTGCTCAGCAGTAACTCAAACATCCCTGTGTTATCAACATTATTCTCATCCTAAATCAAAAACACAGCACTATACCACAAATTCAGTTGTACACCTCAGTTTCATCTTCACTTTGAAATGGTAGCATTCAAAGTTCAGTGCACCATAAAAGATTATCACCCTTTAAATAAATAAATAAATAAATAAAAGCGCATTTAAAGCCAGCCATAAAAGTTGGATATGCATTCATTCTTTTGGTAAATTAAAGTAATCCTTTTTCCAAAATATCTGGTAAGAAAGAAAAGATAATAACAAACAAAGCAAGGTGAAAGCACGTAACAAGTAAACAGAAGATCTGCAGTGTGGTAACACATGTTTCAGAATAAAAGAAAAGGCAAAGGCATGACAAAGATAACGTTTTCCCCATATGAAAATAAAACCTCATGCAATGTTTATTTCATACCAACATCTGGAAAGTATTTGGCCATCTTATTATCAGGGGAAGGGAAATAAAATATCAATATAAGTAATTTTGCAATGACTGCATTCATATATGAAGAGGAATTTTACTGCAAATTTTGTCAAATAGACTCCCCCCCCTTAAATTTAATTTACAGCAAGTAAATCACTTTAGTGTTCTGTTACATTTCAGTCTAAAGCAGAATACTTTATCAAGCCATTCAGTACCATTTCCTCCTCCTTGCATTCACAACCAGCTTCCTGCCCACAGCTACTGACCGCACCGCTGTGAATCAATACACGTACAGTCTGCACGTTTCATGCTATTGTGCTTGGATTCCAGATGCAGCTTCCTGAAGAACACCTCGCCTACTCAACCAAACGTCAGGGCCAGGAAGAGCGAGCAGAGTCAGGATCTCCCTCCTCTCCCCTACCCAGGCTGCCACGCTGTTAAAAACTCAGTAAACACTCCTGAAGGCATACGCTGCTTGATTTTCAAGTGTTCAGCGCCACAGGAAATAAATGGGAACTCAAGTTCCTTTCAGCAGAATTACAGAATTTGGGTGCAACTGGGTTATCACAGCTTGGCAAGCGAGCGTGAACCAGAAGAGCCCTGGCAATCTATGTGAGTGACCACGTTCATAAGCTCTTACATAGCTTGCGGATGAAAGAAGATGAGATGTGTCTGGTGAAGTCTCTGGGTTGTTTTATAAGATAGCTAAAGGACCCTCTCCTCCCATTTTAACACTCACAATTGTTTTGCTAGCTATTTTTCTAATGCAGGGTGAGCTGGTTAAGCAGCTGACCATAGGAGCAAATAAATCCTAATGCAGGCAGCAAGGAAGAGAGAAGTACCAGCAGGCAAGAGGGGAAGGCGGAATCCCCCCTTTCAGTGCCAACCGACCACTGAAACAGCTCGGCTGCAGAGTAAAACACCATCCTCAATACAAGAGGTTTTAATTTAGACTCTTGAGCCTGCTGAGAGCACGTAACTCCCTTTGTGTATGACATTCCAGTTTAAAGTTTGTTTTTTCCCCTCAATTTCTGTTATGATGATGCTTTGAAAGTAGGAAGTTATTGTACACTAACTTAATTATACCATTATTAAAGGGAAAAGTACTGCTGTGGACAAGGTTTGTATAACCCAAGAGTTCCAAAATCTGATCAGGTATTTATTTTTATTCCCTTGACACTCAGCATTGCAACTAGCTCTTCTTTTCTTTACATTTTCCCCTTTAAGCAAAGTAAAAGCACTTGCAAAACACTACACAATGCAGGAAATCTGCTGGGAGGGGAACTTCAGCATCAGTAAGCCACTTGTCTGCAACCTATATTTACTGCAAATGAGCTAAAGTTTTTTAGGAATTTTGTTGCTTGCTTTCCATTGAGGACTCCCTCTGTATGGCAAGTTTTTCCAAAAATCTACCAGTGATAAACTTTTAAAAATTTATCTCCTTGGCTAGAAAACATCTCTAAGGCTTTTATGGTCTCACTCACTCAAGCCTGAGAAAAATGTCTGAAGAGTCATGTTCAGTTCTGCTAAAAACATAATAAAAAAATCCTCTTAAGCATGTTCCATAATTACAATTTGTCTTCTCTGAACACAAACTTTTCTTCCCAAACACAATAAATGCATACATAAACCACTTCATCGCGCTTGTCCATGCCAGATTTTATACCTATACTACACCAGCCAGTCTCACTGCTGGTTATGTTACAAAACCGTGACTGTTCTGCATTTTCAGTCTCAGTGCATATATTCACCTACCTTAAACACACGCTTAAATAAATCAATGACTTGACATAGATTGCAGTTTAAAGGAAAAAAAATAGGATCCTTTATGAAGCCTGTTTTTCAAACACATTTTTCCTTCCTACTGGGTACTTTTTAAGATACTACATCTTAAGTGTAGCCACTGTAAAAGAGTACTTTTATCTGGCCTAATGCCAAATACTGAGGTCCCTACTGATACAGCAATTTAATCCTGGGGAAAAAACAGTTAATTTTGAGCCATCAACATTCCAGGCATTTTGCCCATTCCCATCCTTGCATAACAAGTGCTGAGGAGCTTGCATTCCACGTTCGAGTAGGTGGTATCAAATGACTGGTTTCCTAGGTAGGCAGACAGACTTGCTGCTTATTTCAGTATTTTAAAATTTCAAATGGAAATGAATATAACAGCTCCTGTTAAGCAGAAAAGCAGGAGGGGCACAGATAGGACGACAAAGGTTTAATCTGGTGATTTAAGTAAACACCGATTCCAAATGGCAAATTTGCCCTGAAATGGACATACTAATGTAGCTACAATGATGCCTTACCTCAACATACTGTAGATGGGTACAGCCAGTAGTTTACTATGCAAATTACACCATGTGGGGAAAAAAGCACTTATTTTCAGAACTTACAGCATGTCTGAATCGTTATGTATCTACACAGACCCCTCTAGACAAAAGCCTTGCCCTCTAGGGCAAGCCTTCTGACACTGAAAATACCTGGGGAACCTAAAAGATTTCGTTAGTGTGAAGAACTTCATTTTCAAGACCTCTGTCTGAACCCAGCACTAATGAAATTGTACTGCTGAGCTTGAGAACATTTCAGTTTACAAGAGGTTATTTATTAAAATACCGCATGAGAAGTGGTATTAAAGTAAAAATCACTTTTTGTGAGATGAAAGAGTCTGATTTACAATTACAATTAACCCTATGTTTAGACCATTACTCAGATTATGAACAAGACAGGTGTTTTGAGGAGGGAAATACTCTGAAGGAATACAAAGGTCCTACCCCATGCTCCTAAAAGAGACAAATTATGGGTATCCTACAGCTGGCACTTCTAACCTGGAAGCTCTGGTCTTTCTAGCTCAAACAAATTCTTCGAACTTACTTTGGCATTTCCAAGAAAAAAAAAACCAATACCCCCCTACATTTAAATGCCTAGACTTCTGGGTGATGTGTCACCTCCCTCTACAGCTGAGGCTTTTTTTACCAGTGGAATGGGAAGACTGGTGGAAGCTAAAATAACAAAAAAAAAAAATCCATGGTTATGATTTGGAGGAGAACGATGGTTAAGATCGCACTAATACACAAAGATGATCAACATTGGACCCAGTTCTCTGCCACTTCAGGTAACAGGGAACTTCTTCTATGTACAATACCCAGAGCAGGTGGCTGTGGGAGTGAAGACTTGTAATGAAGGGTGTAAGAACTCGGTAATTTCTGGTATTTCTGGACCCTCTTGAGAGTGGATTATGATTTATATCCAAAGAGGGGAAGGAAAGAGAAAGGGAAAGAAAGAAATGGAAAGAACAAGAAGCTGGGGAACTCAGCCAAATGCTCACAAAATTTCTCCACTGTGTCTGCTTGGCTGTTCCTGCAAGTATGTGCCACTGTGGCTTTGGCGGACAACACGAGTACGCTCTGTAGAATATCCTGCCTTCCTGGCCGCCCGCTTCAACAACAAGGAGGTCTTAAATTGGCTAAGACACTCATGAAGCCTCTAGATTCCACAGGCATTTTGCAGATAAAAATAAGTATTCACCTTTAAGAAAATTACAAAGCCTGCTAAAACCAGTGGAGGAGAGGAATTAGTATTTTCCCCAACTAACAGGCAAACTGGTATAATGAAAACTTCAAAGACAGTTCAAGAGCATGGCTCAGCTCCCTTTATAACCCAAAGAAAAAGTTTTATGTTTAGAAACTGACCCTGGGAGATTTAGGTTTAGCTGAGCCAGATATTTATGTGATATCAGGCAAATTACTTCATCCCTAAATCAGATTTTCAGATTAGTTCAGCAGAATAAAGCATACAAATCCCCTGGAATTTCACTAGAGATTTGGCAATTACACCTTGAAACCTGCTTACACAGGATGAATTTTAACAGGAAAATACTTGCCTATGTTACTGTATCAGCACTGGAATGTTGCTATCAATATCCAACCAACATGTATTTTGTCAGTACAGGCACAAATCGCACTGAGGCATTTCTGCTTGTGCTAGTGCTTTTAAAAGCCCAACTGAAAATTAGTTTCAGTTATGGGGCAACAAGTTTGCAACAAAGTATCTACTCAGCCACTATACTAAGCAGAAATAAGTAACACTCTTAAGGGAATGTGGAAATACTAAGCATAGCTGAGGAAGAGGCTTTTTCAAGGCTAAAATAAATCTGTTGACAGCCACTGTAAGATTTAAACAACTGAAATGAAAAATGACATCTTTGACTATAAATTTACAGACGGCATAAAAAAATTACTGCTTTTGCACCCAAATCAGATAAGCTGGTTGAAGATGCTTGGATGTATTAGTTCATTAAAGTCAGCTACTATCAGATTGGATTATAAAAAGATAAAAACTTCAAAATTTTGGTGCTTCTTACTGGAGGGATCATTTTTCTTCTATTGATTAATACACTTCACAGGATATGAGGCACTGCAGCAATGACATTTCATGATCGTTTGCTAATATACTTCACGTAGTCATTATACTGAGCTGAACAACTTAAGAGTTATCAAAGAAAAACAATTTGCTTTTCATCCCTCTTTCTATGAAACAGTCTATTCAGGAAAGTGCTTGAGGGGTACACTTTCTAGTGTGCAAATGCTTTCATGAGAGGTGGTCTCACTGAAATAGCAACTGAAACTAAAAACGGTATTTATCCAGGCAGCTAGGGGCTGCATGTTCAAAAAGACCGTCCTCCCTCCCTCCTGCTTTTCTGGAGGGCCACACTGACAGATCTGAGAG
>Ga0065711_1036284_pt1 | contig 21193 bp, 17 predicted proteins | sample Hoacrofraction12_FD_59098 | JGI IMG/M metagenome (GOLD analysis project Ga0065711, IMG submission 59098) | Hoatzin crop microbial communities from Cojedes, Venezuela - Epithelial fraction 12 v2 (version 2) | ecosystem: Host-associated > Birds > Digestive system > Esophagus > Crop | place...
TTTTTTTTTTTTTTTTTTTTTTTTTTAAGGAGAGGTACTTGTAATTGGCACAGAAGGATTGGAATCCACAGAATGGATTCCTAAGAATAGTATACAACTGTTAGAAAAGAACATAAAAAAGATATTTTGGGACTCAGGATTCATCGGCCTGTAACCAACATACATGCCTACTGCCCAAGCAGCCAGTGATGGGACTCTTGCGGAATCCCATTCAGTGAGAGACCTCTATAGGGCCAGACACTTAGCCTGCAGTGGCCAGTCTATCATTACTTCAAGAAGTACAACATGTCAAAGTCACTACGAACTATTACTGCTACTGTGTTCTCATGACATACAGAACTATTGAGAAACTTGTTTTATATTGCCAATGCAAGTTTGGAATTTTATTTTTCTTGATCTTACATTCAAGTTGCTGAGTTTGGTAACATATTATCATAACTATAAGACAGACATTGCAAGCATTATAGAAATTAACTCACGAGTGAAGAAAACATTTTAATAAAAAACACAACAGGCAGCTCACAGACATAGTGGTTTAGTGTAAAGTAGTAAGAAAAACTTTGTTATCTTACAGGTACTAGAGAGTCCATATTGCTCAACAACATCGTAAGTAGCTATTTGGACCCTTCTCCAGGGATAAAAAGCACTGGTCATAATCTAATGGAAGACTTGAGTTCTTTAGCAGGTTTCCTGACAAATGAGGAGTGGTTTATGGCTTACAGCGAACATGGCTCTTTCCAAGGCTCCATGACTGCAAAGGGCAAATAGTATCGAAAGCTTTTGTTCTGTAGAAAATAGCTAATACATCCAGAAAAGCCAAAAGCCCTTTGTGAGAGATGTTTATGAGGTCAGGAAAAATATATGCCTCTATATGCTTTACATACGCATTCAATACATATGTTTCAATGCAGTACTTTTTATAAATTAGTAAACAGTTTTCACCATAAAGGTCAAAAGTTACTTTATTAAAAAAACAGATGCAGAATTTCAGAAGATGTTAGGGCAGAACTGATCCACCTGTTCTAAAGAAGGGCCAAGGGATTCTTTACAGACATGGGAAGGAGTGCTGCACACACTATTTCCCACTGAGGGCACAACAATGTAAGCTAACAAATTTAAGAGGCATGTTAAGTGAAGAAAAAAAAAAAAACAACTCAAAACAAAAATCCCACTGTAACTGTGTGAGTTATGGTGTTGTTTTTTTAAAAAAAAAAAATGAAAAAGAAATCAACACTACCTGAAATACTCTAAAACTTGGGAAATCCCTAGATATCCCTAAATTGTTTCCCTGAACAAGATACCAAATAAGCTGTTCTTGGTAGCACAAGCTTTTAGCACAGCAGACAATGTTCTTTTCAGAGCTTTGTGCATTTGCTCCAAAAAAAAGACTTCTTTGTTCCTGCTTGGTTTCTCTTCTGCTTTACCTGGGGTAGTATGCTGTGTAGTTCATGAAGAGCTGAGCCCCAGCAGGGTAGTACGCTGTGGAGGGCTGGAGCGTTCGTGGGTTCAGGAGCACGGATGGCTGATACAGAGCAGCTTCTGTTGGCACAACTGCAGCAGGAGCCGGAAAGGAGTAGGATGGGGGTGAAAGGCCTAAAGGGAACAAATGGAAAGTAGATTAAGACCTTTTGAATTCCAGCATATATATGTCTTAATTAGCTGAACAACTCTGTGGTAAGTTAAGAGCCTTCACAAGCTTCTCATTCTCTTGCTCATCACAGAAAATAAATCTGAGCCACCAATGTAAGCCTGAGTACAAGTGTTGTGCCCACTCCCCCAGTCAAAAGCAAAGTCAGTAATACACAAAAAGTCATCTCTCACTTTGGGAATAGGGTCTCTTTCTGTAGAGGAGACCAGTTTTTCTTGTCGAGGCTCAGACTTAACGAAGTCTCCAATCAAGGCTTGTGAGACTTCTCCACTACAAGAAGGAAACTTCTGTGCTAAAGATCTGCCTAACATTGCCCAGAGCAAGGGACACCTTCTCATCCTGACACTCCCTATCCTCCAAACAGCTCTGTCTTCATTTAACCAACAGCAGAGTGAGAAAAAGTCATGGCTCTGCAGCTTCAAGTGTTAACAATGAATTTTAAAAACAAAAGTGCACTTTGCGGTGTTTCAACAAGATGCAAGGCCCTAAACGGATTCTCACTGATGACAGTTCACCCTCCTACTTCACCACTCTCTTTTCTTCCCTTTTCCCCTCCTCAGTGCCATAAGAGTGAGCACGTAAAAGCTTTATCAATAACTCTGAATAGCAAAAACAGAGGCTTACTTTAAAGTGACACTTTGGGATGGGGCAGTGACAGCCGAAAGGGCTAATATATCGCTAGCATTTGTAGTTGGAAATGGGAACACTACCAACCAAAGAGTGCTCAAGTTTGGGGCTCTGCCCAAGAACCCATCCTAGGGGCTCTCAGGAGAGGCTTCCAACCCCTGTCTGTAACAGCTGTCACATAGGACTACATACTGCAGATACTTGCTTTGCAAAAAAAAAAAAGAAATCTAGGTACCTGGAAAACTTATCTCCTAAGGATTAGCTAAAGGTCTATTCACACTCAAAATGAGCCACACCCAAGAAGTTTGCTGCCATGTTGGCAGCTCTGACTAGGATTTAGAGGGCACTTCTTAAAAAAGCCAACAACAACAATAATACATTTGCATAGAGACAGAGAGAAAGCTCCTACTTGACTACCTTGCCATTTATGATCTTGGAAGCAAAGTATTATTTTTCCCATAGGCTCAGATTTATATGGCACATATGCTTAGTAAGTTAGCCCTTGAGCTCTTGAAGCATTTCCCACAAACATTTGTCTAGAAGTCCATGTTCATCCTAGTAGCACCGAAGCACTTAACTTTACATGAAATACAGTTTCTGCAATTCTGAGACCAAAGCTATGTGCATTTTACTCCCACATGGGCAATCTCAATTCTGTATGAACAGCAAAAAGCAAAGGGAGAGTTCAGTAGGGATTCAATAGGCAGAACACATGTAGTTAAGTCCCAATGAATACCATTACCAGTTGTTTCCTGAGTTAAGTTTTGGAAGTGAAAGGGGAAGGGCTTTTACTTGACATGTTCATCATGATGTGAAATGTACATACAAATTAATTTAAATGGGAAATTGTTCTTTAAGCTCTAGTCAGGGCTTACAAATTACTTCCCAGAGTCATGGCTCACTCTGGCGAAGTCAAGTTTCAGAGAGAGGAGGGGAAGTTTGCCACTGGAAAAGCCAGAGTAATTTTAAAGTGATTCTTCAGTCATAGTAATTCACAACCAAAGGGAAAAATAATGATTGCAAGCTGCTGATGATTTAAGATGAAATCTAGCACTCCTTTCCAAGAATCAGAATCACAGTCAAGAAAGCAGCTCCAACACCTACCCGCACATAGCGTAGAGTATTGGCAAGACCCATGCAAAACTTACATGGTAACTTACATGGTGGCGGGGACAAGCCATTTCGATTTAAAGTGCCCCCCATTAATACAAAGTTCATCTCCTCAGCAGAACATTGAAAGACTTCAACATATCTGTCCTTCATAGTCTTCTTATGACACTTCTGCGCAGCCAGAAAAGCTCGGTCTGCAGATTTCATCTGAATAAAGGCATCTCCCGATGGACGTCCCTACAAACAAGGCAGACAAAACGAAATATTTCTGGAGCTCCAACGAAGTAGCAGCATAGCAATAACCTGTGTTGTTAAAAGCAGTCTCTTCAGCCATAAATATATTCATCTCCAAAGTCAAGTACAGTCAAGTCATCCCTAGCACCCATCACCATGTTTAAGCTCTCCTCCCTAAAGTTTCACCCCCTATTGCTGAAGAATCCTAGTCTGCCCGCTGCATCATATGGGCATTCTGCCAACTTGTGCTAACTTGCATACATTTATTTACCTGTTTCAATTAAGCTACATTGTAACTTAAGCCATGTTACTTCTATCTTTAAAAAAAATAGGACACCTATGGGAGAGACTACATTCAGGGTACTCTGGCAAGAGCAGGTCTCTGGGTACCTATTTAGTAAGAGTGCAGAACTGAAAGATCTAATCCACGTTTGTTATGTGTGCTTTTTAAAATTCAAGGACAAATACAGTCAAGTGCCAAATATTAAATAATTTTTTAAAAATTATTTTTGCTAAGGCAAATGTGAGCTGGGATGTTTTAGAAGGGTAGTATCCTAAGGCTTAGTATGAGCTTGTGGAGAAAAAAAAAAGATGACGTCCTTATATACAGCTATAAGCGAGTGGGATATGTAACTGGGAGCAGTCATTTTAGCCAGAAGCAGCTGCTGACTTAAATCAGCCAAAACTACAGGTAGAGATCTGAAGCCAGCTCTAACTTAAGTCCTGGGCCAGTTTTTCTAGTTTCAGAGGGAAGAACAACTTTATCACCATCCTTTACACAGATGGTCATAATTAGAGGGTTGAAACCAGGAATAGTGGGAGTAGGGAGAGCGTGCAGAAAGATAAAAATCTAGTAGTCAGGAAAAAGCAGTATCTGGAAAAAAAAAAAAATCCAACAGCTTTGGGCCAGGCTGGCAGAGAGCTATCAGGGCTACATACATACACCAATTTCTTTCTCCAGGTTCTTTTCTTACTGCTGGTGGCAAGGGCTGATTCTACTGTAAACCATTACTTGCGCTTTAACATTTACATAATTTCTTTGCCTCTCCTAGGCTTGCACATTCTTTAGTTTTTCAGCCTTGACTAGGTCAAGTCCTCACAGACACAGAAATCTCTTTAGATAGAGAGGTACTGGAATAACTACAGTCCCTTCTCCCTCCTCACACCTCCAAAACACAGAAGCCCCACTCCAGGACAAGGAAATATTTTGTAGTTTCAGTTTAGGCTTAGTGTCAACAAAAACAATTTTAGAAGAACCCTTTTTATACCACAATAATCAGTGTAATCAGTGCAACTACTCAGGGCATCTCCATAGAGTTAGAGGAGCCTCTCCTCCCCCGAAAGTCACAAGACTATGCAGATAAAGGCGAGCACAACAACGCACAATCCTTTGTCTAGAAAGTTTTGGTAGAAACTGCTTCCAGAAAACAATGGCAAAGACGTGACTGTTTATTCATGTCAATGAGCTGTTAATCTTGGTGCTTAGCTGTGACTGTTTAGAGAAAGCAACCACACAGTTCAGGAAGCCCGAAACTTCAGCTGCTGACTTATGGCATAGGAAATCCTGTCTCTAGCATGCCGCAGTCACGTATGTCCTCAAATATACCTGAGGCACATTGTTCAGCAAGGCAAGGGCAAATCACTCCTCTGAGAACTAGCACTGCCCACACTTTTGTTTTGAAGATAGTCCTCGCCTGGTACAAGAGGAATTATGCATGCTGTTGAGCAAGACTCTTCAGTTCAAGCCTTCTACAGTGCAGGACCACAGCTGCAGCAGCTCTGGGAACACCAACCCTACCCAAAACTGTGGCTTAGATTTAGGCACACAGGTCTCAGTAGCAGAAATCACTCTGCAGCAAATGCTGCAGCAGAGTTCAGATAAGCCAACTCATTTGTTACCAGGACACTTATAGAGGAGAGCTGGAGGCCAATTAACACCATTAGTGTCGACCCCAGAAGTGCTTCCCTAATGAAACCATCAGAAAGACCATGTTCGCATATCCAGCCAGTTGGCACAGACTGGCTAGAAACGTGGTGCCTACCAACCTGGTGATTTAGTACCATGTGAACTCCATGGGTCCGAATATCTGTGGAAAACTCCCCCAAGAACTCCAGGATGTCCTCTATAGTAGCAGCATAGGGAAGACCACGCAAACGTATGCAGTCTCTGACGTTAGTGGGAGGCACAAATTGTTGAGGTAATACTGGAAGAATGGGAGGTGTTGGGAGAGGAATGAGAGGCGTGGAAGAGTACCTGTTCAGCACCTGTGCAAACCAGGAAAACAGAGGTTACAGAAAGCCTCCTCACTCATTCTACAACTCAGAGGAACTGAACGTAGTAACACCAATGCTATCTGTTTTCACTCTGGACAGTATTTTAAGAAAGAAGCGAGCTAGATTCTGGGCTTCAACCACAGCTGTAGTGCTTAAAATTCAGATGTTTTAAAGTAAATCTTTGGATCATTCTATCTTGAAAAACATCATTTCATTTTGGATAATTTACTTGAACTCTTGCACAACTTTCAGAAGACCTCTTAGAACATGAAACTTGTACTTCTACAGTATTTTTATTGAGAAAATATCCTGAAGCATTCTACCATCTAAAGAGTCGTGGGTTACACTCCTATCTAAAAATATCTCCTCTGCAAAACGGTACGAGAGTCTGGGAAGTAGAAATGTATTTCACTTCCAAACATACCTAACTTCAGATGCAATAGTCCATCACGTAACATAGGTGGTGTTATTGAGTCACAGTATCTGTAACAGAGTCATGCTTTGAGATTTCTTATTACTAATTTTAACAGTAAAAACCCTGCCTGGTCAAGACTTCACCGAATATTCAATTACTACTCTAACTTTTGCTGAGCAGGATTAAGATTCATTTACATTTATACAGTTATCAGAAGGTTGTGCTAAACACAAACTTATGAAAGCGCTTGATAAAAACACAATGACAAGAGTGAGTGTTGCAGCTATGCCTTCTCATCATCAGTGCCGTCCTTCAAACGAAGCACGAAAATCTCTACATATCTGGGGGATCAGAGTTGCGCCATTGCTTGGTTACAATGACATGGTTATTGGTTGGCCATAATTTGCATCATAGATGAGACCTTTTAGAATCACCTCTAGAAGTTACTGACCTCAACTGAAGCTCTACAAATCTTTGGAGACATACATACACAATCTTCTCAGCCCTACTTCCTTTCCCTGACAGCATAACTGCAATTAATGGTCCATTAAGCCATGGCAATGCAAGAGGGGGCACTCTTCAGGCCCAGTTTCACAAAGTCCTACCATTCTCTGCTAGGTAGCCAGTGCTGGCATAAGATGGCCGAGACCTGCCTTTAGAGGCAATTTGTAAGACTCTTCAGATAAATTGCTCTGAAGACAACTACCTCAAAAGTTTCTGCTTTTCCGTGCCAATGACTGAAGATAAGTCTTTTAGATCAAGATTTGTTGCTAATGCTCCTCCTGAATACACCATCATTAGACAAATGCAGTATCTGCAGTGTAAAGCCCTAGACCCACATAAACTTTCTGCTATAACTGCCGTTTGCAAGGCTAGTGGAAGCTAAAATCCCAAAGGTTTGTATATATGATTGAGAACATCCATATACTTCAAGTTCTTATATTTAGAGGGTCTAAAACCTCATGGAAATGCAGACAGTGCTCTTTCCAGCAACAGTCAAGAGAGAAGAGAAGAGAAGCTTTCAAGTCAAGGCCAAGCAGTGTTTGCTGCCACTACTGTACTGTATGAGTTTGGATTACAAGCAGCCATCATTTGTAAGCTTTAGACCCACCTGCTGAACTTCTGCTGCAGTGCTCCTGAAGAGTTCAATGTACCTTTTCCCCAGCAAGTCCTTATGCTTTTTCAGTGCATTTTGTGCATATTCCTCACAAGCAAACAACACAAAGGCATCCCCTGTTGGTCTGCTGTCAGGGTATGTGACAAACAGGACTCCTTCCTTTCCTCCTGTTACTGGGCAGTGCTGGCCAAAGAATGTCAGCACTTCTTCTGTTGTTACGTTGAAAGGAAGACCTCGCATCCTCACAATCACTTGGTTTTCTTTCGACAAGAACTGTGCAACCTCGTTGGAAGTGCCTTCAACAAAAAGAAGTACAGGAGCACTTAAGTCTATGCAGCCACATAAAATCACGAGCAAGTCTGACATAGCTACCTCCTCCTCCCTACAGACAGTTTTTGAGCAGGTAGAACAACATTTGCCTCCAAAGTCAGGAAGAGATGTCCTACTTTGATTAACTAGGAAGATGGTACAGGACACTTCGCATTAAAGTCTAACAATGTTACTCCATCTCTTGGAAGAGTCATCCTTATTCAAAAGGAAAATAGAAAGAACTTCCAATCTTCAGAGCCCAAGGAAAATAGTCTGTGAATCTCTTGCACAAACAGTATCTGCGCTACCGTTCACCTCACCTTTCTAGCTTATGAATACCTTTGGCATGCTCTGAAGCTACAATATATAGTAACTAAGTACCCAGCCCATTATGCTGGGAAAGCAAGTTGGAAGGGCATGTTGAAAACAGCTCAGGAATGTCATCCTATCCTGGTAGGACTGTCAAAGTCCACCAATTCTACTTTCAGTATCTCTAGGAGAAGACCACTGATGCTCATACTTATAATGCTACCCTAACCAAAGCTAGCTGCTAGCGAACTTCACATCTTAAAGTGGTCCTTTCACTTACAGTTAGCTCATTCAGCTAAGAATTTTGGTGGTGCCAGACACACACCATTTTTCCCCCAGCGTCAGTGTGCAATGTCTTTACTTTGAATGGTATAACGATTACCAAGCTATCAATTAGCTATTTATTTGACAGCTTAATAGCCTCTCCCACTCTAAAACCTCAAACTCAGACATCCCGTTAGTCATTTACAATCCCCAGACCAAATCTTTGTCAGAAACCAACAAGGACCTTAAGGTAGTATTGCAGTTACATAAACAGCTTATTTAACTCAAAGCCTGTATGCTTGTAGTCATAAAAGGGAGGAAAAGAGACCATGGGAGAGTTTGTAGAGCAAGTTTTGCAGCCTTCCAATTCAACGCTGCAAATATTGAAATATTCCCTTTAAATAAGCATTCCCCCTTTAGTCTGAGGCAAAGATTCGACTTGAAGAAAATCAGTTCCATAAATCCCTTGTTATTTACACTGCGGTATCTGTGTGCTTTTACATACAAGTCTCTAGAGCAACAGCAGTTATACTGTTTTGACAAAACTACTCTGGTTTTGTTTATCAACAGCCAATAACATTTAGGTCCCTTCAGCTAAGAAGATGACCTAACAAATTATGTTCCTATGCAAGATCACCTGGCCTGATCAAATCCTTATTTGATAGGCTCTTTGAAAACAGTGAGAATATGGAAGAGAAAGATGGACAGAAATAACAGAAAGTCTTGGACTGCTGCTAGCAGAGTACATAGTTGGCTGATGTGTTGATTACTATTTGCTCAAAGAAAGAAAATGAAAGACCATATCCAACAGGAGCAGTTTATAGCAAAAAGTTAGTTACAGATACTGATGGAACAAACCCTCCCTTCTCACCCCCTAAAAATTACCTCCTGCAATTTTAAGGAAGTCTTCACCTGTTGCCTTGTATACCTAGGGAAAGAAAAGAGTGTGATTGACATAGTATTCGCACTTCTGTTGAGAAGAGGATTTCAAAGCCAGTGTCACGCACCTCAATGTATCGATTCCCCATGTGATGCTTGTGCCTTTGTAGCGCTAGATCTCTATGCTCTTCGCTTACGAACCTCACAAGAGCCTCCCCATTCCTCCTACCTTGGGCATTGAGACAGAGTGCAGCACCACCCCTGCAGGATTTAAATCAAGAGAAATAAAACTCCATGACTGACACAGACAAAGCACTACAAATGTAGAGGTAAATTCTTAGCTACTAACTTGGCAATATTCAAGCCTTTGAAGAATCTCGCTATGTCCTGGTCAGATGACTGCCACGGCAATCCTCTTGCTCGGATAACAGCATTGTCATCCACAAGTTCCATCTTGCTGCTGCAGGCACAGAAAGAGGGAGTAATGCAGAGATATCTGCCTGTAGTACCCACCACACACCACCCTCCCTGCTTGTCACCTGTGCTCCAGGGACAAGCTTCTGTCCCTGCTCCGTGTCTGCTGGATGGCACTGCCAGGGCGGCATGGGCTAAGTGCCACCACCATCCAAAGCCACTGCACATGTCACCTCAGGGAACATCGGCTCTGTTAAGCCACCCCTTTCCCAGCTCCCCTTTCCTGCTTCACCACATTTGCTCTCTGAGCGTGTTTTCAATTTACTCCCCACTCCTGACATAGCAATGGTTTGTGCTTCTCCATTGTCTGAACAGGGTTACTGGGATAAAACTAAACTTGCTGTTCTAATGGTAGCTACATGGAAATTGAAACAGAGCAGTTGGCTTGTGACTGGCTTTTACACACTGTCGCAGTACAAATAATAAGCACTAACCTCGGTTACAATCTAAGACCAAATATGTTCAGGGCTATACTCAGCACACAGACTCCTGCTCAGAGTTTAGGTTTAACATTGCTTGTTCAGGCCATCGCTGTGCTCCTAGAGACTAATATAGCTACAGGCTACATTAGCTGCTTAGCATGGGAATAGCTCAGCCACAGAAAGCCAGGTTTAATTGGTCATTACCGAAGTCTCTTTTGTTCTCTTACAGGTTAAAAGTGCCATGTAGAACACAACGCTTACAGCTACACAAGGCTGCCTTTCTGGCTATTGCAAGGACAGGTTTTTGCATAGAAAAGACTACGGGATTGATTGAATGGATGAAGTGTTGTTCAGCAGCCATACAAAAGGGTAGTGGTATGCCCTGTTGTAGGAGGGTCATGTTTCTCGCTTATATTTTAATTTCTCAGGTGGGCTTTCCATACGTAGGTGTCTGTCCCAAACTGTTCCCTCCTGCCTCCTGATTCTGTACTTCTCACTATCACAAGTCAGATGAGCATCTTCTACCTCATCCCAGGATTTTGCTAGTGAAAGGGAAAAAGTTTAGAACAATGCTAAAACATAACCCTGAACTAATCTCACTGGATACTTTCTGCCAATATTGTTGCATTATTTTGGCTCAAAAGTGCAAGCATCATCTACTATTATGACAGTTCCTTAATCTCCAAGAGGGAAGTAAGTATTGGTACGAGACAGGAATATAAATAAGGTCAGATTAACACCAGTCTCTTGTGAAACTGCAGAAGGAGTACCCAGCAAACCACCGAGAAAAATCTGTATTTGCACAAATAAAAGCATGCTTACATTAACAAAAAAAAAAAAACAAAAAAACAAAAAACCCCACACAAAACAGTCATCAAAAGTATACAGAGCTTTGTTTAAAACATATTTGGGAAGATGACAATAACAACAGCTTAAGCAATTGACTGGTAGCATAGCATCTTTGGCAAAGTATCTTTATGGAAATGTTTCTTCCCTATAGAAAAGAAATAATAATTATGTGTATTCAAGTAACTGCAAAACAGATTGCAGGAAACATAAGAGTTCGTACCAATAGGGTTACTTCTACAAAAATACTTACGTTTGTTGTTAATAGCACAGCACACTTAACACCAATTATAAGCATTTATTAGCAGAACCCAGAAATACCAGCCGCTAAGAGGCAATACTGAAGCCTAGCAAGAAAACTGACTTGCATCTGAGTATAGAATATCTGTTCCCTTTCCCACTTCAAGCATCTAATTTATTCCCACAGTAGCGGGAAGATAAATAGATATAATGGTAACAGCTATTTGCAAATTAGGATTACAGAGAAGTACATCTTATCTAAGCGGTATCTTGAAAGAAAAAAGGCGGGGGGCATAGCAAGAAGAGAGAGGAGGTACTTACCAAGGCCCACTTTCAAATTTGTAGTTCACTCTTTCTGGATCTGCAAATCTGTGATCTATGAAACACAGTACAAGTTATCTTGTTTTTGCTCAGTGTACAAGAAAGGCAGTAAAAAAAACCAAGCAAGCAATACAGAAAACTTGCTCGTCGCAATCACTTACTGTATGGTTCAGATATTAGTGTTAAAATAATATTCCCCATATCTTCAACTTGAGAGGCTCCATAGGGAAATGCTGGACTGTTCTTGTCAAGATTTAAATCTTTATGCTGGAGTTAAGTCAATCATCACCAAACAGATTTCTAATTGGCTTACTGCTAGAGCAACTAGCTTTCATGTTATCCAGGATGGCAAATCACTTCTCAGGGGAAGATTTAATCCCTTTTCCTGCTGGGATACATTAGTTGTTCTGCCTTGGCTTCCAACTACTGCCACCTGCGGGAGAGTGAGGTCACTCCAGAAAGCATCTGGGGACATGAGACCCCATAATAAGGACATATATATTTAATATAGTCATGAATTATTTATGTTTGACAGATACACTTCTGCATGCAGAAGAGACTGAAGTCCTGTCCTCTTTAATTAACATCTCCTTCTATCTCTAGGGGAAGATCTGGGGAGGGAGAAGCAAGCCATCAACCAGAAGCTCCAGAAAAAGCAGGATATACCATATGCTTTCTGAACAAGTAAATCACAAAGTAGAATAAATCCTTACTCACCACTGGACAAAATTTACAAATGGCATCTAGTCTAAACCTTGCCTATTAGAAGTTACAGCCTGAGGGTTTTTTTGCTGTTACACAGAAGCATTTTGAGAATCTAGTAATAACACACCATTGTGGATAACTAAGAGACAAAACAGAGTCCCACAGCCCTTGTCTTCTTGAGTCTGTAGGATTATGGAACATGATAGCAAGGATCAGCTCTCCTGCCAATAGAGATCAGGAAGCATTACATCCTGGAAAGACAGGCCATAGAATGACCAGGTAAAAACCCTCATGTTCATAAAGATAGTCTAATTTAAGTTGCACATACTGTCTTTTTTCACACAATTTCAAATAGAGTTTATTATGGTATCTCTCCCACTTCCTGCCATATTTACCTCTCTCTAACGCCAAGCTGGACTGTAAGATTACTTGCAACTCTACTCCAACATTTCTAAAACCAATTTTTAAAAAGTTCTTTTCTACCCACATCTTCTTTGAAGAGTGTAGGGTAAAAAAAACAAATGCAAAACAAGAAGTGAAATATAAAGCAGTTTGGGAATAGGAGTTACTTTTTTGATTTTTATCACTTTGCATCAAGACTTCAGAACAAAAGTGGAAGAGTTTCCTAAATAAAATCTATCCTGGCATGGCAGTACAGTAATGCAAGACATTCAAAACAGTCAAATGCACCAATTATTTGCCCACACTCCCACAAAACTACATTAAACACATTTCAAGTGCTTAAAAGAGTCTGCATTTTGGTGCTCAAAAGTTGCTTCTCAGTCCAAGATAACAAGGTTCCTCTGAAAAGAAAAAATGTTTGCTCCACCTAGAGCTGAGCACATTACTGAGTTGGCAGATGCCACACGAAGGGCAGGGAAGAGAGCAGCAGCTTCTGTTAGAAACAGACACCGTGTGCCAGCTTTCTCCTGTCATCTCATCAACAGGGGAGGCAGCACAAATTTCACTGTGAAATAAATTTGAATTGAAATTCCCTCTTATTTGTGGGATGACTGCAAGTCACTGTTACAAAACAGATTATTCTTTAAATAGTTTTTGAAGTTTAACTGTTATCTTGTTGTGAGGTGAAATTTTTCACCCGAATTAACGAACCCTTCTTTCACAGCAAAGAAAGGAAAGCCTCTGTGCCAACACAATACACTTTGAAGCTAACTTGATTTTGATTCTTTGCTGGTTTTAAGCATGCATTGGAGCATGGAAGGTGAAAGGATGGTGCTTAGTCTTACCCACACATTTAAAGTTTAAGTGAATTATCATAGTTTAAAAAAGACGACAAACCAGCGATCCCGCCCCTCCAACTGCCTCACTAAAAACAGTTTGCTAGCCATTGCCATTACCCTGTCTCCTGGTACCTTCATTGGAGTGAAGTAGTGAGCAAATTAAATGGTTTTCTTAAAAACCAGGCTAAAAATCCTGAACAAGCCACATGCAACTATCCCAAAGCACAGTTTAAAAGACTATCAGTATTTATGACAACAAGAAACTTCTTCATTGCAATGCCTTTTCCTAAGCCCTACACTCAAGCTAATCTTCTTCCCCACCCCCTGGGGAAGGAGGGGGTTGAAAAGAAAACAAATAATCCACAAACAGACTGCCTTACAGAGAGACTGCTTAATCAGCACCATGCAAATGTTTCTGGGCACCTCGTGTATCAGAGCAGAGGAGCACTTCTCCTCCTTTTCCTGACACCTTTCTCCCCGCAGCATCCAAGACCTCTGCACTGCACGTCCACAGAGACTCTGCTGCCCGTCCAGGGAACCAGAAGCTGCTGAAGATGCAGGTATAGGAACTCTGGTCTTGCCTGACATTTTTTCCTGAAGATTTTGGAAATGTTATCTTTCCTCTGTCACAGTCAAGAGAAATTGGGCAGGAGTTTCAATAGCTGTTACAGCAGGGGACATGCACACACATGTGCACACACGTGCACTTGGCTGTTAGACTGTGCTGTCAAAACTGAAGAGACATTTCAATTTTTCCTTTTTGCAGAGCCAAAGATCCCTACAAAGCGATCAGCCACCAGAGGAGAATGCAGCAGTGTGACAGAGCTGGGAATTTGAAGCAAGGCTATCACACAAGGAATAACAAACTCCCCCACCCCACGTTCGTTTTCTTCAGAAAACATTTTCATTGAAAATATTGATCAACAAGAGATACAGTTCCTAAAAACACCCAAATGCCGACAGGAGTTGGTACCAGGTGTTCAGACACTGGGAGTCAGTTGTGCCAAGGAACTTTAGATTAATATAAACACAGTGGGAGGGGAGGAAGAAAGTCATCAGCATTAGTAGGAGTGAGAAATCACTCACACCTTCGTGTCTGATTAGCTAGAAACAAGGCTTTTAGGCAAGACTGGAAAAAATTGATAGCTTTCTGCATATGTAAAGGAGCATGTTAACAACCTTAACTAAGTGAAAACCTGAATTCCAATGAACAAAATAGACTATATACCGACGGATTCCTGCGCACAGAGGCACTGGCAATTATGGACACTTAGGAAAAAGCTTTCAATAGAATAGTTTTTATGAAACCCACCTCTTGTTCTTTGAAGGGATAGGAGATTGCACATGTTTGTGTACAGTGATATCTAAATGTTGCCTCTCCTGGGCAATTGGAAATGGTTGATTGCAGTGGATAAATCCAAGTTTACATTTACAGAAGTGTTAGAAAAAACACACCTGGCTGTCTAAAGCTACCATACGCAGAAGCATGCACACATATATTCTAGATGAAGCAACAGGCAAAAGACGCACCTAAATAACACGGCAGGATGGAAAACAAGGAGCTTCTTAATCTTGCTGAGCAGCTGTGGTACCACCTCCTGCAACACTCAGGAAGTTAGTAAGGGGAGGGAGTGTATTCTACATCAGAGTTACCTATGTCATATGAGAGAAATTTCTAAACCATTTGACCACTTCCTCAGATTTGTCACTGAAACTTTACCCTCCCACTGGCCCTGCCAGTGCCCTCCAAGACTTCTTCCCTCGCACCATCTCTTCCATTTCCCAGAGTCTCAACTCCTTTTCTTAACTATGGCAAAAAACACTGAACAACCGACACAGCTCTGAGATGAGATGACCTGAACCAGTATTGCAGTTGTGTTCTGCACTGATCCTCTTCCCGTGTTGTTCTGTTTTTAGCTCTCTTCAGGCATAAGATCACTTCTTTCTAAATGCTACTTTACATAAAGGTAATCTGATATTACCCAGTCGCTGGCTACTATCACAGGAAATACAAATAACAATATGCAAGATTCTGAAGTAATACCCAGTAATGGGCTTTTTATTGCCAGAGTTAAGAACTACTGGTTATAACTGCTTGACACAATTATTTTCAAGACACTCAGATCAAAAAAAAACAAAACAAACTCCAACAAGTTTCAGTTTCAGCATTGCAGTCTCCAGACTGTATCCAGCACATTAAGCAGGCAGTTCTGAAGTACGCCTACCTTTCTACTGACACCACCCAGCACATACTCCCAGTAAGGAGTTATCCTGACAAACCCAGTTCAGAGCTGAGTGGAGCAAGCCGTGCACTGGAAGAAGCAAGAGCTATTTGCCATTTAATGGCTTCTGCACACCCAATCTTGAGGCAAAGGATGAGTCTTCTGCAGAATACGAATAGTCATGCAAGCTTTGTTCACTCCACCCTGAAGGCACTCACAGCGGTGAAAACTGGCTCAGCAAGCTTTGCAAATCAAGAAGTGCAGCCCATATGGGAGGTACAGAGGGTGCAAGAACAACCCTGCTCCTTTTGTATACTTATACACGTTTAAAAAAAAAAAAAAAAAAAGGATTTCAACAGACCTGAGTTCCTTTCTCTGCCAGAACATGATCACTTCTCTCAGGTTCTTTTTGTTACTTGAAATTTCTCATAATTGTCCTGCTGTCACTACTCTTACACAATACTGATTAAAGAAAGTTTGCCAGAAGACTGTCTCCTGCACTAAAAACTGTTTTGAGACCATAAGTTAGGCAGCAGTAGCACTCAGAGATAATAGTTACAACTAGTCTCAGTTCTTCCTCAGTTTCTCAAATTCCATGGCATTTTAAACATTTCCTTCTCTTGCATTAAAAGAAATCAGTGGTTGTTTGCATATGAAATTTATAATTGGGGGGAATGTAGAGCTTTCCCCTGAGCTCTTGCATTTGGAATGGTTTCACTGCTGTACACAATTTCAAGGAGTTTGCTGAAAGAGTAAGTCCCAAAAGTACTTTCTGAAGGAATAAGAACCCAGCCAGTTATTCAGTTTAATATCACTATGTTCCTTTTTCAAGATTGTGCTTGCCTTGTCTGCAAGAAATACATAGCCAAGCACCAACTATCCAGTGTGTTATCCACTGGAATACATATCTTGATTGACTGTGCAGCAGGAAATTATTCCCCCTGTCTGTTGGGAGCAATAGAGTACATTCTCCATTTGCCTGTAATTTGTTGTTTAATCAACTGCTACCCATCAAAACAGAAGCATTTGGAAGAGTCCTAATAACACCCAGCTCTCCCCTAAACCTTTCGTATCACACAAGTTTCCTCTCACTGATCACAACCATCTCACACACAGGTAAGTGGAGATGTAAGCACATGAAGGTATGCACCCAAAAAACATTCTACTCCTGCTCCTACTAGTTTGTTAATGCAGGTCTTCTGCATGTCTAGTCAGTACCCTACTCCTAACCCAAAACCTTCTTTCCCCACCAAATGCTAACAAACCTGGCCCAGTATAGTTTGTGTGGCACAATTGATTGAATATTCTACGAATGCAGCCCTTTTAGCTATGGGGTGGAAGATTTGAGCTTCCTACAAGGGTAACACGAGCTTGGTCAGGTTCTGTGCACTAATCTGCAACTTTGTTTCAATGTACGCCACTTTAAATTCTTTTTGTGTCCCCCATCCCAGCATATCCACTTCAAATACAAGTTACTTGTCATTTGGACATTTTCTTTTCTTTGCTACATAACTGTCCCAGGAGGAAAGTAACTGTCTCACTTATGTGAAGAAGGAAAAAATCTCTGCACGTAACTGTTTGAACTAGTCTTTAGACTTACCACCTGCTTCAACATTTTTTTTTTATTACAAGCACTACACTACATCCAAACTCTCCAAATGCAATTAACTAACACAGTTTCTGACACCAAGGAGACTAAGTTGGTCCATTTCAGCAAGGTGAAGAGAAAGAAAATTATCATATTTGTCAATAAAAAGGAAAACAAAAATTATTTCATCATTATGGTCTCTGCATCCTCCACCCCCAACACTCAAGCAGTAGAGGGCAGAGGCAGTTAATTTCAGCCATGTTGCATAAACATAACAAGTTTACAAAAAAGACCATCAGCAGCTACAAAACAAGACAAACCACAAAGATTAATATAAAAACAGAATGAAGTTGTTTAGGTTTATACACCTTAAGCAGCATATCAGATCCAGAATTCAGACAAGTTCAGAGCATGTGGATAGACTGACCAAGCCTCTAGGAACGTGGAGGAAATACTGCTGGCAATTGCCAAAACCACTCTCAGATGGTGCTGACTTTTTAAAAAGGGGCTTCCTGACTGTCAGGTAACACAGGGTGGTCTGCTCATCCATCCCAGCAGGCAGAAAGTGCACAGTCAGTCACAGTGCCTTAGCTGACCAGTGATGCTCCAAGGTGGCTGCAGTCATACAACTGTTTCCACAGTGGCAAGATGTACGCCAGACATTCACACGAGAAGGCAAAGGTATCTCTCCAAAACAGCCCAAGTAGCTCATTGTCTTTAACTTCTCCAGCTCATGTCAAAGCATCCCTAAACAATGTATTAATTTTTTGATCATAAATTTAAGAAGTATCCGTCATCCAGCTTCCAGACGATGTAACATAAGCATTTATTTTGTTTTTCTACATAAAAAAACAAAACAAAGTCACTCCTACACTAAGTGTACCACCTTGCTTCAGAGTAAGGAGAGAAGTAATTTCTGACCCTTCACTAGGTGAGATTAATCTTAATTTACAGATGGCAAGGCAGAGCAGACAGCCTCCAGTATTCAATCTTATGGTTAAAACACACACACAAAAAAACCCCCAAAAAAAACCCCCACACAGAGATATTTTATGCGCCCCAACACAGGTACAAAGCCCAGGTACTAGTCCTGCAGTGAAAGGCCAAAACAATTGAGAAGCCACAGACTTTTGAGTCTGAAAAATACCAGCTCTTAATGGTAACTACTCTACAGACACAATAAGCTAGCCAGAGGAAAAAGTTATTAAAAATAAAGAGATATTGAAAAAAATACTCTCAAATTCCTTGATCCCTCCTTGCTAGACAGCTTTTGTGGTCACTGCTTCAATAGGTCAGTAGGGAAGTCAAGTGTTTTCCACTTCTGAGAGTGCATTTGAAACAAGGACTGGCACCTGCAGTAAGAGGGGAGCAAGGAGAAAGGCACAGCCAAATAATTCACAGCCCCAGTTTCGGCTCTGGTAACTGTATGTGGCATGCAAACAAAATCAAGCAAAGACTAGTAAAGAGCCAGATGGGACTATGTTACAGACCATGTAACACTATTCAAAAAGTAATTTTAGACATCCCAATCACTGAAAATGGAAACACATTACTATCTTACTGCCAGCCCAGCCTCACCTTGCAACATGTAACACATACCGCCTCCATGAGACTGAATACCATGTGTGCCAAAAACATTCCTGCCTTAGGTTCACTCCCAAATCAAGGATTTGCTACAACTTCACATCAAGAATAATCATTCCCCCTCCTAAAAATTAAGATGGTCGCCCAACATTCATCCTTACCTAAAAATAAAATAAAAATCTAACTGATGCAACAAGCAACCTCACAACTTTAATACTAGGATTCCTATCAGCAACTTGAATAAATGTGCCAGTTACACTAAAGTTTAAAGAGACAAAACTATAAAGGAAGTAAAGAAAATGTACAGAAATGAAGAAGAAATACAGGATTTTTCCCCACAGGAGTGTGCATTCTCCTATGTTTTTATCTTTGTGAGAAAGCTCAGTACAGCTCCGAGTCACTCATTAAAGTTATACCACCCCAAAACATGTGTTGCAAGTATTACTCACGCATCTCTGTCCTAAAGTTCTGCCAAGGCTGTAACAGCAGTAGACACCATCACTGTTAAAAGGATACATTCTGTCATGGCCGCAACATCGAGTTTGCTAACATCAGGTGAGTCAGGGCAACACTTCTTGAACTCTTTCCGCAAGTCAAAAAAGGAGTAGAAGCATTCAGGCAGTAAGATATTCTGTAAAACAAAGTAACTGCTGTCAGCTAGGGTGAGTGTAACCTACTTTGTCTTTAGATAACAAACTTTCTAACAATTTCCTTACAATGAGTAGGAAACACAAAGAGCCTTTGCTACAGAGAAACTCACATAACTCTTAGCCACATAAGTATGTTCATAAACTTTTTTGCTTAAGCAGCTTCTTCTCCATGTGGTTTAAAAAGAGAAATGTGCTTTTTCACTGCCAGAGAAACATTTGCTCTTATTACTAGTGCCTCAAATCCAATATGTATGTAGGAGAGCAAATGCCTGCTAGTGCAACGTTTATCATCAATTCTTGATTCCTATTTCAACTGTAAAAAGCCAGAGGGCATTCAGTTCAGTTTAGAGCCAAACAAATTTTGCAAGACTAGCGGAAGACGTTTTGGTTTATAGACAAGGCTGTGTTTCCAGAGAATATCCACACTTCAAATATTTATTCCCCCCCCAAAAAAGCAAACATCACCAAAAAAACCAACTGTGTGCAGATGATGGTTTGATATGGTGCAGAGGTTGTCAGTCTATGTGTGGTAATTGCTTTAATTGTAGTCTATGAAGCCAGGAGCAAGTTACATAGCCCGTTGGAAGTCAATAAATCCCTTTTTGCCTGACCACTACTACATCTACTACACGCTTTTAATTTGTTGGAGGGTGGGAAGGAAAAGACTCGGGGGAAGCTGTTTAAACCAACACAAATCCCTACTCCTTCAGTTAGTTCATCACAGAGCTTCAGCACAGAGACAATACTCCATATTCCACTTGGATGCTTGTTGCCTGCAATGCCTCTCTTGATCAAAAGTAAGGGCTTTCTGTGATTTAACGACTAGTTAGCCATTATAACAGAATGACAGGATATGCAAGAGCACATCTAGGGAGACCAAAGAAAGAAGTTTAGGCTCTAAAACAAGTTCGTCTGAAAACATTAGAGCTTATCTTTGCATATAGGCAGGTGCATTAGGCAAACCATACTCTTTAAAAACAAACTTCTGAAAATGCAAGTGTGCTTGCCAACATTTCCTGCTCTAGTTTTAGCATGGCTATTTTTCTTCCTCCGCGAGAGATCAAGTTCTGTACCTCACTGACATTCACTTGGAACAGTTGATGCCAATTCATTCTCCAAATACCATGAGCTGCTAGATTGGTTAGGACTAGGCATCTTAAGAAATAAACATATTCTCAAAATCCTAGTGACTTCTGCCTATATGGATTTTAGTGATCTCCCACTAAAACCTTTGGAGATACGCTAACCCCAAGAACTATTACAGGTCTCATACATCTGGTTTACTATATCTATAGGCAGCACAGAGCAGATTTCAAATGAATAATTCCTAACAAAACAGCAACAGAAGATTTTGATGAAGATTTGATTCTTATCAGCGAGCCCGTGATGATACAGAAAAAGGATGCATATCCCTTACACCAAGCAAACTTAAATAATCGTAGGAGTTGTCCCTTCTTTTATCCACATAATTGAACGGAAAGGTAAACTGTGTAAAACACATTCCCATTACAAGGGACAAAAAAGTCTGTTAAAAACCTGTTCCCCTATTTTCTCATATTATACTCTAAGACAAATTACGTATCTACATGTTTTTTTTTATAGTAGGGGTTGGAAGGGACCTCTGTGGGTCATCTAGTCCAACCCTCCTGCCGAAGCAGGGTCACCTACAGCAGGCTGCACAGGACCCTGTCCAGGTGGGTCTTGAATATCTCCA
>Ga0065711_1007461_pt1 | contig 21192 bp, 17 predicted proteins | sample Hoacrofraction12_FD_59098 | JGI IMG/M metagenome (GOLD analysis project Ga0065711, IMG submission 59098) | Hoatzin crop microbial communities from Cojedes, Venezuela - Epithelial fraction 12 v2 (version 2) | ecosystem: Host-associated > Birds > Digestive system > Esophagus > Crop | place...
GCCAGGCTCGGATCTGCTCATAACCACAGTGTTGGTTTGCCTGTGACTTGACCACATTTGCCTCTAGTCCCTTGGCTCTAAAACCCACTGTAGTCTCGCTCCTCTCCCCGTTTTAAAGCAGTCCTCCAGCAGCCCGCGTCTTAGCGGCTGGGGTTCGTTACCCATCCTCTCTGACGGAGCTGCGAATTTTTAAGATGTTTCTGCTCTGGGTGACCAGGCTGCTCTTCCTTCAGAAATTGCCACAGCAGAAAGAGCGGGAGTAAGGGTGTGCCTGCTGCTGCGGGAGGTAGCTTGGACTGGGCAGCCAGGCTGGGAAGCGGAGCCTGAGGCCAGGCTGGGGTCTGCAGTGTCTGGCGTTCCCGCACCAGACAATGCAGAGGCAGCCAGCATTTGAAGGAAAACGGAGCGTTGCAGGCACCAGATAGGCTCGCAGGTTTTCGGTTTTCCGAGTCCCCCAAGATACACGTGCAAGATGCTCAAGAGAGATTTCTCAGTGCTTCTCCAAATGTTGCTCGGCTGACGTGCGCGTGCCGCTCTTCATCGTGCTGGTTTTGATGCAGGGCTCGTGTTTTGCAGACAATGAGTGGAAATGAGGACGACTGGCTGGCTCTCAAACCTCAGGAACCTTCTCCATCCCAGTGCTGCGGCAGCGGCTGCAAGCCCTGCATCTATGATGTGTATGAGAAGGAGCTTGCACAATGGGAAAGGGCCAAAGCAAAGCAAGACAAAAGCCTCCTCGTGGAAAAGAAGGACCAGGTCAATTTATCGTCATCACATCCTAGAGCCAGCACTTTGATCGCACTTGTTAGCATGTGGGGTTGTGGGGATGGGTGAGGGATGCAGCAATAGATTAAAGCGGTGTCTTAAGACAAGGCTGTAAACGCAATTCCCCAAACTCTGCCTTCACAGCCGCCCTCCCCCTCGCCCCTCTCTCCATGCTGTAATGTGATTTTCCAAGTGTCGAGTTCGCCCTGGTGTCGCGTTACAGCCCTGGGTCCGCACCTTCCCCTTGCTGGGATACCCCGGGCAGCCAGAGCCAGCCTCTCTGGAAAGGGGGACTAGGCGAAAGGTACAAAGAATCTCAATTCTCTCTGACGCTTTCCTCGGAGGAGCTCCATTTTCCTGACCTTTTCCATCTTTTCCTGTTTTTTAGAACCCTGTTTTGATGATTAAAAAAAAGCTGCATTGTGCGTGGTGGAGTAGTTGTCTTCAGAGCGTAATTTTAAGCCTGTCAGTGCCCTTTTACATAAGATTAACTGTGCTGGGTCAAGCAAAAATGATCAGTGCTGAAGCTGCTAACTGTATTTCCTATTCGCAGTGGTCATCAGTCGGTTTCAAAGTTGCCCCCAAAGCAGCGCTCAGCTCTTTTGGCAGTATTATTTCTGTTTGTTCCCAGACATGAGAAAATGATTGCAGTGAGTCATAATAGGATGACCTTGCTGGAAGGTGTAAAAATGTAATTTAAAGGGCGGTGGGGTGGGGGGAATGTAAGATCCCAAAGTGTGTGCCGCAGAACATGATAATGAATCAGCAGAGAGCTGAAATTTGCGCTGGGCCTCAGCATTTAATACACGTTCTTCTGGAGTCCTGAGTATCTCTGGCACTAAATTAGCACACGCGTTTGCTTCCAAAGAAAAATGAAATAATAAAAGACACCATCTAACCAAGTAATTATTTATTGTTGTTCTTGCAGAGCAATAATTCAGAACTGAATCCAGATACATTTACTGCATTCAACATAAGCTCGGTGGAGCAGCTAACAGAGGACACCTACCAGTACAAATTTGAATTACCGGGAAATAGCAGTCTGCGATTGAGTTTAGGACAACATATCGTGTTAAGGTATTGTTCTCTGTGCTAGTTAAACAGTCTGCATTATGTAACCTAATACGTAGGTTTTTGTCAATAGACAAAGGCTTCATACCAGGCAAATCATAATTTCTATACCTCCGCAATGACACAGATGAAAGAACTTGTGAGCTCGCTGGCTCTGCTAATTTTATGGTAAAAGCCGTTCCAAAGCTGTATTTTTCTTCAGCATTATCCTTGCATTGGTGGGTCAGAAAGAACTAGGTGTGATTAAGAAAATCCATTTGCAGAAAGAAAGACTCAAAGAATAGATGTTACAACAGCTGATTTACTCCAGCATGTTGGATTGAAAACCATGAGCAGCACTTACCCCAGAGCTCGGTATTTTAGGTCCTGTATCTAGGGGTAACTCCACACCTGGGGTGTTACCCCAGGGGTCCAGGCGTTTCCTGACTGATTTCTAACAAAACAACCCTCCTGTGTAGTTTTTTGCTTGCCAGAAAAGGGCCTCTTGGGAAAAGTTTATGTCTCTCTCAGCCATCTGTGGTGATCATTGCCAGATAGAAGTCAGGTTATGATGCCATTGATCTGTATCTGTTAACGTTGTTTGTACGTTAACAGCTGATGTGTACAGCTGGCTGGCTGCTGACAGCACAGGCTTCTCCCTTCAGCCATCTCTCATAATGCAGCAGAGGAAAAGGTTCGGTCACTTCAATCAATTACCGTAGTCAGTAGTAAAGGGCAGGGTGGATATATTCTATGCAGGGAGAAGAGTTACAGGAAAATACAGTGTATATTGACAAGACCTCAGGTCAAGGCTGTGCCATGGCTTTCATTATTTAATTACCAGATGCTGCTCAAACACAGAAAGGGAAGCGGACCCCAGCCCAAAGGGGACAGCAAACTTAACCATGAAAGCATTTTCTCTCCCCTTTGCTGCTCTTATACATTTGGCTGTTTCTCACAAAACGGCTCCAACATCCTTCTGGGGATGTGTCCAAGAGCTGAATGTGCGGTACAGCTGAGGCCACCACCGGGAAAAGAAAAGGTGCATTTAGCTGTTATGTTCCCCCTGGATTTTTACCTGTGGAAGGGAAAGGTTTTGCATCTGTGCACGGGCTGGGCCGCTGGGAAGAGGACCTGCTGCCTCCCTCGTCTCCCCGCAGAGCTGCCGCAGTGTGGTAATACCAGCCAATGACCCCAGTCACAGTGGGTTCCTCTGTTTCTCTCCTCAGAGGAGTGGTGAACGGTTTGGAGGTCCAGCGAGCCTATACTCCAATTAGCCCAGGGAATGCAGAAGGGTACTTTGAAGTTTTAATGAAAGTAAGTAAGCCTGTACGATATGGATTACAGTCTAAGGTGCCGAGGACTGTGTTTTCTTTAGGAACCAAGCGCGCTGTCAGCAATTCAAGTGAGACTTTCTCAAATCCCTGATGGACTGTTTCTGTGTTGTTTTGAGGCAGTTGTGCTTTGCTGATAAAAATTGTGGTTTTTCCCACAAAACTGAAAGCAGAGGAAGGTGACACCCAAACAAGCTTTGCAGCGTAAGCCTTGGTAAGCACTTGGGAGAGCCTCTCCCTCTTGGGAGCCCTGCACTCCGCAGCGCGGAAGGAGGTGCCCATTCCACTTCCCCGATTTCATTTTGCTTTTTCAGTGTCCTTGGAGTTGCACCCAGTTGTCAGCCCAGTTGAACCGCTGACTTTGGGAAGTCCGTGGCCAGCCATTACCCTCCCCACGGTATTTTACTTTAAGAATGCTCCTCAGAAAAATTTTTCAGTTTGATTAAAATGTAGACGGAGAGTAGGCAGCCGTTCCTGGTTTGCAGGCAGGGCTCTGGAGCTGCCTGCAGTCGGAGATGGTCCCCGTGGCCCACGGGGCAGAGAGGTGGCCCACAGGCACAGGCTGCATCTATTGAGGTGCCTGGGGTGGCAGAGCCCTGTTTTGGATGAGTGTCCTGGCCCATCTGGAGGCCACCACAAAATGCTGGTCGAGGTCAAAAGGATTTTAAAGGAGAACTTGGCTGGAAATTTGTCTGAATAAAGTCTGCAGGGCCCTCATAGATGATTACTTTGTGTGGAGAACATTGAATTGAAGAAAATTTTTCCGATACTGCATTGGTACGTCACTAGCGATTCCTCAGGACAGACACAGGCTTCAGTATAGGTGTGAAATTCAGTGCTGGGCATCCCGGGTGGCTTGCGGAGAATGACCACTTGTCCCCTGCCTGTCTTCCAGGATTTCACTTTTTGGGGGTTTGTTATGCATTATACGTTCGAACACAAACCCTGTTCTTTAGAAAAGTGTACAGCTTCTATAGGACACCTGTGGGAGGGTCATTTCACCATTCTTGTGGCAATTGGTGTGTGGTACGGGAGAGAAATGCTGCATTTGAGCTGCATTAATAGGATACGTTCAGAGGATGACTGTGAAATTTCATGTATACTTGCTTATTACTCACAGGTTTTGCATTTCAATAATAATAGTAATGATTGTAATGATACCTTTCCTTTATATAGAACCTTTCATCCCAAAGGGAGCTATAGTTATTCTCTGGCAGTGACAAAAGAGGTTGGTAACACCCAGTGTAAAGCAGCCATTTTTATAACTCACTCTGTAGGTTGTGGTATATTTCACACTATTCAGGCAATTTTGGAAAGTACTATATTATTATTATTACTATGCAATCCAAGCACTGTTCAAACCCTTCTGTCTCCTGTTATTATAGCATTGCATTTGTGATACTACAGTTAAGAGTGAGGGAGTTGCCATTTACAGAGCGTAACCCTCTTTTTGAGTGATTTTATAATGTTAGGGTTTCTCTCCGTGTAAAACTGGGTGTAGAAGTTTTCCCCAGGAGATAATTATTTTTTTCCTTTTATTTAGAAAAAATAATTTTAAACCCACTCAGTCTTTTATCACTTCAATTTTTTGGAAATAATTTTGGTGAAAGGAGGATTGTTTTAGTATCCTTTACCCTGGTCCATTGGGAGTAGGCAGTAAGTGGGGCTGACTTTTCTGCTCTTGCCTTGGGTTTCTGTATATATTTGAAGAAGATCGGTGTGCAGTACTGCTCCTTTGGTGCAACTGGACACTCTTTGCATGAGAGTTAGTACCTGCCCACAGCTCTCTGAGCGTAAAATGTTTCTGGCAGTAACTCAGAGCCTGGATGTGTGCAAGTTGTGCATTTACCTTTTGAATGTAACAACTGGCGCTAGTAGTTCTTAAAACTTCAGATACCTTCTTTCAGTGAGGTTGTTAGGAGGGAAGGAGCATCTGTGTTCTTTATTAGCTAACACTGCTTGCAAGCACAAGCGCACGCTCACTCACTCGCTTTTTCTTAGCTTCTTTGTGGTTCACCAGTTTTGCTTGCCTGCAGTGCAGCTTGGTGGCCAGCCAAGGCACTGGGGCGTGGAGCTGGGCTTCCGTCCAACGTGCGTGCAGAAAATACCCCAAAATACGTTGCTTTCACATGGGCTGGAGTCTCCGAAGGCTTATATCACATCTCGTCTCTTGACCTCTGTGCATTGCTCTTCCTCAGGCTTTATCAGTGGCATTTGCCTCTGAGCGAGACCAGTTGCCTGCCGCAGCTGGTGGGCTCATCCGCTCTTGCTTTTTGGACCAGCCCTTGTCCTCCAGCCAGATCCCATGGACTGTGGCCGTTCTTCTGTGCACGTTTGTTCTCATTAACTGTAAAGAGGTCATGCGTATAGGACATACGTACACATGTAGCACATAGCAATGAGACTGCTTGGACGAGCCCTCGTTTTCCAGCCTCTCCTTGCCTCTCTGTTTCCAGCAAGCTCTGACCCTTCCTCATCAGTCACGAGCAAGGTTAGCATTCCTGCAGGCAAAATCCTAGATGATAATGTGTGTGCCTGGTAGAAAGTAAGGCAGATTTTGCTAATGTTTTTCTTCCGGGAGGCCCAAATTGACATAGTGTGAAGGTATCCCTTAGCATCCAGATGATCTGTTCTGAAAACAGGAGTTTTATAAATGAGAAACCTGACTTTGGGTGTCTCTAATTGTATCAACACGGCGTCTGAGAGGCTGAAATGGAGCAAGAGCTATGCAGTGTTTGTAGAACTATTGGTACCCAGAGGGCGTTTCCAGACCCCGTACCCTGAGGTTTGGAGAACACTTGAAGGCTTGGACTGTGCTTTGCATTCAAGACACTCTTCTCTGCGTGCTTTGTAAGCAAGAACTCTGATAAGCTTTTTCCAGTTTTGGAAATTCAGACTGCATGAGAGTGGGCTGTGTTTACGCTATAGTGAAGCTGGAATGGATCCAATATGATTTAATTTAAATGTCTTTGTTTTGGGTATAACTTTGAGTTATTTTTCAAATAGAATGATCTTTCTTTCTTTTTAAAGGCAGAAAATGTTTTTTTGCCCCCTTCTTGTTTAAATGTAGATAACTTTATAATTGACTTTAAGCCGGGAAACTTTCCAACAGAGTATAATTATTCTTTTCTTTTGTGCAATGTTTTTTATTAGTGCTATGAAGCTGGGCTAATGTCACAATACATAAAAACTTGGAAAAAAGGAGACATGGTATTTTGGCGTGGGCCGTTTGGAGGCTTCCCATATCGACCTAATAAGGTTAGTTCCCTCAGAGACATAGGATGTTTCAGCTGTGGCAGCTAGTTTTGCTTAATACTCTAAAGGGAAGACATCAATTTGATTACTGTTTTCATGATTATTTTAGGGACTTCCTGGGTTACTGTACGGTGCTACAGCATTAGCAGTCAGTTGGAGAAATTATGCCTTATTGAACTGCAGAATATTTAAGAAGGAAGAGGAGACTGGAAAGTATTAGCCAGGCACTCTGTTCATCACTTGCATTAGAAGCTCCTGGTGTTTTTAACAAAAGGAACTCATTTTGCACCAGCAATGAGTACGGATCGGTTTTGGGCTTGTTAGAACCCCATTGCTGTTTTGTGACTGAGCACGAGCGAAGGAGAGGTGTTGATCTTTTTCTCTCTTGGGTATTCCCTGAACTGCAGCAGCTCCAGTGAGGTGTCTCGTCACCCAGCCACTCTGCAAATGTTGATCCCACCTGCTGATACCAGGCTCGCTGCAAAGAAAGGCAGATCCAGTTTCGTGGGAAGGCTTCTCACACATACTAATTTGGTTACTTAATTCTGACCTTTCAAATGAGGAGCAAAATTGAAACACTGGTTATTAAGAGCCCAATGCCTTGGTTTTTCTTCTCCACCCCACCCCCCAAAATAAGGCTGTACAATCCCCAGTGGCCAAACTCCATACAGAGCAATTGTGTTCTGCTTCCTGAAATATGCTCGTTGCTGTTTTAGGCTACTGTTCCCTTCCAGACAATGATTTGGGACACAACATGGCAGTCATGCCTGGAAGTGGCTGTGTTCATGCAGTTTGCAAGGCACCTGAACAGTCTTTAAAACAACTTTCTGTAGAAGAACTGTTTGTTATTATAACAGAGGTCTCAAATATTAGTTTCATAGAAAAATGAAAATTTTCTTTTATCTCTATTTGCTGCCAGTAGAATAGGATTCAGATTCAGACGGATCAGATCATTCGCAATAAACTGCCCAGTCAAAGCAGAGCACAGGCAGCCTCTGGGCACTAAATAGGGGCTGAAGTCCCAGTTCTGGCATTGATATACTGGCTGGCAGCTGCAGAAAGCACTGGGAACCTTCTGTCCTCCTATGCACAGCACCTTACTGCCTGAAAATCCCTGCTGCGAGTAAAGTGGATCTTCCCCCCTTGCAGGTGGGAAGCTCTGTGTGCTGCTGGTAGCTCTTCGAGAGAAGTGAGGTAATGCACCAGGAAGATACGTGGATCGGGATGGAGAAGAAACCATTTCCTTCAGAGAACAGTCAGGATTGTACTTTGCAGCATCAAAGATAAACACAGGGAGCATTTTCAGTGGGAAAACAACACACAGTGGGTTAGCAAAGTGTGCTGCAGAATTGAAACTGAAATATAAATTAATTGAAATCAAGGCTAACGTTAGGATAAATGGTGGTACCTGGGTAAAATCCAGTTTCATTAGATTTAATATATATACCCTGAAAGTGTATTCTGTAATCCTTTGCAGAAAAATACATTCTGATATTTGAATTTACTAATTCGTGACCTTCTGATATGTTTTCTCTCAAGGCACGCTTTACCAGAGTGGCAGCAGGGAGGAACTGACCATGAGCACATCCGTTTCCAGTCACCACAGCTCACTCAAAATTCTCTGTTTTGTTGTTAGCATGGAGAGCTCCTCATGCTGGCATCTGGTACCGGCCTTGCACCAATGCTTCCCATCCTCCGGTCCATAACAGAGGACGAAGAGGATGAAACCTTTGTAACTCTTGTTGGCTGCTTCCGTACGTTTGACAAAATTTATTTGAAACCTCTTCTCCAGGATCTGGCTCGATACTGGAACATCAGAATATTTTATGTCCTCAGCCAGGTAAATGAATGGATAGGAAGCGAGTTTGTGTGAGGGTTCTGTGTGCTGGATGAGTCTCTACATCCTCTGCTTTTCCATCAGGTGATCTTAATTCTTTCCCAGTCCCTGAGGCTATTTTGTGATCCGGTAGCTGCTGTTCTTGAATCTGCTGCGTGTTCTCACACTGCTACCAGTCTGGAGAATCTCAGGGAAGCAGCCATCGCTGCTTGTCCCTCTTTACCTCCTTGGTAGCTGTTCTGTTGGCGTGGACCCTCTGATTCATAGTCGCTGTTACTCATTCCCTCCCACTTCAGGTGGTGGTTGCTGCACCTAAACCTTTGTGAGAAGAAAACTTAGACTCTGGGAGACTCACAGCAAATAAACTATTTCTTCTTTTCTAATACCCGTGCCTTAATCTGTCCTTATTTTCCACTCATTGCTCGTGGCTAGAGCTCTCTTGTAGTGTGTTAGCACCAACTTCCCAGCAATTATCTTTCCCAGCTGACCCATTTTTAAACTTCTTAAAGTTGTTTCCCCCTCTGTAAAAGTTATCTTTTTCTGCCAAATCCCTGGGATGAGGGCATACCTCTCAGTGATCTTACATTTTGAGCAGTCTTTTTCATTTCCATTTGGTCCCAAAGTTGCCTGTGTTCTGCATGGATTTGGTAGTTGAAAATTATTTCCCTCAGAAAAGAGGATTCATTGCAGGGAGGATATAGAAAGAATTATTTATGCTAAGGGAATGAATCCCATTTCATTTTTAGTTTCTCAGATGAAACATTTTTTGTATCTCATGGTGGGTCTGCCTCATATATTGCGTTCCACATATGGCCTCAGCAAGGTGAGATTGGGTATAGAGAAAAATACTTGTGATTTAGGCACCTCCTCAGCTACATTATAGGAGCGTAACTGGCAATTGTCTCTGGTGACATAGCTTAAATACCCTTTTCAGGACAGTGCTGTCTCAAGAGTGTGAGGAGGTCTTGAAATTCAATCAGTGAAGGGCAAGAAACCCACCTGACCCCTGTCAGCACTGTCTGCCCCGCATGTACATCTCTCCCTTTCTTCTCTTCTCTTAGCAGGTTTGTTGTGGTCCAGCACTGACTCGTACATCATCCCTTTTAGGATTATATATCTGTCTGTCTCAGTATTTCACTCTGCTGCCTGTCACCACCGCATCTGAGCACCTTCTGGTTCCAATTAACAGCAGCAGGGGAGTCCCCGCTGGATCTAATGCCATGGGATCTGATACTTCTCATGGGATGATGTGTTTGGAGCAGGGCTGTCTCCTTTCAGTTTTGGTTGAGGGAGATGGGACTGAAAGAGACTTGGGAATGGGAGAGGCAATAGAGAGGAACAGACTTGGGACTTAGGACTTGGGAGTAGAAAAGGCACACTGGGAAGTGGTTCTCAAAGGAGGAGGTTCTGCAGCATTTATTAGTGATGGTTGTGCTCTGATTTTGTTCAGTCCCCTCTGAGTGAGTGGCCAGGTCCTGGGGCAGGGAAGGATTTGGTCTGGGCTTTGGAAGAGGAACGCAGCTCTCGGGAAGGGTCAGTTCTACCCAGACAGAATCACAAGGGTGAAAACCGTCCTGTGCGGTGTTCTGAGGGGAGATGGGAGTTTCGGCTGTAAGCAGTCGGTTGTCCTTTTTAACGTGGCACACTGCAAACCTTTTGCCTTTTCAGGAAACTACACTGGAAAAACTTCCTTGGAGCTATCGGGAAAACACACACACCGGTCGTCTCGGTGAAGACTTGATGAAGACGATAGTAAATTCCTGTCGAAGGCGGCCGTTTGTATTAATCTGTGGCTCTTCTGCGTTCAGCGAAGATATGAGTAGATACTTGAAAGCTGCAGGAATTGAAGAAAATTCCTGTTTTGTCTTTTAGCAAGAGGAACCTTAGGCTGAGTATTGGACATCCTTGTTTCTCTGCAGACATTGCTCAAAATGGGTCATCTCAATAGACTGAGTTCCTTGTGCGTGTACTTTCATAGCCCTTTGGATCAAATGTTTGTATCTGATATGAGTCTCCCTCTTGAGAGTGTTTTAAGGATCGGGTGCCGCTCCAGAGTGACTGCTACGATCACCGACCTCAGGGAGAAGCGTGGTCATGTTAGTGGAAGTCTTCTCAGGCAGTTTGGAGAGACATCTTCCAAGGCTACTAAAAAGCATCCAAGTACACAGCTCTGCTGTAATGTGAAGACCAGTGACTGGCTTTGCAATCCATGCTAGTCTGCAGTGGTGGTGTGCCCTGTTAGCTGTCCAGAGAAGGGACTTAGTTCTCGAGGAGAAAAAATGGTGGCCAAAGGAACAGCAGAGCACTGGCCGGGCACTCTGGAGTCCACGGCATTCGCTTTGATACTGTCGTTACCTCGCTGGGTGGTGCCAGGCAAGTCACTGAACCTCTCTGTGCCTCGGTTGCCCCATTATACACCAGTCCAGAGAAGAAGGTACCAATCTCCTCTGGAAAGATCCTTTCCAGCCACATACAGCAAAGACTACACACGGGTATGGAATCGTATGTGATGCTCAGTGAGGACTTACGCACGCTGTCCTCCTGCCCTAGCACAGCCTGCATTGCCTACCCTGATCCGTAACCCTTGAAATGCTGCCTGGGGAGAGAAAGAGCGCATCCTAAAACTCTGCGCGAGAGAGCATCCGGGTGGTAGCTGCTGCCTGTCAGGGAGGATGGTGGTTTGCTTTCCACGTCCCCCAGGTGTTGTATAACAGCCCTGGTTCATTAAATGGGACCTCTTTTCAAATAAAGAGCTGTTTCTTTTTGTCGCAGGACTCTCACGGGTGCCCAAGGGGTGCCCTCAGCCGGCGAGAACACCACCTGAGGAATGAAAGCCTCACAGGGCTTTGCTGGGCCCCCTTTGGGAATCCCTGCTTCGCGATGGCAGCCCTGCGGCTGCCCTGGCACAGCACCCGGCCTGGGCACCCGGGCCCCTTCCTCCTCTCCCAGTCCAAGATGCTGCTGTCTTTCCTCTGAGATATCTGCTGTCTGCTCTCTTACCTTCTTAGACCACTGTGTTTACTAACTACACCTGGAAATACAGCCTTCCTGCACACCTTTGTGTTTTTCTGTTCATTCCCAATTCATCCTGTGTTGGGGTTTCCCAGGCTGTGACAGATGATGTTATGTTATCATCCCTGTCTCATTTTTCACCTGTGTCAAATAGCACACCTTACACAAAGGAGATGTAGTTGAAGAATTGCTCAAAATATAAAATGACGGCTCTGATTCACATGCTGGGAGGAAGCGTAGGTTCCCCTCGCATCAATGAGATTTGTCTCCGGTTACCAAACGCCTGGAATTAATCCAGTGGAGCTGCAGCTTTTATGTTAAATTCATCAGAGCGAGGGCTGACAATAAAGCCATCTTCGTAACCCAAAATAGGGTTCTGGCTTTTAACGCGGAGAGCTCCAGGGAAGCTGTCCATCGCAGGTCCAAGGCCAGCTCTCAACTCCCGTCCAAACCGTGTTTCAGCTGCTGTAAGCCGCTGCGTAGTGGCGGTGCTTCTGCACAGTGGGAGGCTGGTAAGGTGAGGAGTTGCGTTCTCTGGTTGCTCTCCCTGCTTTGGCCTTAGCTGGGAGCATGGAGAAAATATTTTCCTCAGGTATCACATACTCTGAAAACCTTGCTTATGTACCTCTTGCTTTAAATACTCTGCCTTTCTGAGATTCTGCTAAAAATCCACCCAGCCTTTTTGCAAAGGCCTGAGGTAAAAACTTCACGCTCGCTTCGGAAAAAGCGACAACTTTCCGCGCGAAAGCCGGGGCTGTTCCTTTAAGCGCAACCCCAATATGTCTGGGTATTTCAGCACATATGGGCCACCATGGTTAAACCCTACCCAGCTGGTCTGGCCGTTCTGCCGCGAAGCCTCCCGTCTTTGTTCGTGGCTGAAAGGGAGGGTGGTGAGAGACGGCGCAGGCTGTGTGTGCTGCGGGTTGCAATCCTGCAAAGGCGGGCTGCGGGCTGAGCGGGAGGAGGTGATGTGTGCCGAGCCGGCAGCCCGGCTCGCCGCGCCGGAGGGGACGGGGGTCTCTGTGAGACGTTCTCCGTGGGGGAGACGATGTCCTTGAGCGTCTGAACTCGGAAGGGGCCTTAAAACCACGCGTGGGCACTTTGTTCTCTGTTTTCTGCGCTTCGCTCCCTTCTCCCTCCTGCCTTTTGTCATTTCTCAGGCTGCCTCTCGCACGAGTCCCCTCTTCCCGCCCTGTCCCCCTTTCAGAGGCTTGCGTGGTGCTTCTGCAAGGCAGGGACCTGGCGTGGAAACGCTCTCGGGCAGGATTTTCCCTACCGAGGGAAGAGGAGAGGTTTCCTTCCCTTTGGAGGCCTGGGAATCGCCCCGCGGCTGCGGTTTTGTAGGGAAGCGGTGGTGATGCTGTCGGTGATGGGGGGATCTGTGGAGCTGGGGGTGTGTGAGCTCCCCGCAGGGGTGGGCGGCCGCTGCCGGGGCAGGGCTGGGGCTCGCACCCTGCCCCCCAGCCAGGGCAGCGGGCTGCTGGCAGGGTGCTCCGGCTCTCCGGCCGCCCCCCGGGATGCCCCCGCCGCCCATGCAGCGTTGTGCTGGGGAGAGGGGCTTCACATCGCTGCCTTTCTTCTTCCTCGTGTGCAGCCTCAATACCTTCTTAATTTCATCTCATTATTTCCTGCCTAAATAATTCCCATTTCTCCTGGGGACCGCGTTTAAACCTTTGATCTTCTCTGAAGTCTCGAAGTCCTGATCACATCCTTTCTATTTAAATGAATCAAATGCCTTTTTGACTGATGATTTATAAATCTGCCCACAGAGGAACAGAGGGAGCTCCGATACAGCACACCTCAAAATCGCCCACCGTGTCTCTGGCCGGAGCCGAAGCACCCCGTGGGCTGATCCAGAGCACCTCAGGCCTGAGCTCCGTGCCTGGCTCCGCTTCCCTGCCGCGTCTCGTCCGCCCCTGCCTCCCTCCGCCCGGCTCCGCTGGCTGACCAGCAGCATTGCCCGGGCACAGGCCCAGCCGGGGAACGGCCGTCCCCAGGTCAGGAGAGGGTGAATGTGCCGGCGGTTGATGGATGCCGTCTCCTGGGAGCGGGACACAGCTGCTGCGCTGCACAGCCCCGGCCTCCCCGTCTCCTGGGGTATCGCCGGTGTGGAGCGCAGCTGGAGGGATGGAGAAGAGCGGCTGCATAGGCACCGGTGTCCCGGGCGCTGGCTCTGTGCCGGGAGGTGCCTCGGCACTGGGGCTGGCGGTGGAAGGGCTGGAGGACGTGGGTGTTGCCGGAGATGGATGCGGCGAGGACGAACGTGTCGCTCTGTTGTGCGACGACGGAGAAACCAGGGAGCACGTTGTCCCCAAGCATGGGGGATCGTGGCCAGGAGGGCTGAGCACTCCTGGCTGAGCCCGGGCGGTGGTTGTGGAAATACCCAGGAGAGGCCCCATGAGCCGTGGTGCCAGACCTTTCCTGCCACTGCTGCAGGCTCTGGCCCTGCACGTGACAGACCTTCTCTCCGAGAGCCCATTAGCAAAGCAGCTAATTAAGCTCTGCAGCATCCCTGGGAGGTCAGTAGGAGATGCACCAGCATCACAGCCATGCCCAGAGCCTGCACCGGAGCAGGAGCTTTGCGCTGTGCGCTGGGACGGGGAGAGCTGCCTTGCATCTCCTCGTTCGAAGGTGCTCCTGGGGCGATACGGTGCCCAGTACCCCAGGACAGGTACCCTGATGTCCCCTGCCTTGGCTGGGCTCAGGACGGAGGGCTCCTGGTGGGACCACCCAGCGCTCCCACCAGCCCTCAGCTTGGCTTCAGCGAGGCCGGGCAGCAGGGAGAGAACCTGTACAAATATTATTGTTGTTATTATTGCCCATAAATATATGCAGGCACTTAACGACCTTGGCATGGAGCATTTCCTGGGGATTAATGACCAGTTGGCGTTAATGGTCCTTAGCTGCACCTCGGGCCATCAGCTCCTCCCAGCCCATCATTAATCCACAGGAAATGTCTCCGGCATCGATCCTCATTGCTTAATTAATAAATGCAACTTGTCTCCCTGCCTGAGATTTACAGATACTCGCTGCTTCTTTCCCCGCTGCATTGAAGGTGACTTTTTTCGCACAGGTCCCCCACGCCGGGTCGCCCTCGTGGGTTTTTGTTTCCTGGCGTTCGTCTGGGTGTGGGTTATGGCAGCAGTAAAGCCTTTTCTCTCCCGGGTGAGAGGGAAGGAAATGAAACACTGCTGGGTTTGGGGTTCCTTCAGCTAATGTGGCACAGCACGGGGAGCACATCTTTCCCACTGAACGCAAAGGCTTGGGTACCTTCAGCCGATTGCATCCTGGGCGAGAAGGAGCACGAGCCAGCATGGTAATTCTCCAGGGCCTTAGCAGGTTCTATAATAATCGATATTTTTCGCCTGTGAGTCACAATTCATCTCTAATCTTCCTCAGGGGAGGTGGGATTTGCTATCTTTAGTGCTCGCCACTGCCGCTTTCCCGGGCTGAGCATCCCGCCGAGCCTGGGCGCTTGCTGCAGGGGTGCTGACCTGACAGCCGAGGTGGAGGCACAGCTGCCTTTAAACCCCGTTCCCCATTTCTCTGGCCTTTACCACCGGCTGGCTTTGTGCGGTGGGTGCCGCAGTATAAATCACGTTAATTCCTGAGGTGCTTTTCCGCGGTAAGTCTGAAATTCCCATTTTGGTTCGCTGGCTTGCCTGGCGAACTAAATTATTTTCACAGCCCCTTAAGGGCGTATTGTCAGCCCAGACTTACTGCCGTTATACAGCGTATCTGAAACATTAATATCTCTTCTAAATATGGTGTATTGACAAGGTATCTGGTATAGTGTAAATCCTTGGGACATTTGATCCAGATCATTAAAACTGAGTGAAGGAAGGGAGGAATAGATCAAGTTACCTTGCCGCTCTTAATTCAAACAAGAGATGAATTATTCATTCCGCTATTAATTCTACAGTCTGCCTGCTTTTTATTTATTTCTCTCTTTATTTATTTTTTTTCCTCCTGGATAGACAGCTCCAAAAGGATGCTCGGGCGCCGGTGAGGGGAGATTTGCCTGCCAGAGAATGGGGTGCGCAGGAGCGGGCTGCCTGGCAGCGCTGGCCGTGTTGTGCGGGGCTCTGGGGGATGCTCCCAGCCAAGGTAAGAGCCCGGTCCCAGCTCCCAGTGGGGACCGATGGCATCCATGGCCCCCAGGGAGGAAGAGGGCTGTTTGCGGGCGCTGCAGTGGCTCTGGGGTGCGAGCGGGTGCCGGCTCTCAGCCTGTGCAAGGGGCCCCATGGCTTGGCCTGGGGAAAGGAGCTGGGGTCTGCAGTTGGTGTGCACGGGACGCCGCTGCCCACTTGAGTTTCTGCTTCGTGCTTGTTTTAATCAAGGTTGCAGGTAGAGGTTGTCCTGTTGTGGTGTACGGGCACTTCGCTGAAGCCTGTGTTAACTTCTGGAGTTGCACGTGCCTATATAAATGCACACACACACACACGTGTATATGTGAATGTATGTATGCATGTTGCTGTGCATGTAATAAACCCCTCACTTTACCTGGATAAAATGCCCCCGGGGCGCAGGGCAGGGTTAGCAGGCAGCATGGTCATTTGGGGGGCCGGGTGGGCCAGCTCAGCCCGGTAACTCGCCCAAGGGGCGATCCCCCTCGCCGAAAACGGCAGGGCCTTGCTCCCCAAAGGGCTGCGTCAGAAATAAAACCCCGTTCCTGGCCCCGGTGCGGGTGCTCCCAAGGGGCAAGCGGCCGCCCCGCTGCTGCCTGCACCTGCCCGGGCTGCCCAGAGCACCCCGAGGCTCCCAGCCCTTCATCCATCCAGCTGCCTGCCCCGTGGCTACTCACCCCTCCCGTGGGGTATTTATTTCAGTAACATTATTCCTTTAGTGCCACCCCCATATTATTTTATTGCCTCTCCCCAGTAATTAGCAAGGCGATTTTAGACCTGGCCAGCTTTGCTGCTTGTGCCAGCACACCCGCATGTACCCACCCCCCCCCTCACCGGGAGGTCACCGCACCGGCGAGCCTGATGAAAAGCAACGCGCGCTGGCTGACTATTGATTTGCAATATACTTGGCCCAGATTGATGGCAGCGAGCGGCCCAGCCTTGCTTGGGAACCCGCACGTGTCCGCCGGGGGCTACGCGGGGTCTGCGTCCCTGCTGGACGTGATGTGTGTGCCCGCTGCGTCAGCCGCTTCACCTCGGCCCTAATCAGGCCCAGGGGCAGGTGGCAGCCGCCCCTCCTCTGCCCTATTTTACAATAACTGTGTCTCGGTGTAAGGATTTCATTAGAAAATCGTTCCCTATGTACATAACTCATCGTTAAGCACATCGAGCCCTTCAGCCCTATTTGTCCCAGCTCGAATTCACCGATGCCGCCATTCCACGGAGGGAGCGTCGTCAGCGGGAGGCACAAAGCTGAAGGGCTGGGCAGCCGGGGCACCTGGAATCACTGAACGATTCAAACTCACTCTCTACTCTTTTTTGTTTCTCAGGAAAAAATGGATGGGGACATGGTGCCATCACCAGCAGGACAAGCTCGTGGGCACGGCCGAGCCCTGCTGCAGCCACGCTGGGGGTGGGGGGGCGGAAGGGGGTTACGTGGAGGGATGAACGGTGACGGAGGGGACACGTGTCCCGCGGGGAGAAGGGGTGGTCGAGCCCAGCGGAGGGCTGTAGGGCACTGGTGGGATGGAGCCGGTGCTGTGCACCCCATCTCCATCCTTTCAGGCTTCCCCTGGAATGGGGGCATCACATCCACCTCTGTGTCCCCCAGGCATCAAATGCGGCGGGGTGCTCTCGGCACCCTCCGGCAATTTCTCCAGCCCCAACTTCCCGGGGCCGTACCCCTACGAGACGGAGTGCACATGGCTGATCGTGGTGGCCGAGGGCTCCTCCGTCCTGCTCTCCTTCAGCCACTTCGAGCTGGAGTACCACGCTGCCTGCGCCTACGACTACCTCCAGGTCTACAACGGGGCCGCCCGGGACCGGGGCAACCTCCTGGGCACCTTCTGCGGCCGCAGCCCCCCGCCACCCTTCTCCTCCGCCTGGCACGTCATGGCCGTCGTCTTCCGCTCCGATCGCCACGTAGCCAAGCGTGGCTTCGCCGCCGCTTACCGGAAAGGTAGCGGGAAGGGATGGCAGTGGCAGAGCATCCGTCCGTCCGTCCATCCTCTGCCACCATCCTCATCGTCTGTGCCTCCCCGCAGATGCCTGCGGCGGGCAGCTGACGGGGCTGTCCGGGGAGATCACCAGCCCCCGCTACCCCGAGAGCTACCCCAACGACGCCGAGTGCCGCTGGAGCATCGGGGCGGCCGGCGGCAGCGGGCCCCTCACCCTGGTGTTCGCCGACTTCCAGATGGAGGGGGGCCAGGGCTGCGGCTTTGACTACGTGGCCCTTTTCGATGGCCCCACCGCCGCCTCCCCCCGCCTGGGACGCTACTGCGGCAGCGCCCGCCCGCCCCGCACCGTCTCCTCCGCCCCGCACCTCTTCATCCTCTTCAAGTCGGACTTCAACATCGGCGGCAGGGGCTTCAAGGCCCATTTCTACTCGGGTGCGGGGGTCTCGGGGTGGTGGGAAGGAGGTGGGGACGGGTCCCTGGGGTGGTGGTGACGCTCTCCCTCCCACAGCAGCAAGAGGAGGTGCGAGGGGAGGGGAGCCCTTTGGGGAGAGCTCATGAGATGGTGATGCGGATTGTAATTGGCCACACAACGCAAGTGGCTTCGCTGTGGTGCTCCCAGGCCCCAGGTTGTCTTTCTCCTGACCAAGAGCTGCCCTTCTCCCTCGCTACGCCATTCCCTGGGGATACGGGTTTTCCCTGTCTGCACTTGTAGGACTTTGGCCACATCGGGTGTTGCCATGCCCCAAAACCGATGGGTGTCCATCGGCCAAACTCAAGGCTGGGGAGCAGCGAGGTGGAGGGCAGAGCATGCTTTAGCAATAAAAGAATTGATGGCTCAGCCCCCAGCTCACCCACATGCACGGGGCCTCAGGTTTGCTTTCATTTTTTCCTTTCCCCTTTTTCCCTGAGCAGGTGAGTGCCAGGAGGTGTTCACCGCCATCAAAGGGAATTTCTCCAGCCCTCGGTACCCCAACTTCTACCCCAACAACCTCAAGTGCCAATGGAGCATCCAGCTGCCCCCGGGCTACCGGGTCAAGGTCTTCTTCTTGGACATGGAGCTGGAGGGCCGGAGCAGCCTGACGGGCGGCTGCGACTACGACCACGTGGCCGCCTTCGACGGCGGCACTGAGAATGGATCCCTGCTGGGGCGGTGGTGCGGGCGGGAGAGCCCGGTGCCCGTCACCTCCCGGCACAGCCAGCTGCTGCTGGTCCTCCACACCGACCGCAACACGGCCAAGAGGGGCTTCTCCATCGCCTACGTGGGAGGTAAGGCCTTGCTTGGGTGATCCGCAGCGCTTTATTTCCATCAGGACCTGCCCAAGACCGTGTTATTTCTGGAAGGATTGTGCAGTGAAGTTAGAATCATAGAATCAAGGTTGGAAAAGACCAATAAGATCATCAAGTCCAAACGTCAACCCACCACCACCATGCCTGCTAAATATAGATACTCGTGAGCAGGAGCAGAGCGCGTGGCTCTCTGGGGACGGGGTGGGTAAGATGTGGTGGGCGAGCCCCAGCTCTTGCAGACTGCGAGACACGCATGCTCCACATCGTGTTTAGTATTCAAGAGATGCTTCCCGGCTTCTCCTTGCATCTCTGCTGCTGCCATGCTCCTGCTTCTCTCTCAGGGCATGGAAGGGAGAAAACTCAAGGGTTTTTTAGGGGACCAAAACCCCGGGGAAGTGACCAGCTCAAGCATCCCAACCCTGTTCCCTGCTCCCCAGGATGCTCCGGCCCCACCAGCACAGGGCTCAGCAGCAGAAGTAGACCATGTCCTCTCCTCCACAGCAGCAGTGCTGGAGGGACAGGACCCCGGGGCACAGCGCTCCCGAATCCACCTGGCCAGTGCCGCCGGCGTGCCCCGTGCCCCAGCCAGTGTATTCACAGCTGGCGGGAGGAGCCGTGCGTAACCTCCCTTGTCTATCTGCCAACACTTGCCCCTCAAAAGCCACCGAATTGATGGCGTTCGTTGTATTTCAAGATAATTACATCTGAGCTGACCTGTGTGTCAGGGATGATTCAGGCAGGGCAGCCTCGCCAGCGGGCTGGAGCCAGAGCAGGGCTGCTGGACCGGTGGCACAGGAGCCGGGAATGGCCGGCTCTGGGTCTATAGGGTTTTATCCCTCAGCAGCAAAACCCTTCCTCACTTCCAGTGTAGCAGAAGGGATCTGGGGCTACATGCCTCTAGGAGTAAGAGATGGGATGGAGTCTTGTCCTGAGCCTCTGCAGCCTCTGGAGGGAGAGAGGTTGTAGAGCTTTAGTGTGCAGGACAGGTCTGTCCCTGTCCCTGTCCCGCTGAGTTCTTGCTGTTTTACAGCAGTGTGCAGGGAAAGAAACCTTGGCCTCACTGTGTCTGGTCACGGAGAAACCCCCTTCCTGACGGAGGAGCTTGCAGACGGGTAGATGGGATGGTAGCTGAAGAGCAGGGGGAAGCCCCGTCACGGAGAGGGACGTGACTTCTCCTGGCTGCCCGAGGCCCCTGCGTCCCCCAGTACACGCTGCCGACGCGTGCCGGGGGAGGGCAGAGGCTTGGGCATCATGAAACCGAGCCTCCCTCCGTGGAGCTAAGGCTGCACGCTACGTTCACCCGGCGGTTTGGGCTTCCGCTTGCAGTCAGCAGCCTGCGTGGTACGTCCGGCCGCAGCACCCTGCCCCGAGAGCGGCCGCTCGCACCCGGAGGCACCGGCCTCTCCCGCCACCGGCTTCCTTGGCAGCCCTCGGTGGCCAAGGGGCACCTCAGCCTCCACGTCCGCAGCCCTTCAGCCGTACAGATGCTTTCCTTTTGGGCCCACAAAAAGGCATGGCTTGGGCTGGGCGCGTGTGATTTATGGCCGTTCGAATGAAAGCCTTCATGCCAGGAGAGAGGATCCATTTTCTCCTCCTCCTGCTCTTGTTCTAATGCACTTGAGTTGTTTGGTAAATCTTCTAATGGTTTTATAATGCACTAAGTGGAGCAAAGTGACACTATTTTTGCGTATTGATTTTATTGCATCTCACCAGTTTCATAAGGCCAAGATTCAGAGGGAGCTGGAATAATTCAATAATTCATACTGCCCAAGTGGTTGGTTCTAGCTGAGCGAGGATGAACTTAGAAGAGGGGGAGTATTTTTCCTCCCTGCGTCTTTTCCTGCGTGGATGCTTTCTGCATCCAGAGGGCCCAAATACGGTGCCAGAGGGTGAGTGATGGAGAGGGGCTGGGTTCCCCGTTGCCTCACTCCTCGGCAACGTGGGCAGCTCAACAGCAGCTCCCTCCGAGCACTGTTCGCCGGCTCCCCATCAAAAATAACGTTCTGGGGCAGGAGGAGGGCTGCTGATGCTTAGGATGAGTCCTGGGCTGGGCCACCCCGCAGGAGGATGCCCCAGGGCCAGGGACCCGGCTCACCCTGCCCCGGGGACCGTGTGGCTGCCATGCAGCTGCATCAAGCTGGGACGGGCAGGCGTGGGGTCCCCCGCGATGCGTCTCCTCCATTTCCTCGCTGTGAGAGCATCTCTTGTAGCATGCAGGGGAGCTCTGTGACCGCGGCAAGCCATCAGCAAAGCTCTTGTGGTCTAAACCTGGGCTGCAACTCAGATGTTTTGCTGGCTTTGCAATGATGGAGAGCGGCTGCTCTCACAACATAAATCTTTCCTTGGTTGTGGCAGTGACAGCACGAGGATGTTGCCTGTGATGGCACTTGGGTGTTGCTTGGAAAGCAGGGAAGGAGGACGAGGGGCAACGAGCACAAACTGAAGCAGAGGAAGTTCCACCTGAACACGAGGAAGAACTTCTTCCCTCTGAGGGTGACGGAGCCCTGGCCCAGGCTGCCCAGGGAGGTTGTGGAGTCTCCTTCTCTGGAGATATTCAAGACCCGCCTGGA
>Ga0065711_1036285_pt1 | contig 21191 bp, 12 predicted proteins | sample Hoacrofraction12_FD_59098 | JGI IMG/M metagenome (GOLD analysis project Ga0065711, IMG submission 59098) | Hoatzin crop microbial communities from Cojedes, Venezuela - Epithelial fraction 12 v2 (version 2) | ecosystem: Host-associated > Birds > Digestive system > Esophagus > Crop | place...
GAAAACAGGGAGGGGGGAAGGAATGCTAGTGAGTTTGGTGGCCAGTGACTAAAGCTTCTGCTGCCATCTACTGCACACGGGTAGCAGTAGGGCCCGCTGCGAAACAGCTCGCTTTGGACCGAATCGGCCACAAAACAGGTTAACGAGTTAATCCCCGGTTCTGGCAGAGATGGAGTGGGTTCGCAGCTCCTCACACCCCGCTCAGCCCATTGCATGAGGGCACGGGGTCTGGCTCGGGCTTTTCTCTAACCGCTGCGGAGCATCTGGTGGGTCTGGTACAAAGGGAGGGGAACACGGTGCTTTAATTGTCGCAGGTTTTGAGCCGCGCTCGTTCTGCATTGTTGCCACTCGCTTAGGATTCACCACCACGGAAGAAGTTTTTGGCTCTGATTTGGGGGGCCATTAACAAAGCCCTCATCAATTGCATGCAAGTGGCTGCATCACAAATCACACGACAAAACCGGCGCTCGGTGACCGACATCTGTTTTGTCTCAGAAAGCGCAGCATGAAAGAGCGATGCTGGTCGGTAGCCCCACCCGCTGGAACCGGCTCAAGCGTTACCGTGCTTGCCGGCCTGGCGAGACAATAAACGGAGTCTATTTATTTATGATGGCTGGACTCTAGCAGGTCATTGGCATCGTCTCCAAGGGCGATGCATTCGAATCCCTTTCTCAATTTTCTCTCTTCCATCTCTCCGGGCTGCCTTCTATTCTTTGCGCCTGTTCTCCCAGGAGATCTGGTCTTGAAACAACTAGCTTACCATCGTTGTGGCTCTTGGTTGCGAGGTTAAATAAGTTTAGGAGGAAGAGTACATTTGAAATGGTGCTGATCCAAATGAATGAGCCAAACGCGCTATTGTCTTTACCAGCTCCGAGTCCGCCATGGTAATTTCCTGGGTACACAGGCATGTTGGCTATGAGCTACGCGTAGCTACTGCGAAGTGGAACTGGACTGAAAATGAAGCTGGTCCTGTGACTAAACACACAACTGGGAATTGGCCTCTGGGCTTCTGTTTCTGGCTTTCCGAGGGATCTCAAGAAAGTCACGGCAGGAGGAAAGGAAAGCTGTGTAATTTCAGAAAGCCAGCCTAACCCTGATGCTGGGCCAGCAGCCCTCAAACCGGGGGTGTGGAGGGTGTTAGGAGAGGGACTGCCACGCAGCTGGCAGCGTGAGCGGAGCCTCGGGAAGCTGCTTGAGGAAGGGGTGCTAAAAAAGCGGAGATATTTGGCGAGGTGTCCTCTCTAGCCTTCAGCACGAGATGCACGGCTCTGAAGGCAGTGCATGTGCTTCAGGAGCGGAATGGGTCTGCATCCAGCCAGCCCCTGGGTGAGGGAATCAGGGGTGTGGGCATTCGTTTGACATAGGCTTGCAGTCTTACAGTCACCAGCCTCAGTGTGAGGTACTCACCTTGAGTTCCCTTTGTTGTGAAGAGGACATGACCTAGTTTAAGGCAAGGGGAAGCACTCTCTGAGCTGCTGTGCCTCTTCCTTAGCTATGGAAGGGCCCTGGAGTGACCCTTTCAGCTTGGGCAAGGATCAGTCCTGCCTCTAATGTTACGTAGAGCCCAGGCCAGGAGGAAACTCTGACCTCCTCTCTGTCTTCTTGCCATTACCCTTCGGGGTCTCGGGCTCGGGGAGATACAAAATGCACAGGCAGCCATTCTCGCGGTGGCAGGGGAATGAAAAAGCGTAGAAAAACTTTTCAGAATAGCTTCTTCAGGTTCCAAATTCCTCCTCGGAGGGCATCGGCTTTGCTCTGCTGGCTGCAGAAAGATGAGTGGAAAAATAAGCCTTCTCGTTTGGCCGAGCCACCTTGGAGATGTAAGGAGTGGTGACGTGAACGCCACGTTTTTGAGCATCTCTGCCTCAGATGCTCCATCCCTAAAATACGTTCCCCTCCTGTACAGCTAGTGTCAGGTTGTAGCAAGCTTCAGGAGGATGTATTTAATTAACTTCTGCTCATCTCACACCCCCGTTCCCCGTTCATTGGCTGTGTTTCTGGCTTTCCTTCCAGAATCACTGTCTAGTTCCTTTTTCATCACCCTCCATCGTCCTCCAAAGCAGTGGGATTTTTTCCAGCCTAACCCCATGCAGGTGCACTTGCGGAATACGAGGTCAGGTCCACTCCCTGCTTCGCTCTGCAGGGCCCGGGGAGAGCAGATCTGCTGGGCATCATGTGAGCCCAGCTATGAGAATTTGAGGGATGTGGGCTTCTGGATGCCTATAATTTACAGGGAAGAAATAAACCGCACATCCTGGAAGAGCCCCGGTCTGCCATTTTTCTTGCATCCCACATTTGGCGGGTTGAGAAGTTTGTGGTGGGAGCCAAGATGTTGATGGTTAGCATGAATCTTTCCTTCCCACAGACCCTCTCTTTCCTCCTTAAAGTAGGGGCTGGGCTATCTGGGAGCTCTTGGCTCCTCCATCCCAAATTCCAGCTTGAGTTCTGCTGTGAAATATCCTCAGCTATTTCATCTTCCCTGCTGAGAAAGGAGAACACAAACGTTCAGGAGTCTGGCACAAGAAACTCGGATTGCTTACTCAAAAGAGGAGCAGCGAGCCAGAACTTCAGCGGCTCTCTCTCAAGATCAGAGTGCATCTATTTTGTGAAATCCTTAACCCATGCTGGGAAGGGCTTTGGCAGTCTTGGCCTTGCTGTATTTGCACCTGGCTTCTTCGCTGCTGCAGGCAGCTTGCCAAGTCTTAAATCAGAAGATCCACATCCTTCCCTCCCTGTGGTTGTGGGCCGTCCGCTGGAAGAGGCCTCCAACGATCTTTGTGGGAAAGATGAGGAGATGTACTTTCGGGAGCAGCAGAGCGAAGGATCCGGGCCTCCCGGCTGGGTTTGCGCCGTGTGCTCCAACCGAGGCTCCTCTGCCGGGTGGAGTCTGCCTCCTTGATGTGTTCTCGTGTGTATCATAGTAGGGAAAAATGTTCTGTAGCGGGAGTGCTCGCTTGGCTCTCTTTCCCCAGGGTGGCAGCCGCTTTTCACGGAAGGCATGGGACAGCGGTATCTTCTGAGACCTCTCCGCCTTTGCTGTCTTTGGAGGGTGCTATGGGGAAGGGGAGGTTTGGAGAAACAGGTGTGGGCACTGCCATCATGCCTGGCTGTGTTTCTTCCTGAATCTCTGACTCTCCAGCCTGAAAGCAGCAGGGAAAAGAGAGCTGGATGCTTCCTGTGGCACGCTTGGGTTCAGATGTAAAACAAGGGACAACGGGGCTCTCGCAGAGAAAATGAAGTCCCGTGATGAGCAAAGCTGGGAGACTTACGTGGGAACTGCCAACACGCTCGGCTCTGTTTAAGATATCATTATTTGTTAGGAATCATTGCCTAATGCCTTTACCAAAAGTGTCTGGGAGCAGGTTATACCTACTCACATGGCTACTACAGAGTCTCTGGGAGAAACTCTCTTACCTTTCAAGAGCTTGTTTTGTTTAGAGGCTAGACAACAAGGAAAGGTCGTGAAAGCAATCAAAAGGGAGAAGACGCTAAGAAAAGAGCCAGGAAAAAATTCCAGGGCAGGTGGGCTCAGTCTGCACCTGTGACTTTCTGGCTGCTCTCCAGGTAATGGGTCTGAAGGTGAGGGCCAGTGGGGTCTTGATGTACAAAGTCCACGGGCGGCCCAGGGAAAGGTTTCAGAGTGGCACAGCAGAAGAGGCTGGGTCCCTCAGAGCAATATTTCTTCTCTTCATCACAAGGGAACTTGATAAATATGGTTCTGGTGAAGGAAGTAAAGGAATAGGGGAAAAATTTTCCCTATCTGTAAAAAATCTGTAAGTTTTGTCGGGAGGGGAGGCATAAACAGATCTCTCTTCTGTCAGTCCTTTACTCTGTCAAGATTTTCTCAGTGTCACTTAGCACTGCAGCTTAAGAGTCACGGTGACTACTTTAAAAGAAAGTAGGTGCATGCGAATGAGGTGTAACTTCTTGCACCTCCTGGGGGGAGCGATCTATTTCGGCAACAGTAGGGAAAAATCAACTTCATCCATGAAGAAGGGGGCAACGGGGAGGAAGGAATGGCTGTTTGTTAACGTTGCCTTAAGCTAAACATTAATGAAGTGCCACACTTAAGACGCTTGCATGCCTCAATTATGTCCACCGCGCTCACATGTTGGCTTTCCAATTATGTAGGCTAAAAAACGAATGTGAAGAGACTGTTGCCTGCTCATTACCTCTCTCTGTGACTAGTAATTCCGCTTTCTTTCAGCTGCTTGGGTGTCAGGTGTACTTGCGTACACGGGGCGTCAAACAGCAACAACCAAACAGCGCAAACGCATCATGGGGACGGGACGGTTGTGGAAATGGGTTTTAACCAGGGAAATAACGCGTGATGTGAGCGGCTAGCTGGGCTTAGCGCCGGAGACGTTGTTCTGCAGACACAGAGGTGAAGCTTGGAAAGGCTCAAAATGTTGCCGGGTGTCTGAGGGCATTGCTTACTGACTGGTGCTGACCTTGAAGGAAGGGGCCGAGAACTAGCTACATACGTGATTGCAGTATGAATGTTAGCGGTACCTTTTCAGTAGGATTCTGCTGCTCCTTCTGCAGAAAGCTCAATTTTTCTGTTTCTGATCATTCTGCTACATATATGTAGAGAGACATATAAGAATAATATCAAATACGGTTCAGAAAACAGAATCCTTTTTATTGCGCTAGACACACAGAGGCTAGATAATAATTTTGGAAGCCAGAAATTGTTTTGTTTACCCAGTCCATTTTTATTATTATCATTAAGTGGGAGAAAAACCGACAGACAAAAATTCCTTCAAAACTGTGCAATAATAGCATAGCAGAAATCAGTGAACGAGGAAGAAAAAAAGCCACAGAGTAGCAATTAAAATGGTATAGTCTTAAACTTCACCAAATGGTATAGTATTAAGCATCACTTAAGGAACCAGATTAGAAGTTGACGCTACCTCTAAAAATCTCATTAAAGACTGGCTGCTTGTGGACTGCTGCATGTTTTGAAGGATTAATTATAAATGTTACAGCTAGTTCCAGTAATGAAGATGCTCTCTGGGTCCAAGAGTGACTAACTCAATTGCACCGTTTCCCTTCTAAAGTCCATTTGAAGGAGACTCGAACGTTGTTTCGGAAAACAGTAATAAGGTCTTTCCCGAACACGGTTTTACATTTCCACCAGCAAATTAGTGAAGTTTGTCACTAAATACTTCTCTGTCCCTGCAAAGAGATTTCGAGCATGCAGCTCCTAAGTCTGCAGTCTGCCCTGCGAGGAAAAGGTGTGCGGCTCGGTGACATTTGCTGGCTCAGGTGAGGCTTCCCTGGCGGCTAATGTGAATTTGGGGCTGCCTTTGGTGACTGTAGGCACAGAATTAGCACGTAATCCTGCCCTGTCGGTTCTCTGGGCGAGGCAGATCCCCCTCCAGCCAGGCAGGAGCTTTCCAGTCACTTCACGGAGGGTTTCTAGAGCCTAGCAGGAAGCAGTACCGTGTTGTGACCACCGAGGTGCCTTGCACCCTGCAAACCACAAAGGTCCTTTGGCCACAAGGCCAAAAGATGATGGTGTGCATGTCGGTAAGCCAGCATTGCCACAGCACGTGCTCCCTCACGCTTGTATGCTCTCTCTTCCCCTTTCTGGCTGAGTACGCGCTCATATACATCTATATGTAACTTGATGTCTGTCCAAGGAAAATAGTCTTTTTCCCAGCACTAAATCTGCAGCTCTCTGCTGCCAATGCTGCGCCAAGGTAGGAGCATGTGGAACAAGTTATGGCAGAGTTAGCCGGGGCATGAACTTACAGCACGCCAGCTATTGTGCAGACGAAGTATCTGCATGCGCAGTTTTCCCCTGCAGTCAACAGACGTGCCTCACCCCTCTCTGCAGTCCCTCTTGGCGTTTGCCTGGGGTCCAGGCTGTCGCCCGGCAGCAGAAGAGCCGCAGCTCGTGCCCTGGCTGTGCATGCCCGGAGCGGGTGCTGGGCTCTGGACGTGGTCGCGTGTGCAGGTCGCTGCGGGAGCTGGGGCGAGCAGAGGAGGCAGCCGGCGGGTGAAGGAGCAATGTGATTTATTCAGGCTGAAAGAATCGCTTTTTTGACCTTGAACAACGGGTGTTCAGATCGCCAGCCTGGAAAACGGCACGTCCTTGCACTTTCGTGTAAAAACCAAAACCCTCACCCTAAAAAGCACAGACAACCCCCTCAAAAAAACCCCGAGCCAAAGCAAAACAAACCCCACAGTCCAAAACCCCATCAGATTTTAGTGTTCAACTCCAGTCTTTTGCTCAAATGGACTTAAAAGCACCAGCAAGCACCTGCAGCAAAACCTGAAATAGATGCAAATGCCAATTAAAGGGAAGGAGTTCCTCCTAACCAGGGTACTTCCCATACCCCTCTTTACCTTACGGATCCAAACATTTCACTGGGTGTCTATGAGGTACAACCAAGTCACCGCCCGAAATTTAGGGTAACGAGTCATGTCACATTGCATAAGGCTACTGAAACAAAACCAGAACAAAATATGCATCCACATCCATGTACCATATTTAGACCAGAACCCTCCCACCCACGTACATCTCTGTGAACAAGATTCCGTGCTTGAAAAGTTCATAAAAATATACAATTTACCCAGAACTGCGTCTACCCTGCTCAGGCCCCACCGGGGGCGTAGGCTTCTCTACATATAAAATACACTAGCCCTGTGAAGTTGCTTTGCTGAGAGCACAGAGGTGATTTCTGCGATGAAGGGGAAATGTCAGAGGGCAGGGCGCGGCAGTGCATTACAGTACTGTCCTCTGCAGGTAAATTCAGCACTGCACGAAGCCTGCCAGCCGCAGCGCCCGAGCCCCTGCGCAGTGCAGGGGTGCGGCTGCAGACCGAGCGCAGAGGGCTCTGTCCTGCCCACGCTGTCTTAGTGAGGCACAGGTAACCGGGAGTGTTGCTTTTGAGTACGGCACCACAACCACACGCTTTGCTGGCCACAGACCGAGCTCCTTACGAGCGTGGCTGAGCCACGGGTACAAAGGAACCTTTCACAGTGACCAGAAGCGACCTGTCCCCTCGCTGACGCTTGTAAACATCCAACCGAGGGATTTCTGCAGAAATAGAAAGCGGTTACGGGGCTGCCCCTTGGCATCTGTCTTCCAGGTAGAGACATGAGATGCGCTAAATTCTACTCGCCGTACTCGAGCAGGATTTAGCTTAGGGGAACAGAGTAGCAGTATTTAGCCAACAGTAATTCTCACCAGAGAAGTACCGCTGCTGAGATGCTATACTGTAGTTTTCAGTTACCTGTGCCAGAAATACTTGCTTAATAAGATAGGGGTTCGATACGCTTTAGCTCTGCTTTTAGGCTTTCTTTCCTGTATCAAATCTTCTTGTTTAAATCTTTAGAATAGTGTAGCGTCTGGGTCAGATTCTGATCTCTCTATGTGGCTGTAATTCTGGCCAAATCAAGCTACACTTGCTGGGTTGAATTACTCAAAATTTTTTACTCCTGAACAGCACCTGACCCACTAATAAGTTAATAATATGGCAACTCTGCAAGCTCACTGCTACTTATAAACATCTGATCAGAGTTCGGTGCCAGCTTTGGGGGACAAAACCTGTCACCGGGAATGAGAACACCAGCCATTGAAAATAGAGATAGTCTTTCTATACAGTAGCAAACCATACAGAACTTCAACACTTTATACATTTTCTGTATGTGAAATTAAAGGAATCAGTCGTGTATCAAAACATAGTTGGCCTCTCTCATTTCATCTGTAGGAAGACTGCAATTACAACTTAATCTGCACTGCAAAAATATTTTTGGTTTAAACGAAGGAAACGGCGTGATAAGACAGCGTGCTGTATTTTACCGGTGCGAAGCTTTGCATATATAGAGCGCGAACAGGCGTGACCCGTGAACATCCGCTCGTGTCGTCGCTCTTGGGCTGGCAAGTAGTTGGATTCCTGGTGAGATTCATGTCTTGCGATCACAAAAAAAGCTTGACGGTGGTAACCAGACGTTTCTACTGCTTAGCTGTGTAGCCAGTATTACGTCTAGCAGAAAGCGTGAGATGACTAGTGATGGGAAAATATTATATATGCATATAGGTATGTTACTTCTAAAGTTGAAGTAACAACTGCAGCTACTTTTAGGAAATGCTAAGGAAGGAGGATCGAATCCCTGCTGTAAACCAGAGGAATGTAGATGTTTAGTAATTACAGCTCTATGTGACCGTGGAAAATCTGTATGCGAAGCTCTTTCCTAGTTGCGCACAGTGGAGGCTCCCCCTTCCGTCCCACCGACACGGCGGCACCTTAGAGGAGCTCCGCAGAGGAAAGCTGTCCCGCATGAGCGGGCTTTAAGGCGTGCGCTTTAACTTCAGCTGGTGGCAAATTTCTTTCAGGGACATTACTGATGTAAGCGACAGATTAATTCGTCCTCAAGCGACGGGCACGGTCAGCAGCTCGGTAACTGCAGGTGCCCTCCGAAGGGGTTCGGGCAGCGGTGGGAGGGTAAGGGCCCGGCCCGGACTGTGGTTACGGCACACCTGAAAGCGAGGGTCACATCTGCAAAGCCTGGGGGCTTGCACAGCGCCGCGAAAGGATTCTGCGGCGCTGCTGCCCAGGGGCAACCTCTCTCCTGCGGGCAGAGGCCCAGAAACCCTCCTGCTAATGGCCCGTGGCGTCTCACACCCCCGTGCAAGGGTCTGCGTGACCCTTGGCACCACGGCTGGCTAGGGCCCGGATGCTTTTAGCTGATAGGTACGGCAGCGGGAAGCTCAACTCGTACGTAAAGTACGTGCTGCAGTGTCTGGACGTAGGCTCCGAGACTGCTTAAAGATTTTGTCTTTGAATAAGCGGGGGCGGGGGGAATGTGTAAAAATAAGGATTTTGATTATCGTGGCAAGAGCAATGACAGGGATGCCAAGATACTACTGCCTTGCAAGATAAAGTGGCACATGTTCTACACAATAATGTGTACGATGTCTGACGACATTGGAAATCTGCTCTCAAGCAGATTTCCCAATAAATTAACACGACAAAAATACTTTCATACACAACAAAGTCCAAAGGATTTTTTTGTTAAAGTAAAAGCAAAACCTTCAGGGACTATATGACTTATCTCTCTCTCTACACATATAATCTCCTGAATTTTTTTAAATAAATTTGTTCTTGTCTTAGAAAAATAAAGTGAGTAGCCAATTTAGTCAACGGAAATTATCTCACAGACTTAAAAGCATGCCCAGCAAGCATAGCCTTGTAAGACTAAATTAATGTTAAATCAAAGCAATTTGTTACTAAACCGACCTAGTCTGCAATTCACAGTTGATTACTACAAAGTGTATTTTTAATTTTTTTTTGGCCCATATAAAAATAACATATTGCAACTCAAAGTGCATTTTTAAAATAAACAATCAACTATTTTTATCAAATAAAATATTTACACCATTTGGTTTTTACAGTCAGAAATGCGCTTCACGCGATGACCATGGGAACATCGTCTGAAAATCCAGTTATCATCGGGGCTTCGTCATCCTCATCTCCTGAAAAACAAACCCAGAGCTCGGTTACGCTGCCCTTGGCGTTTCACGGGGCATGAGTAAACTAGCTACCGAAGCTGGCCACAAAACTGCCCTCAGACCCAGTATACTGTGGCCTCGCTCGGGCTCTTGCCTGGTCGTGACATCTGTTTTATTCAAGTATTAGCTGAGTGGCATTTAGAGGGAGTAGTTTAAGTGAAGTTGCCAAAAACATTTATCCCGGGCTAGCTTTGTACTCTTCGAACAGGATCGAATCCACAGAGATTTTTATGCCAAAAGCGGGCCAAAGCACGACGGAGAACTTAGCTCTTACGCCGATTTCACGTTCTCAAGGCTGTGCACGAAACCGAGGGCTACGTACCTAAATCGTCTCCCGAGGAGAATACGGCCGAGCCCAGGCGGGAGCTGTAGTGGCTGTTAGCAAAGGCAGTGAAGCTGTTCTGCAGGCGTCTGTGCCTCATGTACAGCACCACGAAGCCAATCCCCAGGGTCAGCAGCAGCAGGAACAGCACCGGCACCACGATCGCAGCGACGTCAGTGGGTCTACCCACTTTTGTTGCAGACGAGTCTTCACCTACAGATGAGGGAGGGAGAGCAGTGCCATTAGTGACCGACAGCGCACTTCTCTAGTGAGTTTGTGAGGTTTTCATTAGTCTTTGTGAAGGGGGATGGGGAAGATGCCAGGGACTTACCAGCTCCTAGTTCGTCATAGAGAAGCGTGGCAGGCTCGCCGCACATCTGCCCGCTGTACAGGCAACTGGCCTGAACGGTGAATGAGTAGTTGTGACCTATTTTCAGGTTGGAAACTTTGAAGAAGTTTTCTGTGGTATTCCCAAGATAAGCCGTGATGTTCAGCAAGCTGTCAAACATGCGAATCTCGTAACCCTGAGAGTTGTGAAAACAAAAGACGCAAACCCCAAATCACTCGGCTGCAGAGGTCAGGTTTGCTCCTTCTGACAGGGCTTTGAAACTTGTTTATCCTCCTGAATCTAGCTTTGATGAAACGCGTCAGGCTAGCAGCCGGGAGAGAGCAATGTGGAGCCTCCTCCAGGCATCCGTCAGCGTGCACTGACCTTGGCCGGTTCAGGGAGCAGAGAAGATTTCGGTCTGTCTGGTTCACTCTGTTCTTAGCATCCACCCGAGACCACCCAAAACGCAGAGTTCAGTAACGGTGATGGCTATTTGGGAGTAGTTTGCTACCTGCCCCGGCCCTGACGGAGAATTCGTCACAGATTTTCTGTCAAAGCCTACATAATGACTATTCTCAGATGCTACCGATGTGCTTCCCGGCACGGCAGGGCAGTGTCCTGTTCCCACTCCTTTCAGACCTGTGACAGTTGACCTTTTCCCAGAGGATAATTACGTTCCTAAAAGGTGACCGAATGGTTCTATCAGCTTTAGTGCCTTCGGGGTGATACAAATTGAAGTGAGCTCTACAGAGAGGGCTCATCGAGGACACGTAGGGGAGCAGAGCCTCCTTGTGTGTTTGTAAGTCTGTGAAAGGAACCTTGCAGTGACTCTGCTCTAGGTTTTTCTGAAACACTGCCCGTAGGACTGGAAAGACAGCGCAACTTACCCGGCTTTCATTGAAATCACTTTCCTTCAATGCCAAACTCTTCCAAAAAAGCAGAATATGGTCATTTTCTGTTATAATTTTTAAGGCGTCTGGCGCAGACAGTGGAACTGCAAATGAGAAAAAATGGCCGGCGGGTTAGGAGACACTTTTCTTTTGGCGGAGTAACAGCAATGGGGTCACTTCTGAAACGTATTTTTTTAGGGATCAGCACAATACTCTGCTTGGAAGAGGGCTGTACTGGAGGAGAGGATATTGTGCCATGCAGTCTGGCAGGAGTTTTTCGGTGGGATTTCATGGTAGGACCGTAACGGTATTTCATCGTGTCCACACAGCCAGACAGGTGTCTTGCCCATCTCCATCTGGATAGGAGACAAATTTCAAATCGTTTGAGAGGCTTCCTCTCCACTGCTGATGTTCGGGGGTTTAACTGCCTTCCCTGGGAGCTGCAGGGAGGCCTCTCGGAGTTGGGCTTTGGCTGCGGCAGAGGGCTGAGCGATGCAGAAACGCTACTGCAGCCTCCACCCGGCACAGGGGAGGGACGGATCACGTGTGGCACGGGACTGGATTCCCTCCAGCGGAGACCGCTGCGAGGGCTCGTCCCGGCACCCACCCAGGAGTGCTCTTTCCTTTACCTGTGTTGATCTTCACGCTGGATTCTTTGCTCATGTTTCCCAGTTGAACAATCACATGGTATTTGCCTCCTGGTTCAAGTTTCTTAACGGTGTACTCCGCCGTGCTGTTCCGGGTTTTCACTTTGTAGATTTTATCTGTTTTTCTTACTAAATCTTTAACTGCGACGGCGTATAACTGGAGGGGGGGTGGAAAGGCACACACCGTGAAAGATCTTACTTTCCTGCAGACTGGCTAGCGATCTCGTACAATGGTAGGATATTAGATGGGGGAGGGCAAAATCTGAATTAAACCATGCCCGCACTCTACAGAAAGCCTGGGAAGTAAGATTTCAAGTCTTTTGCTGGACTAGCTGGATCCCTGCCCGAGATCAGTATTTACAGATACAGCAAATGCAGCTCCTGGAACAGATGAGGGCAGGAGGAAACTCTCAGGTTGTATTTCTTAATGAATCACAAGGATGCAATGCAAATTCCTGCCCTGTCAAAGTTGCCAGTTTTGCCAGGAAGATTTATACCTTGAAACCTTTGCCGTTAAAGTCTCTGGATCGGAATAGGAGCGGAAAGCTTGCTGAGAAAATGACTCGCCTTCAGTGGAGCGAGACCTGACTGTACGCCAGCGTGCCAGAAAACAGAACCGGGCTTTGTTGGGGCTGCGCCGGCGCGGCTGGAGCGGGCGGCACAGAGCCCGAAGCCCAGCTGGCCGGACGCCTTTAGCACACGCTCAAGTTTGCTTTCAGACTCCGCAACGGATATCCCAGACCTGGCTCTTTTAAAACGCAGCGTGAATGCTAGTGGCCTGAGCTAACGGTCAGTAATGTGAAGAGAGGAAATGCAGGTCCCGCTGGTGTCAGCATCTTGGCGACAGCTACTTAGAGGAAGGGTAGACCTGGTCTCTGACCTAGTTCTCTCATCAGAAGCAGGGCGGGGATCTGTGTTTGAGCCAGGGTTTTGCACGCAAAGGGACAGGAGAAGGCGCAGTGAGATCTTACCATGTCCTGGTCGGGCGAATCGTAGGGCGATTCCCACTTAATGACCGCAAACGTCTTTCCGGTGTGCACCGAGTGGAGGTGCCGAGGGGGAAGCCGGTTGTCAGGGATCATCTTCACCACAGCGTAGTCGGATGGTGGCCCTTGGTAGGGAGACATCACACGGACCTGGAAGGGAAGACACAGCGGTTAATACCGTGCCTGCACCCTTCAGTACCAAACCACGGTCCGCAGCGCAGGTAGGAGGGGGATCAGAAAAGGAGCCTACCAGAAACAGGTACTGCTCGTCCCGCTGCACGATCACAGTGATGTTGTGGGAGGTCGTGGTGGTGTTGTGAGGGCTTCTGTACAGCTCTAGGAAGGATGTGGCGTAGAAGATGCCGTAGACCTGCAGAGGAAGAGCATGACAGGGACGGTACAGATTTTGGCAAGGGCCGGAGCTCGCACCCAAACTTTCACTGGCTGTCGCTTTTTAGGGACATGACGCAAAGACCCTTCTTCCTCTGGGCACTCTCTTCTGCCCAAGTTCAGGTGTAGTCTGCCCGCTTGACGCAGCACTCTCTCTCCACCCTAAAATCCTGGGCTCAGCTCTGATAGCACAGCAGCCAACCGAAAGGCCACTGGAGCATCGTGCTATCTGTATTTCAGCCACTTTGCCACCAGATCGGCGGCTGAACAAATAGACTACGAGAAGGCTTGCCTTCCAGGTACTTTCCCTTGTGTTTTGAGCGCAAAATGTTCAGAGCCGTGCCATTCAATCTCTACGAATAATCCCGTTTTAATATTTTGCTCCTGTTTTTGAGGCTCTGAGCTAGACCCCCGTCCTAGCTGGTGAGAAAAGACAGTCGGCGCCTTACGACATTCCTCGGTCCGGTCCAGCTGCACTCCACCGCCGTCTGGTTGATGGCCTTGGCTTTGAGACTCGGTGATGCAGGTCTTGTCCCACTGGTCACCACATGTACAAAAGACAGAGGGCTGTCACCCAGCTCCGTCCTAGCCCAAGCAGAAATTTCATAGGGGGTGTGTGCTGTCAAATTTGCCACTGAGCAAGAAGAGAAACGTGCGCTATTAGATGGGGCAAAGGACTGCAACGGTAGGGTGAGAGCACTAGGAAACGGTCAACAGCATCAAACGATTTTCGACAGGAGCCTGCCTCCCTCGGTTTGTGTTTTGATTCATTAGGAGTAATTTTCTTTACACAGAAGCCCCTGGGTCTCTGGTATCTAACCTAGCCTGTGCTTTCCTGTAGCGGGATGCTATCCCAGATCTCGACTGTGCACGTCAGTGATTTTTCAAAACCAGAAATCTGATTAATAGGGACATGCACCATATACAAGCCCAAGAAATTGTCGATCTTTTGTGGAGCAGCTAAGGAACCGCAAGCAAACTCCCGTGTGATGAGAAAAGGCTCGCGCAGCTCAGGGGGGTAAAGTCCAAATCTGCTTGGAATCTCCAAGTTCTAAGAACAGAGGCCACTCCTGTGCTGGTTTTTCCTCCCCAGATTTACTCTTCCCCGAACAGAAGCTACTCGGTTGCCCAAAAAACTAAAAGACAACAAAAAATCCTAGACCCTTGAGTAAAACTTTCCATTTGGTGTTGACTAAAGCAGAATTCTACACTTTACACAGAAGTTACCTTTGTGGACGGACTTTTCTCCTTCTATGATCAGAGTTCTTTTTTCCTGCCTGTGTGTATCAAATGTCCAGTAGATGTCCACAACGTAACCGCTGACCTGTCGAGCAGCAAGGGTGCACAATACGAACTATCAGTTCAGCTGTTTTGGCATGCAGTGAGAGAGCCACCGCGGAAAGCCTTTGCATTGTATATTCCATCCTAATCGAGAGAGCTGGCGTGGTTGATGAGTGGTAAGAAATGATTTGGCGTGAAATAACTAGCTTCAAAAAGTAATTGCGATACTGAAACGGGTGACAGCTTATCCCATCCAGTATTTACCATTTACCCGGTGCAGGCCTTTTGTTTTTTTTTTTATTCTGGTTTGAGAAGTAAAGTTAAAAATTTTACCTTGATATTAGTAGTCATTTTTAGGCTGAAGCTTATGGAGTCCTCGCTGTAGCTTTCAATGTGTATGACAGGTGGAGGAATGACTGGAAGGAAAGGGAAAAACAGCTGTTAGCGCGGCACAAAGAAATACAAATAAGTCATCGAAAGGGAACAGGTAAAATACAGGCTTTTGTCATGCCAGTCATCTCTCAGACCAGGCACGCCTCCCCCTTTCCAGCCCCAAGCTCGCCTGCCTCGAAGACACGCACCCCTCCGAGAAGGCCCTGACACGCATGCTGTACCTCCATCAGTTTTCCAGTCAACCGTCTCAAAGCTGCCTTATCTGGGCCTGGCTCGGCACAGGCTGGCAGCAGAGCAGTCTGGACACAGGAAGGTTACTTCTGAACTCGGTGGGACAAGCTCGTATCCCAGTTAATGGCTTCTGGCTTTCAGAGGAAGTGGTGAGGGAGGCCAGGAGCTATCGGGGGGGACAGCTGCCAAACGCTCATGCCCCATGTGAAGTAAAAGTTATTACGGTTCTTTCTACCTCTGCTTTTCTAACCATCGGGTACTCATGTGCTTCATATTATCTGAATCCGGCAATTTTAGTAGCACGGTGTTTTCTCTCCTTCCTTTATCAACAGTGAGGATGCACTTTTATCTAACAAATTAGCAGACAATTTTGACATCACAGCACAGGTTTGGAAGAAAAACGTGGCGTGAATACAAATGATTGCCAAAGGCTTTTCTACAAACGTTTCAGAGGGAAACAAATTACTGTGTTGTTTGGATTTATCTGCTGTCAGACTGTAATGTCGTGACAGTTCCTGGGAGCCTTAGCGGTCTAACCTACGTGAGGTGCAGAAACCATCATAATCATAACCTAAGAGGGAGAAGAATGAGCAAGCATCCTTTCAGGCAGTGACGGCGAAGGAGGTAGCGGTAACGTGTCTCGCTGATCTAGCCCACACCAGACCTAGGTAGGATCTAGCCTAGACAAGCCCAGGAGAGAGGGGCACCTCCTGGACAGGTCTGACGCCCGCTTCCAGGGCAGTATATCCACCCGCCACAGTGGTGAGAGGAAGAGGCAGTGACCCGTTGAGATTCGCCACTGAACTTTGAGGCAGGTCAAGTTACACAAAACAGTACACCAAAGTTGTTACATAGTGTAAAACGCTCAACGGGGAAGAATAAAGAACAAGGAGGTGGTTACGCATGCTGATGCTAACGCTTCAGGCTTATATTCTGCATTTTGCTATGGGGTCTGGGGTGACTGAAACAACAACGTTTACCTTTGTCTTTTGTGGTGGTTATGGATTTGGAATCACTCCAGTTTCCCACTCCTCGACTAGTGACCGCAGCAACCTTTCCAAATGAGAGGGTTAGTTAATATGAACAGATGTACTCCGCCAGCATTGTATAATGCAGAGAACGAGATCTGAGCAAAGTTAGGGACGTGGCAGAGCTCATGGGAAAAGGACCTTGAAGCAAACAATAGCTTAATTACTTGGCAAGAAAATGCTTATTACAGAGATAAAGCAGACTACGTTAAGTCAGTTAAAGGAATGTAAGAGGAGGGAGGTGCATCTTCTTTGCACATAAGCGCTCTGAGATCTTTACGAGGAGTCCATCAAGATCAGGAGCTTTGAACTCTATCGGTAAGAACTGCGCCGGTGAAGTCCACGTGGGCGCTGAATCCAGTTCCAAAGATTTATCTGGGAACAGATTAGTACGGGAAGGAATACCAAGGAAGGAAAGACTGGCTCCCACCGAGCCAGTGAGAATAACATTGATTCATGGGCGGGGAGAGGGGTTTACCCCACCTCCCACCGAAGCTGCCCAAGAACCCGTGCTCCTTCAGCACGGGGAGAAGGGACAATGGCAGAGTATACATTTCCCAGGGCCCATTGCGCAGACTTTCATTTCTTATTCTTATTAGTTCTGTCTATAATTACACGGCTTCTCCCACGCGCACACATTCCCCACAGGCGCATCTGCTTCTTTTCCCAACCATACAGTAAGGACCAAATTTATCTGGGGCCCAGATCTGGTGCAATTGCAGTGACACTGGAACGGGCAATTAGTAATTTCATAACACAGCCTGGCCTTCTGGGAGAAGGAGCAAATCAAGGGCCTTAATTCAGGCCTTGAAACTGTACACATTAGCAGCGCAAATGCCAGGCCCAGATTGTGGGTTGACAGTAAAGGGCAGGATGTTAACAACCTACTTTTTTAGCAAGTACGTGACTGTGCAGGACTTGGACTATCTAGTGAAAAGTAATGAGAGCGTGTATAGATAGCGCTTTGAAAATACTCACTCTAACTGTGTATAACGTGTTGACCTGTAAGTTCTTGATCTCGGTGAAGTTCTTGGTGGTTCTAAGGGACGACCACTCCTTAGATCCACTCCTGCTGTATTCCACCTAGAAGAACCAAAACAAGGGATGAGGGCTCCACAGTCAACAGGGCCACGGGGTGACAGGTCACTCTCCATCAAAATGTCAGTAGAAAGAAGTACAACAGTTGAGAAAGGGAGCCAGGAATGAAATGATGAACTTGAGGGCTGTGTCGCTACCTACAGCCCTGCAGCATTTCCTCTCCCAACTCGCCTGACGTGCTCAGCAGATATCCTCCACGAAATGTCCTATTCCTGGCCCACCCCCTCTGCAGAGAGAGCCGTCTTCAGAAAGGCCAGCCGCCCTCAGCAGCCTTCCCTGTCCCACCACCGATCTCGACTCGGCCCCGTTGCGCAGCAGGACTCACGATGAATTCCCGTATGAGGCCGTGGGCGTTCACGGGGGGACTCCAGCAGCCCATCACCACTCCTTCAGCTTCTTTTTTCAGGGACAGCTGAAGGTTGAAGGGAGCATCCGGTACTAGGGAGAGAAACAGAGGTGTTAGTGACAGTCGCAGTTGAGTTCACAGGGAAAAGCAGGGTCTCCCTGAAAGGCTGGGACAGAGGGGGAACGGCCAAGCAGTCCTGGCTCACGGGACATGTCCTCTTCCCGTAGCTGTGTCCCGAGTCCCTTTCACCTCCCTCTGGAGCAATGAAGCCCTTTTTGTAACTGCGGTGACGCTAGGATTTCGCCAAGCTCTTTGCTTTGTTTTGCATCCCTTCCCCCACCTGACCTCCGCTCTGCAGCTAGAAGGATCTTGCTCCTTGCGTGTGGTAGCGGACAGTTGCACAGGCTCAGCACTTCACTAGGAGCAGACCTGAAATTCCCAAGGATATTAAACCGCTAAGTGACGGGGAAGAAAGAGGGCCGGGAGGTGACTCCGTGCAGGACTGACTCTAGGCAGGGAACCCGCAGCCCTTTTTCCCGGTCCAGCGCAATTCCCAGGCCTGAGCAAGGACTCCTTTTGTTCGTAACGGGGTAAGTCCGCGCTATCTACTATCTAAGCCAAAGCGGCATGCATCGGGTCACTGATACGACCGTGCGGGTCTGCTTACGTCCTTCGGGTGCCCGGAGGGTGATGAAGTCGTTGGTGTTGTAGACTCGGCTGAGACACTGCACTTGGACTTTCACCTGATAGGTGCAGTCAGGCTTGAGGACTTTCAAAACGCTGTTGGTTTTGTTGCTGTGGGTTTCCAAAATCTTCCATATGCCTTCACCGACCATCCTGCACGAGAGTCGCGCCCATCCCGTCAGGACAGCGTTTAGTCACAAAGAGCGAAACCGCCTATCTGTATGTTGAGAGCTTGCTGCTTAGGTTTCTTTCGGGTAAAGCCACACCACCGGCTTGAAAAGATGCTCTTTGAAAGCCCAAACTAAACAGAGCTTAGTGACTCACAAGCACCATCCTCTGAGGTTTTCTATAACTGCTGGGTTCTAATTCCTCGACTTTGTTCTCATTGTTAGCAGTCCTACAGACGCAAGGCCCGAGCGGAACAAAACCCCCGAATGTAGCTACGTGACCGTCTGAGTAAAGAATCGGGGAGGAAACAAATACGGCTCTTCACAAACGCCCCTAGTTACAGCTATTTTGGGTCTCCTTTGCAACCAAGCATTAGGTTTTCCGAGCAGAACTAGGCTGCACAGCTCTCTGTCTCACAGGCCTGAATCTGTACGGCACTTTGCTGTAAATACAGTCCCTGCGCTCACGCCTCTCCTAGCTTTCGCTCGATACGAATAGCAACGGGCCACGCGGTGTAACGGGCGGCGTACCTGTAATAGACGTTGTAGACACAGGAGGTTGAGGACATTCTTTTTGGCCGAGCCCACGTCAGAGTGACATCGCCAGAGAAATCGGCCATCCACTGGAGGTTCTGGACTTTGTACACGATGGTGTCATCTAAGCAGGCAACAGGAAATGTTAGTCTGTCGGAGGGAAAGCAGCCCTTTGCCCAGAACAGAAACAGGAGTCATGTTTGTAGCACAGACAACACGCGGAGGTACAAACCGTAATAGGAGTGCAGAGAGTATTTGCACCATTCAAATTAGATGTGTAATTTAGGCGGACGCTACCAGCGGAGAAGAGCGGGCTTGTCAGAAGGCAGTTCAGAGCAGGAACATAAACCTGGGGCTCCTAGCTCTCCCCAGAATGTCTCGGTTGTCTGTATGCTGCATCATGCAAGCATCCCCTTTCCCCCAGGAAAAGATAAAAGCGCGGCTGTTTTTGAAATACTCTTTAACAGTATTTTGGAAGCGTATGAGTGCAAACTCGTCCGTGCCAGCTAAGTCCCTCTTCTACTCGTGCGATGCACCTGCGCGGTCACTGTAAGCCATCCAGGGCCTTTCTTTGTGTGCTTTTCCTTATCGCGTCTCGCGTGCAGCCGAAGGACCCGAGCGAAGGCTGGTAATTAAGGCGGGAGTCTGGGGATTGCCTTGACGTGAGCTGTGCGGCTGAATCGCCGCCCGACCTTGGCAGAGGCACGTAGGGGATAACAGCACCGTGAAATCAGCGCCGGCAGTGGTGGGGACGCGGGGTGCTTATCTGAAACAGCCCAAATCCATGCCCTGCTCTCTCCCTTTGGGGACCGCGTGTCGGAGCCCACATCCGAGTGCCGTGGCCTTGCCCCGCGCGGGTGCTCAGCTTCATTCCCAGTGCTGCGCAGAAACCAAGCGGAGCGGAGCCACACTGCTGCCGCTTCGCTTTGCCTAACCAACTCGAAATGAAACCCAGCAGGCACGCGGGTCCACGCACAGGCATGGCAACACAAGCTGTCCAAGGGCAAAGAGACGCTTTCCCCTTGGCGCAGCAGCCGAGCCGTGAACCTCCGCAGCTCCTTCCCCCTCCCCTGGACCTACCAGCCTCTCCCAATCAATATTTAATTAAAGAACGCAAAGCAGACTGATGCTCAGACCCCCAAGCAGTGCAGCAGGAAAGCAGCTGAAGCTCGCGGCTGGCCAGAGACAGCGATTGATCGCTGTTCTCTGCCCAGGGCGCGCTGCGGCGTGCATCCCACCTGCCTCCGCGAGGCCACCGAAGGCCAGCGTGGGAGGACGAGTGATGGTGGCGGGGCACGTGCCTTGGCTCCCAGGGTCACTCCGCAGAGGAGGGCAGAGCCAGAGACCGTGGGCCGCGTAAAGTAGACAGCTTTTCTCCCACCCGTCCTAAAGTTGTTGTGTTTGTGTCTGAGGCTGCTGGAGGACAAATTGCCAGCGTAGAAACTGGCCGGGAAGTTTGTCCCAGCTGGTTATAAATGGGTGAAGGGGTAACTTGGGCAACTGAAGAGAGGCAGATACGTCTAGGACGTTGTGAATGAACGGCCACGTGCTCGGGAGAGCAATTCCGAGTGCTAGCACAGATCAGGGCGTGTGAAACGGGACCGGGCTGCTGCTTACCGGTACAGTTCCTCTCATCGCTGCTGTCTGAGCAGTCCAGATATCCGTCGCACCGCTCTGTCGCCATAATGCAGGCTTCTTCATCCTCGCACTTATAACCATTAGGGCACAACAGGCTGCCGTGAGTAGCTGAAAGAGGCGGAACGGTTTCAGGACTCGGGGCAGGAGGGTCCCCTCGCCGGTGCCGGCCCGTTGGCAATGCCAGCGCTGGCACCGCCGCTTCCAAAGCAGGCTGGCGCTGGGGCGGGTGGCTGTCGGGGACGGAGCCCGGGCAGAGCGTGTCAGTCACAGGGCTGTCTCGTTCTGGCTGCGTCTTCTGGCACGATCGCACGCGGTGGGCTCAGAAGAACCTGCAGCTTATCCCACTCCAAACGGCCGCTGGACTTCTAACGGGACCGGCGCCGGCTGTTTGGCCTTTTTATTCCTTTTCCCCACGGTAATTCTGCATTTACCGCCAGGATTTCACCGGCACCAAAACTCCTCGGTGGCTTCCCCGTCCTCCCCACGGGTTCCCCCTGGAAAGAGCCAGGCGAGACGCCCTCCCCCGCCCGCACTCACGGCAGCTCCTCTCGTCCGCGCCGTCCTGGCAGTCCCGCCGGCCGTCGCACCGCCTCCAGTTGGGGACGCACTCGCGGGGCTGCTGGCACTCGAACTGGCCCCTGCCGCAGCGGCCCGGGGGCGCCGGGGACGCGGCCGTCGCGCCGGGTCCTGCGGGCGGCGGCCGGT
>Ga0065711_1005138_pt1 | contig 21190 bp, 11 predicted proteins | sample Hoacrofraction12_FD_59098 | JGI IMG/M metagenome (GOLD analysis project Ga0065711, IMG submission 59098) | Hoatzin crop microbial communities from Cojedes, Venezuela - Epithelial fraction 12 v2 (version 2) | ecosystem: Host-associated > Birds > Digestive system > Esophagus > Crop | place...
ACCTTGTCCAGGCGGGTCTTGAATATCTCCAGAGAAGGAGACTCCACAACCTCCCTGGGCAGCCTGTTCCAGGGCTCTGTCACCCTCAGAGGGAAGAAGTTCTTCCTCATTTTCAGATGGAACCTCCTCTGCTTCAGTTTGTGCCCATTGCCCCTTGTCCTGTCACTGGGCACAGCACTGAAAAGAGTCTGGCCCCATGTGTCATTTGCTGTTGCGTTCATAGTATGACCTGTCTTCATGATTCAAATTTAACAAGTTAATTCATCCCTGCTAGCGTGTCAGAGTCCGGTCCTGTGATACGCTAGTTTTGGTGGCATTTGCCGTTGCATGCCAACACTCACCCAGCTCTGGCACACAAACAGCTTGTGGCTGACATCATCAACGGGGTCACTAATTGATTTACTGAAATTATTTTTATTCATTCCTCTCTTCGCCATAGGGGTGCTTTCTAGAACCTGCACCTTTCCAGCTGGAACTTCGCTACACAGACCTTGCTTGTTCAGTGATACTTGGATCTGCAATAAGAGACACGTACACTTTAGAAAAAAAGAATACACTTGTTTTTCTATTTGAACTGCATTTATTAGTTCTTTCCCTACAAAATATTCCTCTGGCACTTAGCATGTGTATGGAAAATAGTATAGCATGAGTATAGAAGTTTCTCATTTTGAAGAAAAAGGTGGTTCAAGTTCATGGTTGAACCAGATCTTGCCTTTTATTTTGGCTCTTCTGCCTTGGAAAGTGTTCTTTCTGAGGGGAATCTGGGGATTCCTGTCATGTAGACAAATCCCTACATGGCCCAAAGCCAGACTAGCCAGCTGTACTGCATCTTCTCATAGCTTCCTACCAGTGCAGGCAGGAAAGATAGAGCTAGAGCAAGATGAGCTTTTCTGATCATTAAATCAGTATGCACAATTTAATGCATGCTCAACATTATGTCAGTCTAGAAAGACTCTAAATTCAGCCAGCACTCAGATGCCTCCAGGTTTTTGCCATTAGAAACATAAAGGAAAAATTTTCCTATGCCTCATTCCATGAAATACAGATACAGTTGATCACTTCTTTACTATTAAAAGAAAAAATAAAAAAGCATTTCATTTGCTCCTAATCTTACATAAGGAGAGTTTGACAGCTAGTCCACACACATTGCTAACCCAATGCTGGAAGCACACTTAGCAAGGCTGGACCACTGCTAATTTCAAAAAGAACAACCCAATAGCTACTGCCCATTTGCTCCAGCATAAAGTTTAGCATAAAACAGGAGTAGCTACTACAGGCGTCAAAGCAATAGCATCAGCTTTATAGAGATATGCTATATAATAATGTCCACAATCAGTATCAGTAACCTGTGAATCTTACCAACGACTCATGTCATCATATGTTTGCATGATAAAAATACCTTCTTAACTGTAAAAAAACTTCTGTAAAGTCTTTGGCTTCAAATACCATACATCACTAATTAAGATGGAACGTCATTCATAAAACATATTAAACAGACGGAGAATCTGAGAAAGCTCAAATGTTTCTGTCAGTGGCACCATCACAGAATCTTTAATCACACCAGATATGAAGAAAAGTTTGCAACGGTTGTCATGATATTTAATACGAAAACATATTTCTATAGTACCAAGTATAAACCAGCTCAATTTTGAAAAGCATCTAGTTTTCCATACTTAATGGATGTAACAGGTAATCACTGCTAAAGAATAAGCTTACTCTGACTGGCAGTTGCAATCTACAAAAGAAAACTTATCGTAGGATAATTACTCTATTAAATTCTGAGAAACCATAACCAAAAGATATTTAATCATCAATAAATAATGAATTAATTCAGTAACCGCAGAAGTTTTCTTATCTATTTTTAATACCTGAACAAACACAAAGGGTATTCAGTTTCACACATTAAACCCTTATTTGAGTAAAGTCAGGAATGTAGCCATACTTTCCTTTTATATAAAAAAGGTAGAATCAAACTGGATAACCTCTGACTTCATTCTATATTCTTATAGAAAAAAAAAACCCAGCATCAATTATTCTTATCATATTAACAAACACATTTTAAAAGCCTCATCAAAACTGGAGAACATTAACCAATCCTTTTCTTGCCAAGAAAGGAAAAACAAGCCACATACTAAACACGGGAGAAAACAGCCTTCAAGGATGAACCCTATTTCTCTTCAATACTATATCGTGAAAGCTTATGAATCGAAATTGTCTGAAGGTGTTTTTTCAGATCACCTTAACTGCCTTTTCCATTATGAAGTAAACAAGTCAACATTATTCCTGTTAAACGGTTCAAATGTAGCCGCTGGGTGAGTGTAACTCCCAGGCTAGCCAATAAATACATCTGGAATGATAGGAAGACGTTGTGATGGTATTTTTCAATCCCATCTCACTACACAAATAACATTGATTTATGAAGGTGTTTATGAAATAGTATGAGGTTTAATGATATCATCAATCATGCCTTTGAAGACTGCTTCCACTAAATACCATGATTTTCCTTCAATTTTTTGCAGTTGGAAATGTTGTGAAGAGAAGAACATAAACAATTAAGTAAATTGTAAATGCCTATATCATGCTAGTTTTTTTCTCTCAAGTTATACATGTGAGAAAAAAAACTTCAATCCAGAAGCATAGCTAAAAAAAGGGAAAGGAATTAGTGGGATCATCTGAAATTTCTCCAAGCAAACACACTCATCAGAACTTAAAGAAAAATACGCTTATTTCAATTTAGTGATTATCTAAAACACACTGAATCCTGGTATAAGAGTTCTCAGAGATAGTGAATTTTTCCCCATAAACCTTGTAAACAGATGTAGAGCAGCACACAACTTTCCAATGGCACTCTAACAAACAGCAAACACAAAGGTTCAAAAGTCATGTTAGCCCTTTTGGCTATAGGTCTTCCATGGACAGCGATTTTCTTTCATAAATAGCTGCCCCTCACAAAAATAAAAATCTTTTTCTGGAGACACTGAAAAGTTTTTTTCCCAGAAAAAGTCTCCAACTTCTGCTTACTGTTGGCCAGCACGCAATTCAGCAAGAGATTCAGCGCGCATGACCTCTGCACGCCAGTGCAGTCGTGTTTTACACGTACTTCCAGGTCACTACTTAAAATACTAAAAAAGCTAGGGTTAAACATGATCCTTAGAGGACTCCACTGGAACAGAAAACTCGTGAATAACGTTTACTATTTTTAAGTTTTACATTCATGCTTGCATTAGGCATTTGACATCCCCATTAATACGGAACTCTCTTTACTCCCCAGTGACACCATCATCACCTACACATTTCCCTTTGCGCCAGCAGAAGCAAACCAATAATGCAACAAAAATACAGGATGTAAAGACCATTGCAGACATTCCTCCCATTCCTCAGGACTGCAAACAGGATTCTCTGTTTCTGTAACTCTGATTGCAAACTCATTCCAAGTAGTCATGGCCTTGTTTTTCTCATAACTATACCAATAGCAGAGTAATTAAATAAATAAATAAACCCAAGCACAGACGTACTACAGTGCTTTCATGAAGAGTGAGAAATTATGTTTCGCCCATCATACACCGCTCAGGCCAGTGAAGCAAAGACCTACTTCCTTGTAGAAGCAGCAGGAAATTCAACTGCCAGAATTAAAGAATTCCTTGCAAGCTGCACAAAACTCTCCTTCTAAATATAGCAGGAGGTTGGCCTTGCTCCCACATGGCACCGATCAGGATAATTCATGTAATGACCAGCTGCAAAATTAAAATGAGGTCTACTAGTTTAAACAGCTTTACCTTGACAAAATTACATAATTAACTCACAGGATGAGAAGCTAAAAAAAAAAAAAAAAAAATAAGCATAGACATGTTTTCATTTGTGATTTGAAAGTATATATCTACAAAATGTAGAAAAGTTGTCCCAAATTGCAAGATTTGTAGAATCCCCCAATAAAACGGCAATACTTATGGGTCATTGCCTTGAAACATGATTAGAAATCTGTTTTGGGGTTGGGGGGGAGGGGGAAATAAAGACATTTATCTCACGAAATCTCTAAGCAGCCCTATTATACCATATGCTCACAGGATTAGGAAAAAATGAAGGCTTCTGTTACAGACAACCATGTCCCAACCCCAATAGCTTACTTCAAGTCTTTCAGGCCCCTCTGTGGTATGGACTGCCGTGTATACACACAAAACCTGGTTGTATGTCCACCTAAGTACAACCGTATTACCTACTTTGGAATCCGTATGACTCAGCCAACTTTTGAAAATAGCCAGGATTTTTTCACATCCTCACCATCTACTTCTTCACTCTATTTTCTTGATTATCTAATACAGCCCCCAAATCTATTTTTTCTGTATATCTGATTAAGAACTGTTTTAAGACTTCAATTTCTCATCTTCTCCACAAGGAAGTAACTTCTAATGAAACAGCTTTTCATTTACGGATTTTGAAGAGCACCAAAATGGAAAGGAAAAGTTGAATACAGGTTTTGTAGACAAAAAGAATCAAGTTAAACACAGATTTCAATGTTGTTTTCAGTACTGCATCAGTAAGGCAGCACTCATACCAAATTTCACGTTACAGAATATTGTTCATTTGGTACAAAACTTTGAGACTGCCTCATGACCACTATAACAAGCCAGATGATACATCTTTCTGACGTTACCCATGTTATTGAGATGTACTTTAAACATTTTTAAGTGGCTGATTTGCAGATAACAGCCAATACATTTGATCTTTCCTGAAAGATGGGAGAAACAGTTTTAAAGTAAGGAACAGTTCAGACAAGCAGAGTGTTTGTTTTTGCCAAGGGGGTCTAGTTGCCATTAAAAGCACAGTTAAGAAAAGCAAATAGCTTTGAATAGTGATTTCGTTCTAAAGCTTTATGCAATACCTTTTACAAAGTTTATCTCCTCCATGATTATCTGGTCTTATCTAATTTAAACTTTAATTTTAACATAATAAAGTTGGTGCCCAACTAATCAATAATACTTGCATGCAAATAAAGCAAGATATTCTTGCGCTTAATTGAAGACGGGAATTAAAAGGTTTCAGAATGCTGCTGCCTAGTCTGGAAGATCTCCAAAGTTGTTATAAACATATCTGCCAGAAAACATCAGAAATCAACAAAATACTCTATTCTTCTCCCACAAACACAAAACCACAGTAACTCTCCGGAAGGCTGTTTGTCCTCATCAAAGTAGCCTATGTCCCAGGCCTCATTCTTGGAGTTCTTCAGAAAATGCCTTCTCACAGCAGCCTTAGGAGACCCACACTGGTACAACTGAGTTTATTTAGCAACAACATAATGATGTTAGGGAAAAGAAAGTGCATTATTGCCTTTTAATAGAACAAGATAGAGCTTAAATGCATCAAACACAAAATGAATATGTCTCAAGGGTTTTGAACCAGGTTATGATATTTATTTGCTAGCCAAACAAAAGAGCAAACAACTGAAGCGAACAGCCCATGAAGGCATAAAATTCAAAATGTAGGTGCTTTCTCTTGCTCACATATCCAAGTGCCTCCATTCCCTTTTCACCTTAGAAGATGAAAGGTCTGATAGCAACCAGCTCCTTTACGAGCATCATGGACTGTGAAATGTCTTTATTCACCTTCTGTATTCTGCCACAGTTGGTCAGATTAGAAGTCAACAAGTTAGAAACAGGGTCCTATAACCTAATTCAGATTATAACTGATGCAACAATAAAGGTGTTCAGGTAAGACAAAAGGCATAGTATCTTACCCAAGCCTTGTTATTTTGTTTACTTCTCTAAAAAGTCAATAGGAATACAATTACAAAGTTCTGGGTTTGCTCAGCTTTCTGCATATATCTTTACAAAACAATATATAAAACCTGCATGAGATCTGCCTTTGGTAAAAAACATAACACTTTGTGCAGAGCAAATCAAGAGCTAAAAAGAGCTGCTCAGTCAGTAGAGTATTAATAACCCAATATTCCTCAGACTTGGGTGCCAATCTATCTGGAATTTAGTTCTGTAAGAGACTTGGACAACAACAAAAAAAAATCAACCTGCAGATTACTTCAATTTGTATTTTGATTCCAGAAATTGATCCAACATTAGGAATGGCTGATTAACTACATGTACATCAGGTGCACAGTGCTGCTTCAGGTCTTGCCCTGAACAGTAATTAGGCACTTACCAAAAAAAAAGTTGATTATTTTGGTCATTGTATTTTCAGTCATAAGCAATATTGCTCTATATATTTTCACTCAGAGCTGGAAAAACTCCCCCTCACCCCCAGATTTCATTCACCGAGACAAATCTAGCTGCAGTTTATAACAAATGCCAAGCTCTCAGTCCTATAATTCCAATCCAAAGGGAACCTGCAAGGAGGTTGATTACGTTCAGTTGAAAAACTGATGCCTGCAAAACGTCCGTTGAGAACTGCAGTTAGGCAGAAGGTACGCAGGACAACGACTTGACGGAGGCTTACAGCATTTCCATAGGAAAAAGTGGTGCAATGAAATTAGTTAAAAAACTGAATTCATGCCAGAAAAGATTTGTTGGGGGATAATATTTTGCTATGGATTATACCTGAGTGTACTGGAGAATAACCATAAAGCTAGTACTCTCAGAGAAAAACCCAAATATTTGTTGAAGAGGATTAGTACGTACTTGGCAGATGGATTGGTGCAACAAAAGAGATGGTGGAAAAATATAAATATTAAAAACTTTGAAAATAAATGAATAAAAAAAGAATCAAATTTAACATTTTTATTGGTGCTAAATAAAAAGAAAAGCTCTGTCAACATTCCCAAAATTGTCAAAAATATTAAGATGAAGAGACAGATCAAAGCAGACAGTAACTGACAGTTTTTCATGGCTGGACAATACAGCAGAAGTTAAAAGCACTGTACAGTGCTCAGACAGACTTTTGTGCACTGTGCAGAATGGATGGCCCTTCTGGAGAAAGCGGAGTCCTGTAACAGGCTCTCTGAAAGTAGAGCACGGTAGTGTTCCGTGTGGCCAGGCAGGTTACAGAATATGCAAGACACAGAGGACAGAGCACTGCAATGTAAAATAATCTATCTTTAAATGCAAGTATAAACACAACCTGAATGGTTGCAAAGAATAAAATACATGTAAACACTGACTGAAGGAAAGATGAATTTTGATATAAAATAGTACTATATCATAATAGGTGTAATCAATGTGAAAAAAAGCATTCTCCCTTTTGTGTATGTAGGTCTCTCATTGAAGAGGCATGGAATGGTCCAAAATAAACATACAACCTAAAGAGCAGTATCAAAGTCAACAAACCAAGATGAGATAGTCAGAAGAAAACACCTAATAGCACTAAAATTATGTTTAGATTGAGGTAGGTTTTGTTTTTTTTTTTTAATAAATAAAACAGTAAAAGAAAGACAAACAGTACTGAGGAAATAGTTTGGAGAGGTTTATGTGTCTGTCTTCCCTCTCCAAGGGAGCCATTCCTTCCCAGTGGAACTCCTCATCAAAAAAATTCAGTCAGGTTTAAAAAACCAAACAAACACCACGAAAAGAACACATCCACACAACTCAAAAATCTCCAAGCCAGTATAGCAATGTCTTACTGAAAAAGTGTAACAAAGAGTATAAATACAAGGTGAAAGAGAATATAATCAATTCCAAAGTTCAGTTCATAGGTTTGATAGAACCTGTACCATACAATTGTGTAATTAGTCACTTTTTCCCATCAAATCTTCAAAGCCTCACCCTTTTATTTCTTCATCTTGATTCTTTTTTATTCTGATTCTAATTCCAGAAAAGATTCTAATATTAATGTATAGCTATTGCCTTAGTTATAGACCAGTTATTACCATTTCAGCTTCTCTTTCCACTGACTCTATTCTGCTGTCAATGAATGGGAGAAAGGAGACATTATTTCTTATAATAAGAAAAAAAATCATGGGAATTTTAATTTTTGCAAGGGGTAATAAAAGAACATGCACACTCCTTGTTTTCTAGCATGTGTACTGCAGTATAGGTGCCTGTCAATATAACTGCATAAATATCTACAGTATAATAGGCATTTGTTGCAGTTTTAAAAAAAAAGCATATATATTTACTGCTTCTAATTTCACCCCTGTGGTCACAGTATGGCAACAGAATTACTAAGATACAGTTAAATCTAATTACAAGTTGAATCAAGTTCCAAATAAACACACTGTTTAAACAGATATTTCTAAGAGACAGTAACACATGTAGGTATTCTTAACAAAAGGTTAACCTAACGAGCATGAAGAAGAACATAACAAGTTATTTTTAAAGATATTGAAAATAAAATCTGTTATTTGAATGCTATACTAATGCAACAAAGAGGGTTCACACTTTTTCACTCTTGTATAGTAATTATCCTGCCACTTTGCTAATTTTTTTTTTTAATAACTTGTATTTTTTCTGGTCATCTGTCTGGTAAGAGTAAAAAGATATGGAACTCCTCTAGCAACTTAGCGCTGATGCGTGATTTATACTGTGTAGGCAAATGAAAGGGTCTATGTGTTCTCTGGAGGGTGCACTGACCTAATAACTAATTACCAGGGAGAAGGTGCTGTACCTATTCTCCCTCTCCTCACGTGTCCAGGGACCCAGCCACCACAGCAGGAACGCTGGTCGCAGAAGATGACCCTGCAAATAGCTCAGCCACGTGATTCAATTTAAGCACATCACTACTCAGTTATATACATTTTGAAACTGCAGGAACTAAATAGTCATATACTTTTACTGCACAACCATGTGTGTAGTTACGGTGCAAGCGCTTTTCTTAGTCAAGACTTTAGAGTCAGAACCCAGTTACATAAATCGAAAGATGCCCACCAACATCAGCAGCAGGCAAGAAAATGTAAGCTGGTTTTAAATCTATCACTCGTATACTGAAGATAAGATGGATACTCTTTGCTACGTAGGACCTTACAGGTCCCTCGAAGAAACCTAAGCTTTACTGTAACAGCAAGTGGAGCTTGAAGGTCACAGAATGTTTCCCAAGATGGTGCTAGATCATCCCGCAGCACTTGCATCTCTGCCCTGTCTTGCAGAAAGCACAGACAACTCTGGGTGCTACTGAATAGTGCAGAAGTCATCCTCCTTGCATGGTTGTGTAGTCGTTCCTCTCACCGCTTGCAGTAAATAGCAGCAATGGTGTATATATTTTTCCAAAATATTCCAACACTAGAGACGAATGACAAAATATACCAATACAAATGAGTCTATGACTAAAAACTCCTATAGTTTAACTGCCAAGAGTCTCCGTTTTGAAGTTTCTTAAAATTTTTTACTAACTCCATCCATTTTGACAGCAGGCATGTGCCCCAGGCTTTTTTCCTTTTTGCCAGTTTCAATTAAAAAAAGTGCTTTAGCTGTTGCAAAAACATTGCGAAAAAATATATTTGCTAATGCTAAAAAGAATTCTGACATTTTCACTGAATAGCTATCTTGCCCACATGTTTTAGAATGGGATATAAGAATTTGCAAAAGCCTTGCTTTTTAAATCTGCAGAAAAATACACCCACATTTGGTCAAAGTATAACTCAAAAAAAAATTTTAGTATATGTTCGGTAATTTGTTCCAAAGCCATGTGCTTCATCCACTCCACCCTCCACATTTTTAAACTTGCATACTACTAATTCAGGCACGCTGTAGCCCTTCTGTCCAGCTTTATCGACAAATGTGCTGGGACAAGATGTGTGCTGCTGGCACACAGGAAGAAAGCAGGGAGGGGAAACTAAAGAAAAAAGGGTAATGAGTGTGAGTGCAGTCATATGAAACATACTGAAGAAGAAATTCTGGTTAAAATACCCTGGAAATATCAGGAACGCTGTGAATACAAACACTGGTCACAAAGAGAACATAATTCTCTGAGAGAAGGTTTGCTTCCATTAATTATTTTTCACAACCTCTTCAGGTGGCGGGGATCTGTAGATGGCCGGCTGCGTACTGCCGACTAGAAGGAACACAGAAAGACAAGTGGACACCAGTGCGTGCACTTCCCAGGCACAAATCTGATCATACCACACCTACTTCTTTCTAAAAGAGAGTAACAGGCCTCATGGATGGAGAGAAGCATATTGCATATCCTCTGCCTTGATTTAGTAAGACTTTTGATTACACTTTATATGGAATTCTGATTTCAGAGGCTATGCAAAATTGTCATAGCACAGATTCAAAAGCAGCTAGGCCCTATTCAGAACAAAGGTTAAAAAATAGCGTTTTTTATTTTAAAAGTATGGCATGACAAATACACTGAAATACTTAGCATTTCATTTTAGAAAGGAAAAATGGATCATTTAGTCTACAAAGGAGCATATGGGATGGAATTAGAGTTAGCATGCATATCCAATGAAAAGGCATTGGACAAACTGCGGTTGTTCGTTAAGAGAAGAATGAAGAAAGACATGGTAATGGTCTTCAAATACATAGGCAGTTCTGTATATATAAGCCAATTGTTCTCCCTGCCCAGAGCAGTCAGGGAAAACAGCAATGAGCTCAAGTCACAAGAAAACCGAGCTACACACTGGGAAAAACCTCTTAACAGATAAGGTTGGCTAGCCCTAAAGTAGAGTGCATAATCGTCTTTCTTAAAAACTCCCTTTTTTCTTGTTTAGAAAACGCTAAAAAAAACAAATCTGTCAAATAATATAGTAATGCAAACTTGTGGATGAGGAATGGCCCAGTGACCTGAAGAGGACCCTTTCAGCCCTGTGCTATGAAGCCACACTCAGGAGATGCTGCAGTTCTGCTGAAAGGCTCGAGGCTTGTCTGCTTAGGTGTGCTGGCAGCGGCTCCGACTTCAGCATCCTTCAGGAGCGTTTGCATCACGCTCCTCTGAGCTTGCAGGTTCTTTTGTGGCCAACAGCAAGAGAGCTGATTAAATGCAACAGGATGTGCTATAGGATACCTGCAATTAAGGTTGCAGAAGCCATTTATGTTCTGGCTTTTCTGAACTGATTAGCAGTGTACAGTCCACCAAAAAAAAATAGTAATAGCATATGAAAGGAATTCCAGTAATAACTGAAGAGTTAACACAGCAGTATATGAAATACAATATGAAAAGTATCAGCAATTTTCAATTTATGTTCATAGTAATTTCCCTATCAACTTTCAGAATCACAGAATCATAGGATGGTATGGGTTGGAAGGGACTTTGAAGATCTTCTAGTTGCAACCTCCCTACCATAAGCAGGGACATCTTCCACCAGACCAGGTTGCTCAGAGCTCCATCCAACCTGGCCTTGAACACTGACAGGGAGGGGGCAGCCACAGCTTCTCTGGGCAACCTGGGCCAGTGTTTCACCACCCTCATGGTGAAGAATTTCTTCCTAATATCTAATCTAAATCTGCTCTCTTTTAGTTTACAGCCGTTCCCCCTTTTCCTATCACTACACACCCTTGTGAACAGTCCCTCTCCAGCCTTCCTGTCAGCCCCCTCAGATACTGGCAGGCTGCTCTAAGGTCATCCCGGAGCCTTCTCTTCTCCAGGCTGAACAGCCCCAACTCTGAGTTAAGGCCATGAACTCCTTAGTTTCAACTCAACACAGAGATCACATCTTCTAGTTTCCCTTTATGCTGCATATTAAGCTAAGTTGCCTTCAACAGTTGACTCGGTTAAGTTCTTCTCCAGCCTCCGGTACTCAAAACTACAAAAAATACATTAGTCAATACAATTTGGAGAAATACAAAAGACTGGAGAAACCGAGGGAACCCATCCCTGCAGATGTGCTCACATGATGCTTTTAAGGGTTTGATACAAGCAAAGTCATTCCTGCTGATGGCCTAGTTTTTACAACTGTTCCATCAGGGTTCACAGCCTCGCAGGCTTTATCTCAGCAACAAAACTCTGCTAGAGGCTTTAACTCTTTCAGAAGGAAGCTGTGGAGCAACCTCTCAGAAGAACTTTAAGGCATGACAGAAATTAAGTGTCCGGAGGGGTTTATTCTTTCTTCATTTTCTTGTGTGCTTCCAGAGCTGAGGATCAACCAGTCTCCCTGTCTGCTTAGCTTACTAGTTCTCTTCTACTTTCAAAGACAACAAATGAGTTTGCTGCTAAACACTGTGATAAGCTAATCCACAATCACCCAAAATTTCATACTACATTTCACATGAGGATTTAATGGCTCAATATGTGAGGCAGTCAAATAATCCCTGGATTTAAGAATCCGTAAGTACTTATCTACAAAAGAGACACTAATGGCTTCAACGCTCATTGTGCAGACTTCAGTATGTATTTATACGGTCATATGCAGCTCAAAATGCCTCTAAATACTGCTATGATAATGAACACATAATAAAAGTACACAAAACGTGTATAAAGCTGAGACCAGAAATCACCATGATTTATTTGGTGATACAAGAAAAACTTCTCAAGTGTACGAAGAGTAAACTCAATTAAACGAAATTAGTTCAAATTTGTTGAAGGTGAACAAAAGCAATGAATCACATTGAAATCACTCTTAATATTTTAAATGAACATGTAAACTGAAATTGTATTACCCATTATTTAGGTGCAGATATGTGAAGATAAGGGTTCAGGATCAGAAAAAATAGGTTTCTTGCATGTCTGTCACTGGCTTGAAAGGCAATCTCTGATGAATGGAGAAATATTACAGTCCTCCTGCATGAAAAATTTATGGAAAGTCTACACACGCTGGAAAAAAGTATTTACTGGGGAAAAATAAAGGTCATCGTGAATGTAGTTGTGTGCTCACTGAAATACGCATTAAACCTTCACTCACTGTATACTGTTTTTCTCTGTGTATAGGAGGGTTTAGCTCATTGTTTGAAAACGAGCCATGATCCGAGTAGATAGCACTAGTGAAACACTACAATCCTACTCCCACATTCGTATAATATGTCTTTTTGTTGTTTAAGGCACATATACCTCAAGCTGTCAATTCTGCCTTCAGAAATTATGATTATCTCAACAGACGATGTTGGAATTTAGTTCTGACTGGAATTAGTAATCTTCAAGCCTAGATATACAACAAGCGATTTATCATAAGATGATTTAGAATCTAAGTGCCATGCAGGAGGAAGGCAATCTGCAATATAATTTATAAAATATTTAGAGGTAAAACCTGTTAAAGATGACTAGAGCATACACTTAGCAACATGGTTCACATTTGGGAAAAAAAAAAAAAAAGAGAGAGAAAACGGCTGGGTTTATTCGCTCCTCATCTCCCCATGATTGTATTACTTGTGCTGTCCTTTTTAATTGCATTAAAAGCTAAACCAGCAATTTTAGAAATGGATGATTATTGGTACGTGCAAAACTTAATTCACCCTGCACTGAGAAAATCAAATAGTTTAATATATAAATGTGCTCTTCCACACAGCAAAGCCAGCTGCATCACTTTCAAAAGCCTCTACTCCCACCTTTCTGTCCTGCCCCTGCTGAGGGCTGCTTACCCCACCGCAAAGACCGAAGCATGGCAGCACTAAACCAATTCACTGTAAGCCCAATGTTTGCTGTCTAGCCCACCTTCGCTGTCTGCCCCAGTAAAGCCACTTGGCTGTGTAATGACACAGACACAGCAAAGCAAATATGCTCCTGTTTTTGATTCTCCTGAGATTTTAACCTCCGTCAGTCACTTTCACCCTCCCAAAGCAAGACTGTCTGCAAGGCACCACTCTGAGTCACAGTTCTGTTCCCTCTGACTGTGAATCAGTTGATGGCACAGACCAAGACACTAAATGTCCTCTGAAAAATATTTAAGCGTGTGCAAAATTTATGTGTCCGTTTGAGCATGACTTCCACAGTACCAGAGCTTTCAGTGAGGTGAAAGGAGAGAAATATTGAGGCTTATAATACTAAAGAGAATGTTGTAATATAGCGTTAAAAAAAAAAAAAAAGCGTTGTCGCACAGAGGCAGCCTATTCCAGCAAAATCTGAGACAGGAAACCACGATCTCAGAAATTGGCTGTATTATTCTGGACCGCTTGGACTACTCAATCAACATTGTGGACCATTGAGACAGATTCCAAATGCTTTTTTTTACAAAAAAGAATATTTACATGCTCCAGAAAGCTATGAGCTTTCACAGTTTGAGTTCTGCTCATTTTCTGAAAATTTCTGCAAGTCAGAAGTGAAGAGCCAGATTCTGGTTATATTTACAGCCCCGTTCCACCATTGTTCTGCTCAGTCAAATGCCCAGTGAAGGCATGACAGCATTAATACACGAGCATGCAATCAGAAAAGGACTGGGAAAAGGAATTCAAAGTCTGAGGAAGTCTGACCATACGGCTGTCTTCAGGTGTTAGCACAGAGGGTGAAGACTACATTACAATGGGGTGTTCATTGGGAGAAAACACAATCACAAGTGAAGCCAACACAGAGATGTTTAAGCAAACATTTCTTCTTATTCATGAATTTCCAGCTTAAGTGAGTTCTGGTATTATTATTTTTGTTTTATTATTGCTGAGGTGATAGGAGGAGGAGGGGTATGTCCAGAGGAGTACTAGGAAAGAGTAAATGCATGGGTTAACTTTGAAAGGCTGGACGTATCCTTTTATCCCATTTACTCTCTGACATCTCCATTTCCACCTGGAATGGAAATATATTCTGGATGGCTTTTAAGATCAATTATGCATGCATTTTTCAAGACCTCTTGTTTGGAAGACAGGTCAGTGCCCATGCTTTTGAGAAAGACAATGGGAGCTGGTGCTTAGCGCTCCGCCAGATTATCTTTAAAGCCTGTTCTTACTCTTGTAAACGTTAATACCACCCCTGAGGAGACTTTGCCTTTACCATGACTTATAGCTGCTATTATGCAACTCCTTCTCCTCTTGCATTTTCCTATAACTTAAGAGTGAAGCAGTTTTGTTCACATTCCTTACTACCTGTACAAATGATTATACTTGCCCTCCTATACAGTTCTTTTATGTGCTTAGATTTAAAGCAGTGAGAGACTGTCTGGGAAGGAATACTTTGTATGCTGGGAACACTTCTGAGTAAAGTACGATACATCTGTTTGAATGTGGTATTAGACAGCACTTAGAACTCAATCATCGACACTTCCTACTTTGCTGGTACATAGTTTTTGCAAGAAATTGGATGAAATATGTCATGGATGGGATGTGTAATGATGTATTATAAATGATTGCTATTAATACTGTCTGGTTAGGGGATACAAAACTTCAACATTTCATTAAACATCATCTAGATTGGAATGAGAGTTTAAAAAAAAAAATGTATTTGAATGATTGCAATCTGCATTTGGTGTCTTACACACCAAGAACACATTTCTCTCCTAGTGTTTTGAGTCTGGGATAAGTCTCAGCCAGCTTTTAAATTTGTTTTAAAACGGTCCTCTTAAATCAGTCAGAAAGACCCTTTCTTTGGAGGGGGGGGAGCAAAACCAATAAAAACCTACTGACACTATCCCTCTTTTGAAAGTCACTTCTGACACTGGCTAGATAACATAACCTGGATTTCCACAGACAAGTCAAGGGACCAGAGCACTGGACAGACACTCCGGAGCTCTGCATCAGGCACTGTGGTGAATTTGCTGTGCGCGCCACAAAGAATACAAACAGGCAGACAGCTTACACCTCCTGACAAGGCCTCAACACTTAGAAGAAACCCACTGCAAGCAAGAACTTATGACTTTTGCTCACTGTTTCGGATTCTACAGCTTTTCTGTTATCATTTTAAGCATGCTATGTAAGGTACTACTCTGGTAATGAACGTGAGGCCCATGTGAAGATCACTGTCTGGTTATGCTTACCAAAAAGGACGGAAAAGCTGCAGAACGGCAGCAGTGACTTCAAAATAGTACGAGGCAGTGGAGAAATACAGAAGCTTGCTCGTACGTTTGCAAGGAACAGCCACGCTCTGTCACATCCCGCATACAGAAAACAGCCGTGATCCCTGCAGCGTTATCACAGCATCTCTCGTTCCCCTCAGGCATGCAGGGAGCTGTGATAATCACCCATACCATAGAATAATAAAACCAGAAACAGAGCACTATTTGTGCCCTTCTCTGAGCTAGCGACTAACACCCACAGTACAGCCCTTCTGCATGACAGCATCATTACTGTTTGATTTCACAAGCCTTAAAACCAGGGGGATATCCAACTACTAATGTTATTTCTTAATGGAATACTATGTTTGGACACTGGATTGCTGAAATTTACATAGCACAGGCATTGCTGACTGCTCAAAATCCTTAATAGCTTTGGAAATTCTGGAAAAAAAGTTATAATCTTTGGCATTTCAGAAGATAATTAAGTTTCTGGCTCCCGTTCCCATGTCTTTAGTGCAATACTTATCTTTCTTCTAAATTCTACATACACACTCACTGATCAATTTTATTTTATTTACAAGACTTTACTATGGCCTTTATTAATATCAGTTATACATTTGAAAAACTCTTCAGCGAAAACTGAAAAACAATCCAAAACAGAATGAAGCCTGCCATTTATTCTTAACAGTACTTCCCTGGATTACCTACAGAGAATGTGTAACACAATATTGCCAAAGCTCTTCCAGTCTTTAGACTTTAGAAAATACGCTTTGCTCTTCAGATAGGTATTCACTGACTCAGCGTTATAGCAAAGTTCAAATATAAGAAATTCTGGCTGGAAAGTTCTTTCCTAAGGCTGATTCTGTTTGAGATTGATGTAAAAGAGTACAGTGCAATGGTAAACATTACCTACGTATTTTAATTATGCCAGCCAGTTAGAAATATACTGAGATAGATGTTATTACATTATTTTTTTGCTTTAAAGTCCTGTGAAGCTTCATTAAGATGGTGAAAACTATATATGAATGATACACCAAAACAGTTGTCTACATACTTAAAACATCCATCTTCCATTCTGCAAAACTACCACAGAAAAGATGACAATGTTATTTCAAAAGGTAGAATGCAAAGGAGGTGCACACAGAGGGTACCGGGAAGGCCAGCACCACTTGGAGCATGAGAAGACTCAAGCATCTGTGTGCAGAGGCCAAGCCAGAAAAGCTATTAGGCAGGGAGATCATCAGTATAGTGTCTGGCCTTTCCCACCATGAAGGCACAATTTCAAAAGACTGAAATTACATAGTCTCAGCCACTATACTGTGAGAATTCCTGAATCTTACTCCCTTAGGCTAGGTGAAGTCCCAAAGTGCGGTATAACTAAAGGTGTCCATTCTCAAAACACTTTGTATACCTGTCAAAGCAGGCCGCGTTCCAACCAGCACCTGTGGCACCCATCACCCGTGCTTCGTTACCTAGGGTGTTCCAAGTATTGCCAGAAAATCCATTTTCCGTAACACAGGAAAAAATTTGAAAAATAAAAAAAATTTAAAAAAGAAAGCATAAGAGTAGATGTCACCATATTTCTAATTGAGACAACTAGTTGCTGCCTTTTACTCCAAACGTACCCTCCCAGCTCCCCAACTCATCATACTGAAGCAAAAATAATTCTAGCTTTTATTTAGTTGCATATTTAAACCCGTTCCTTGGTCATGGTGATATATTTTTCTTCCCACCAAACACAGATCTCAAGCTGTGCCAGCTATTTCACTGAGTCCTTCTCCAAACGTGCCCCCACACTTGCTCACGCTGGCACAGGACGCAGCCCACCCTCAGCAGCGCAAGACCCCCTGCAGCCTGGCTTGGCCCCGCTATTGGCACTGCAAATTCAGCTGCAGACAGCCAGCCTCTACTGCAAAACCCAATACATGCTTTTGGCAACATAACACGTGTGCCAAAGCATTAAGCGCTGTCAAGGGCAAGGTGCAGGCCCACCTCAACCATATCTGCCCAGCTTTCAGACTGAAGCTGGTTTGCATCCCATTGGTTTGGACCATAGATAAAGCCAATTGTGCAACCATTTGCATCCATTGCCTAAATAAAAAGTCCACATTAACCCAGTTAATTGATCTAAATGGAATCTTGAGCCTAAATTAACCAAGCTGGCTGATTCAAAAATATTTTAACAGCTCTCTAATGTCATCCTTTGTTACAAAAGCTAAACTTTCTATTCCTCGCACAGCATCGCGTAAGTGGATGTGTGATTTCTGCTTCATTCCAACTACAGAAATATTTACTGTTTTGACTTTTGTTGAATAGCCTATTATGACCTCACTCTGTAACAAATAAGGGTTCTTTCCCTTATGCCAGCATTGTGTTCACTTTTTATTTCATTTGTAATAGATTTTTTTAATGCTGCCTTTAAACCCTATTGACCATTGGCATTACATTTGCTGCCTTATTAGCTATTTGCATTTTACACTGGTATCCTATTTTCATTGCTCTTCACTTCCCTTCTTAATGCAGTCCATCTGTGTTCCAGTAGTGCTCCCACAGTTCCATTTTACTCTGATGGGGTTTTGCCCAGACTAATTTGCTTTACATAACTGGAATTGTGACTTTATGCACAACCAGCAGGATGACAACCTCAAACAGTTCCAATTTTTATTAATACTTCCCCATATAAATGTAATGTTTCAGCTGATTAAGCCAGTAGACACTTCAAGCTTTCAATGGCTCATTTTACAAGGTTTTAACAGATACGTTGATGCTATCTTCTGTTTGCACAAAATCACTGTCCTCAGCACCTAGGCGAATGATATTGTGGACATATTTTAAGTCTCAAGAGGAGACCCAAAACTATATCTATCTGTCACTGGTTAAACATAAAAAATATTTTGAAGTCTTATTTCTGCTATAAGATGTGACCAGAAAAGGACCAGCAGATTGTGTGTATTCCAGTTACTTGTCCCATTTTTCTTCCCATATGAACAGGAAATAATTTTCAGGTCCTTTCCTACCTGCTTCTAGCAGGTAAGATAAAAGCAAAACTGGTTTTAATTATTTCTTGAGCTGTGCCATATACTCATCAGTGATCCATTTAAGTATTAAGGTATTTAATTCCCCAAGCATTTCAGATCCTCTGGTTCCAAATCATCTCCCTCTTGAGATTGCATTTGGCATCAAAGATACCATTCATCCACTTATTTTGTGAAAAAAGCAACAATTTTGCTTCAGTAACTTGCTGAGTTATTTCTATTGGTATCCAATTTTTCTGACAAAAAAAGTAAATAAGATGCACCAAACAGACCGAGTTGCAGCACCCAGTCACACGCATAATTAGTACAGATTCCTGAGAATGACACTGATGAGACTGCAGAGTGCATGCCCTCGTAGGTAGTTGAAACTACTCCTACGTATGAAAGCACCTACACTGTAGATAAACAAAGAAGTTTAGTCTTGAGAGAATTCAATCTGACGTATTTTTAAATTTAAGAACCCTGTATATTGGCAGTTTGCTTTTCAGCTGCTCTGGTAATACTGTCACAGGGTTATCTGAAATGCTTAGGTTACATTTTTAAGTCTTAAAAAATTTTTGCAGAAAAGGATCATGTATTTTGCTACTACTTTAAAAACACTGCCTGTAAGGTTAACATCAAGGATCTGAAGCCCTAAAGGGACCTTAACATCCGGCATTACTAACGGCTACACCAATTAACCACCTTATGAAAACCGTTATTTCGTATTAATAATGTCTGTAATTAAAAAAAAGACATCTTTTTCACAGTCATCTCATTACTGAAAAACGTGGTACACAACAATAACATTAGCAAAGCTTACTGTGCAGACAAGTTCTCCTAAGGAGCCTCAGCCAGACAAGACTTCCATTTTTCTGAACCAAAGATGTCGGTATCCTCCATCCAGTATGGGTAATGCTACTCTTGCTCCGTATGAAATGCTTTGGAAAATGAAGGAACAGAAATTCCTGCTCAATACTGCTAAATGCACTATGTTCATGTTCCATTAGATAGATTGTAGCTCCATCTGGACCAAGATTTAGATTGTTCTAAATCCTTACACGATAAAGCAAGCTCAGAAGCCCTAAGACCACATTTTTTTAATTTGCTTATTAAATAGGTCAACATTTCACTGTGAAAATCTACTGTGACTCCCAAGCTTTTTAAAATGGAAGCTCTGTAACCGACACATTTGTTGCATAAAGTCAACATCAGTGACAGAATCAAACCCCAGTATCACATGACACTATTCAGAAGCAGAGCTACATACATTTCTCTCCAAAATGCTTTTCAGTAAGACGCAGAAATGGATGACTTCATGTCTGAGGTTACAGACAGCCAAACGCACAAAGGCTGACCAAGAGGCGCAGCGCAAGTTGATAAGAGACCCAGAAGCATCAATGAGTTGCGACACCTAGAACACTAGATTCTCCTTAAACCCAGCTGCCAGTTTGTCCCTATGAAAGTAAAATCCAGTTTTTGTTCTCACACATTTGTTTGCACGCACTGAAACAGAGATGTGATTTTATTGCTCATAGGCCGTATCCGAAATCCATATTCCTCCCGTGTTGGCAGTTCATTGCTGTGCAGTTATTGCTTGCCTGAGAATTTGTCTGCCAGTCACTACAGCTGGTGATGCTGAAGAACTGAGTGATTTTTTTTTTTTTTTCCTCTACCAGCTGCGGTGTAGCTCCCTGTTAGCTTTCCCTGACTGATGAGATTTAGCATGTGACAAAGCCCCCTTAGAGCAAGATACAAAGAAAAGCCTGCTAATTAGATGGCTTTCTTCAGCCTCCTTCAGCAACCTTTGTACCAAACTCAAGTCAGCTACCTGAACGTTAGGCCCACGTCGACAGCTCAATGTGTCTTGAGACATGCTGTGGAGGTGTAGAGAGCTATTTTAAAAATCTGTAATTTTATCATTTTCCTAAATTACAGGGGAAAAGTTGAGATCATTACTAAAGCGCTTAAAAACTCTAAAGGTTAAATATCTGAAAAAAAATTTACCAGTGCTCTTTCAAAGCCTATGAGTTAAGGATAAAATGATATCCTTTCAACAAACACAATTCAGCAAAATGTACAGAACTACGCAATTCTTCTATATTTATCTTTGCACTTGGTTTAGATTTCAGTATTACTGCAAGGTATTTTTTCTTTTCATAAATAATGTCTTTCAATAGATCAAGAATAATGTCTTTTATTAATGCTTTATAACTTTATGTTCTATATGAGCAATCTCTGTAATTTCATAGTTTTTATTTCTCTATTTCAAACCCAAATGCAAGTACACTTTAACCATTATTTTGTTACTACTCATAGTATCACACAGAATGGTAGGAGTTGGAAGGGACCTCTGGGGATCATCTAGTCCAACTCCCCTGCCAAAGCAGGGTCACCTACAGCAGGCTGCACAGGACCTTGTCCAGGCGGGTCTTGAATATCTCCAGAG
>Ga0065711_1036287_pt1 | contig 21188 bp, 13 predicted proteins | sample Hoacrofraction12_FD_59098 | JGI IMG/M metagenome (GOLD analysis project Ga0065711, IMG submission 59098) | Hoatzin crop microbial communities from Cojedes, Venezuela - Epithelial fraction 12 v2 (version 2) | ecosystem: Host-associated > Birds > Digestive system > Esophagus > Crop | place...
CTCCCCGCCGCCCCCAAGATGCTGTTTTGGCACACGCAGCCGGAGCACTACAACCAGCACTCGACCGGCAGCTACCTGCGGTGAGTCCCCGCACGGCCCCGGGGGGATGGGGGGGGGCTGCCCTACGTCCCCGCAGCCGGCGGTACCAGGCGGGCCGCGGCATCCCCGGCCGCGGCGCTGCGGACTTCTCCGAGGGACCGGGGCTCTTCTCTTATTTTTTTTTTTTTTTTCCCTTCTTTTTTTCTGTTTTCTCTTTCTATTTTTCCCTTCATCGCCCGGCTGGGCGGCTGTCCGCAGTTCTGCTGTGCGGCTTTGCTGGCTTTCCGCCGCTCCAGGGCTGCGGGGCGATGTCAAAAGCCTCTGGGAAACGGCTGCTGGCAAACGGAGAGGGCATCCAGTTTCCTCGGGATGGGATTTCTTTCTCTTCTTTTTGGGATGACGGGTAAAAGGCTCGGAATTTCACTTTCTGAACTTGTCTAAACCAGCTTTTTCCTGCCTCTGCACAGTTGTGTCTAATTAAATGTGCCTAATTTAAGTACAAGGGCTGCTAAACAATGGTCTGTAACGTGCGTAGCACAAACCCATATTTCCTCCCTCCAGAAGACGACAAAGCAGACAACTTGGGGAGGTTCCTTTCAGCTGGGTGCTTATGAATTATTATTTTTTTTCCTCAATATTTAAAGCTGAGCTCTCAGCTGGTGTCAATTGCCTCTGCTCCGCTGAAGTGTGATTTTGCTGAACTGCAGCAGTGGAGAGCCTGGCTGTGGCCCAGGAGCCTTGCTTTCAGACTGCACCCCAAATCACTGCTGCCGGGAGAGCAGGGAGTTTGCTGGTGAAGCACTTCAGACACCTCAAACTTCCCTTTCAAGGAGACATGCAATCTTAACTGCTCCTGCTCCCTATCAGTGGATTTGCAAAGGAAATTTTTTGACTAAGTAATGATGTCCTATTACCAAATGCTACAATACCATGAGATTCTTGCTTTCTGGCAGCCTCTCTGCTTCTTCAAACAAGGTTCTTCACCTCCCCCCTCTATCCCAGCAAGTCTGTTTTAACAACGTGTGTGTGGCAAAAGTCTTGTTCTCTCCTGCTTTGTACTTGCAAGCCTGATTTGTTTAGGGCAGTGAGAACGGCAGTAGCAGAGGAGCATCAGCGCTGGTGCTTTGGTGGACTGTCTCTGCATTAGAGAGCATTTATGGTGCTTAGGCTGCTCCGTTAACTCCACGGATTTGTAGCACGAGTGCTACAAGAGCGTCAAGTCTGGGTCAGGCACGAGCCCACAGATCAAATTCCATTTAACTGGCCAGAAAACATGTTAGATTATTTTTGCTGGCGTGATGCTGGCTGGGGTGATAAAGGATACCTGATCTGGTGGGAAGGCTGCTAGTATGAAGGTAACCTGTCAGTGTTTTAGGAACAGACTTCAGCTCTAGTGAGTATCTGTTGCTGTGATTGTGGTGGTTTTGATCTGGGACTAAAAGCTCTAAACCCAGTTTTATGGCAGCAATGTCCTCGGGTGTTTCAGGGAAGGTCAGTTGAATAAAACCCTTGTTTTTTGTAGGGACCTCCAGTTCTCGCCATTTCACTCTCCATGGGAATGTGTCAAGATATGCATTTCTAGAGGGGCTTTTTTCTGCTGAGCTGTGCTTTTCTGAAGGCTCTCCATACCCGCTCATAGTGACTTTGCAGAGGAAGCTGAAATAGTACGATTGTTGAAGTAGCTGTGGGAAAAGTTTGTATCAATTGTACTTTGCAGAGATCAAAGGCTTGTGTTTGAGACATCCATGTAAATTCTGCTGTCCTCGGTGATATTTGTAGTTATAGCAAAGCAATACTACAGAAAAAGACTTGTAAATATTTCCTCATTGTTATGGAAACTCTACATGTATTTTAGTCTCTGTTCTGCCAGCTGACTGGATGCTCAGATAACTTTCTCCCTTCCCAGGCAAGGGGACTAACTGTTGGTTAAGACCGGAATGGTAAAGCTTTAATATAAAGGTGAAACTTGGGAGAGTTGTAAGAGTTTCCTCCTCTTTTTTTTTTTTTTTTTTTATTAAAGGATGGGAACTGTTGTAAAAGCCTGCTTTTTTCAAAACTTCATTTGTAGCTCTTGAGTGAGGAGAGTTGAACCAATGTTGTAATGACTTATATACCTATAGCTTAGAAATTCTTTTAAGCCTCGATCTGTTTCTTAGATGTAAGTTCCCAATGCTATTAATAAGTTGAACTGATTTAGAAGGCCTTGATCCAAAGCCACGGATACCCCTGGCCATTAGTTCAAGCGCTGTGGGAATGAAAATGTGATTAACTTGTGTGGCTTCATCCGTGCCTTAACGTGGTGCAGCTTTCCAGAAACCAAATCATGGATTGCTCCATGCTCAGTCTTCAGCGGCTGCTCAGCTGTTCCAGCGAGCACAGGGGTGTTAACAGCCTGACGTGAAATGCGATATCTGAATTGTGGCTTCCCCTGGCCTAAATTTTTCAACTGTTTCAGCTGAATAGGTGTACAGATTCCTCACCCGTAACTGTTAAACCTGGGCCAGATTTTGTGTGTCACTTTCTGCTGAACAGCAGAAATTTTCAGGCTTCAGAGTTTTTGACCTGTTCCCGTCTGTACAGCAACACGCATTCCGATAGCATTGTGCAGACGAGCGCCTTGAGAGCGAATGTTGGCATCCAGGGCAAGTGAGATGATTCTGTGGAGCAGTATCAGATCCTGCATGAGTGTGAAGCAATGCTATCTATTTCAGAAATCTACTGCAGGCATTTCTGTCACTTCATTACTGTAGTAAATCATCATTACCAAGGGGAAAAAAACCCCATCTCTATGGCGGCAGTTAGGCAAGAGCTGAGATTGTCAGTAATGCCAGTAAGCAAATGGGGCTGGATGCCTTCAAGTTGGTGATAATATGGAGGGGGTGGGGTTGGAAGAGAGAATGGAAACGGAGATGGGTGTTTCTTTTTTCTTGTCTGTATCTAAAATGGCACAGTTTGCTCTCTGGCTTTATTTTGCCGTAAATAGGAGTACCTGTGTTTGGACTAGGCACTTCAGCAGTTTGCTATAAACTGCTGCATCGTTTCACTCATGACCTGGGTAGCCTTCAAGGTTGTGGGTGCTACGCATGAGCACAGGGTGGATCATTAACTGAATAAGCAAGGAAAAAATTCTTAATGCCCTTTCCATAGGGAGCATGCTTGTACATGCTGGCATGTTCCTGAACAGTTTTTCTTAAAGCTTTTTGTGTTTGGGACTACAGAAAGGAGCAAAACTGCAGTCCCTGTGATGGGAATCTCAAATCTTCACACATCTGGAGGAAATGGAGGAGGAAAAAAGAATTGCTTCTTACTCTGAACTGTCTCTGCATTCAGTACAAATCTCCTAATTTGGAAGGATATTAAAGTCTTAAGTAGGTGGACACAATGATCAGAAATGCTAACAATATGGGAAAGGCTAATCTGGTTCTTCAGTATTAGACATGCTGAGATAAGGCTGCTTATTCCTGACATCTCACTTCGTACTAATCATTCTGTTGTGTTCTCAGTCTTGCCAATACCCGTTCTGCTCAGGCATTAGTGTGGGCTGGGAGCAGTCTGATACGAAGTCAGCAGGCTGGTCGACATGAACATCTTGTAAAGGAGCAAGAACTGGGACTGTGAGCAGGTCCTAGTGAAGCAGCTCCTGAGCACCTGTGTGTGCATCTGTGAAGGTAGCCCAATGCTGCCTTAACAGCTACGCGATTCCTGAGGACCAGGTTTATTAGGGTGCAAGGAGATGTTAGTCAATTAGTCCAGCAGTTCATGCCATCGTTTACCTGAATGTCTCCTTTTTTACACCAGAGCTGTGTCTGCTCATCACTCTTGGCTGCTGCTTGTAGACGATTTTCTAATTTGACGTTCAGCTGTCAAAATGAAGTGCCCTTTCTTGCTATTTTTTTTCTGAAAGGCTCTTGTTTGAAAACCCAAGAGTTGTTAATTAAATATACTTCCACAAGAATAAAGAATTTATTTTTGATAATTGTTTTTCTTATAAGGAAAGCAGCTTAACTGAAAGGTAAATCTGATTTATATTTAAAAAACTTAATTTAGTTCTCAGAAATATTCTATTTTGCTAATGCTATGTTCTTTTAATGTCCAGTACTGACATAAAAGGCAGAAGTTGCCTTGTTACATTATGCAGGTTGAATTTTTTATTTTTAGCCATCATAACTCAGCGTTTCTCCAGAGACTATCTCCATTATCTCAGAGCATGAGAATCAAGTGCAGATGGAGGCTGGGATATTCCGTAAAGTCTTTGTAACTGAATGTGCGTGAATTGTATGTTGCAGAGATGTCCTTGCACTGCCGATCTTCAAGCAGGAAGAACCGCAGCTGTCTCCTGAGAACGATGCCAAACTGCCACCCTTTCAGTACGTCCTCTGCACGGCCACATCACCTGCTGTGAAACTGCACGAAGAAACCCTGACCTACCTCAACCAAGGTAGGGTTTGTACTGCACTGAAGGACAGCGTATTTCCTGGGAACGATTCATGAGAGAGATTTAATCTTGTACTTGTGCCTTACTGGGAGGGCAGCGGGATGGGGAAAAGAGGTATAGAGATGGAGAGGGGGATGGAGGAAAGGAGGAATATTTAGTTTTTCACAGTTATGTACCAGATTGTCAACCAGTATAAAATAATGAAGTACCACTGATTTAACTGTTGACTTCAAGCAGCGTTATAGCATGCATGGTTCCCTGCGGCCAGGTACTGGCTTGGTCTCAGACAACGTAAACTGCAGCCTCCTACCTTCAGCTAAAAAGGCTGGATCCGTTAAGCAGATTGGCAGACTTTGGGCTGGGGAGGGCTCGAACAGTGCAAGTCCCCAGGCGCTGCTGGAGGACGTTGCCAGAGGATGAGTTAGCAGGTATCCAGGGGCTCTGCGGTGGGCTGGGCGGAGTGTGACATCCCTCCCACTGACTGGGTGAGCTGGCTCTGCTCAGTCCCCAGCTTGATGAGTTGCTGGGGTTCAGTGCAGCAGGGTGCTCCATAACTGACCACATAGGCTAATTTTTACTGCTGGATAAGCAAACATTGTGTGTTTCTCTAGGCTCTTTTTTCTTCCTTTAGCAGAATTTGTGCAGACACATCTGTGGTTGGAGTTTGGCAGTCACTTTGCAGCACCTCCTGTGTATGGGTCCTGGGGTGGAATCAGACCTCTTCAGGCACAGACTAACTTAAGACTTACTGCACTTATTTTCTGCCGGGCTGTGAACAAGGGTATTAGCTTAGCAACAAGCTGAAGGCTGTCTGCTCTGTTACTGAGATCCTCTCCCGCTTCAGGACACTGCCCCAGCTTTTTAAGCTTTGAGCAGTGAGCATGAAGCTCACATAGCTGCCTCTCTGGCTAGGTTTCTCTCAATGCTTGTACAAAAAGCACAGCCCTGACCTCCCTTGGACTCTGAGCTCAGGTGTGACTGGCTGCTGGATCTGTGTTGCTAGCTGGTAGACCCATGGAGCCCCCATGGAAAGATCAGCCAGCTGCTGCAGACTCTACCCAAGGAGCCAGATGTTTCCTGCCACATAAGCTGGCACTGTGCTGTCTCCCAGGATCAAAAGATGCTTGAGATTTGTCACTGTGTTCCCAGTTTATCCATCCAAATAGAACAGACCCCAGGAGCTGATATGGGGTGTATCAAGGATGAGATGGAGATGAATCTTCCTGTGAAACACAATTCTTTCCTTTTTCAGCGTAAAAGATTTTCTATTGTGAAAAGCAGTTGATGGCCAAATATTTCAGCATTCATGAGGTGGTACCTGCTTTTTTACTTTGTTAGGGCAAAAGTTAGACAACTCTTTACACAATTCCATGAGTTTTAAAAAGCTATGTCACTGGAGAAGTCTGTTTTCTTCTGCAAAGTAAGACTGTTACTGCCTTTGCAGGTAGACCGTGTTGTGTTAGGCTTTCTCTGGCTTACTGTTGCAAAGAGTTGTCTCCTGCTCCATCTTGACACAGTACCGACCTGTTGTCTTGGCAGACCACCTGTTCTTGGATATCTTCTGCACGTGTTTTTCATCCCTCAGTGGGGAAGGTGGGATGTGTCCTTGCAGAATACGCCCTGGAGAGCATGAGGCTGGACAGGCCTGGAAGAATGAAGCAGGGATGAGGCTGGCAGGAGCTGTGCAGGGAGACAGAATTGGGAAGGGGCTGGGGGAATAAGGGAGCAATCCTGAGTGCTGTTGGCTTGCCACAGTGGATCTTTGGGGTGATTAGTGGTAAAAGGTAGTGCATCTCCTGACAGTTTAATGGCTCACTGCTTTCAGTTCCTCTTGGCAGGAGCTTTGCATCTGCCTGCCACCTTCTCAGAAGCATCCTCACCTCATTTATTTAAGCTCCCGAGAAATTTGTTGTCTTCCTTACACTGAGATGCTCTGAGTTTCTTGAAAAACCTCTTGAAATTCAGTGATCTCTGTATGTAGATTTTTGTTTTTTTGCTTGGGATCTTACAATATACATGTTTTAAAAGCCATTCTGCTCCACTCCAACAGGTTGCTCCACAGTCCACACTGTTGGCTGCGCTCTTGCTCCCAGCATTGACCCTTTTCAGTAGCAAGGGCAGGCCTTGACTGTAAATTTGTCTGGCGTGTAGTCTACCTTGATACTAAGTCCATTAGACCAAAATCACTTGCCCCTTCTAGTTAGGAAAAAGGGACTGGGGTCTGCTCCCAGGTGGATATGAGCTGCTGTGAGAAGCTTGCTTGAAGGCAACTACAGATATGGGGAGAAGAGGGGATGCTGGACATGCCTTTCAACCAGCTGTGGTCAGAGCTGGGGAGTCTAATTTCTGTTGGTGGGATATCAATGAGGATATTGCCTGGGGTTAGAGATGAGGATTTGTCTCAATTCCAGGACAAAGAATCAATTTGAATTAACAGGTAACCTCCCATTTCACTTAGAAGTTCCTAAACAGAAACCTCTACATAAAAGGGTATTTGGTCTTTTCATGACATCTATGTCAAAAGCATGTTCCTATGTCAAAAGCATGTTCCTCCTACATTGACCTTCTGGCATGAAAAAATTGGAGATGTCTGTTTAAAAGCAAAAACTAAAGTGCTTGATTCAAATTTTCTTCCCTGTGGGAACCACTTTTGGATTCTTGAGCTACGTAGTTTCCAGCAGGTACCTGTTGTGTAGGTGTTTTCCCATCCCTTCTCCAAAACCAGAGGAGGGTGCTGCAACTCTTTACTTTGACTGGCTCAGCACAAGCCAGGGAATCTCACCCAGGCACTGCCACACTGATCTCAATTGTCCTGCTTAAGCTAGAGCCAAGTGCAAGCTAAAGGCTTGGACAGAAAATTAATCCCATTAATAGAATGATGTTGTATGAGCCTGAGGCGAGGTATGTGAAGCAGACCTCAAGGCAACCCAGGTCTCTGGAGCCGATAGTCACAGCATGGCAGAAGAGCTGACTGACTCCAGAGTGCTGTGACCTAGCTGCAGTGCTATGGCCATCTTGTGAAGCAGGTTAGACCATTCCCTGCACCTTCCTGCCTTATGCTGACTGTAAGCAAAGGGCCACCTCTTGCACCTTATTGTGGTCTGGCCAAACACTGTTACATAAAACTTCCCTTCTCACTTGTATACTTGAGTTTTGTGATGGATTATCATTAGTGGATGTCCCTCCACCCTGTCTGTGCTGGTGAGAGCGTCAGTCCTAGCTGGCTCCTGGTAAGGCAGATACAAAGACACAGTGGCTCTCCCAGCTCCAACAAAGCAGTTCACATCCAGTGTGGTTACATACCCAAACTGTGAGGGCTGGGTTTGGGGTTTTCTGCTTGCTGGGTGACTCTTGCCACTTGCTGTCCAAATGTTCCTTCCTGACTCAAGCCCTCTACCGCTCAGTAACTGACCTTTCATCACCCTGGAGCAGTTCTGCTCCATGCCCTGAAACACTTACTCCCCATGTGACTGGTTCAGTGGTGCTTGGTGAGTGGACCAGCTCAGGTGATAGTCTATGTGCAGGAGTGGATAGAAGAAAGGTCAGGTCTGACAGAGCTACAGAGCAGGGAAAGCTGGAAGAACTGGATAGCAAATTGAAGGCCGAGTTGCATAGGAGAGACAGAAGAGGAATCAGTGGAGAGATCTGGGTGAGATCTGAAAGGTTTGCATATGGCTTAGGAAGAAGGGCTTGTCCAGTGGCTATGTTTGTCTATAAATGGGAGAGGGGTGGGAGAGAGCTCCAGGCTCGTGGAGCACAATGACTTCTCCTGAGCTTTGCTTCTTTCTGGATAGACTTGGAGAGATGGTCAGTGGCAGTGAGGAGGGAGCGGTCTTTGGCCTGGACTCTCTACAAGGGTGAAGGAGGAAGCTGAGAGCACTACTGAGCTGGAGACCAGTGTTTTCAGCAAGGGCAGGGGAAGCATTTGTGAGGGAGCATAAGGGAGTAAGCTTAGCTGTTGTGTTAAGTTGACTTGGGGACATTCGGCAGTGGCAGGCTCCCAAGCTTGTCTGCTCCAGTTTGAAACTGTGAGTGCTCGCTGGCTGCAGCTCTAGAACCAGCCTATAAATGAAGTAACTAGAGTCAAATCCTTAGCTTTGTTTCCAAAGACTGACTCATTACACTTGTCTTTGCCGATCTCTTCACCCCCCTGCCTTCCCACATTCATTGGAAAACTGGAGCCAGAGCCCTGCTAGCCCAAATTGAACATGATTTTAGTTTGCTAATCCCTAGGTTAGTCTGTAGATGAAGAGAACTTTACTGGGCCTCAGGAGGATTATGCATCTGACTGGACAAAGTATAGACTTATTAGTATGTTGTCTTAGCGCCACTCTGCCTTCAGTCCATGAAACCTGTAAAGGTGCAGTCCTTGCATCAAAAGCTGCTTCTGGCATCGCTGCTTTGGTCAGGGATCGCATCTGTCAACAGAGCTACAGTGTCCGGAAGTCTGCAGCACAAACATCGCCTAATGTTTTTGGAACTAGACTGCCGTTTAGCACTATTTCAGTGTCTCTTGTGGATAGGGATTTTCAGACAAACAATCAACCAACAACCATATTACAAACCGCTGCTTTAGCAAGAGGGCTTGATGCAGTTGCATATTTCATGGTCTGCAGTCATATGGGGTGTGGTTTGACCATGGCTGGTTGAAGCTAGTTTTGAACACAGACAGAAATGGGAGCAATGAAGGTGGTTCCAGAAATCGCACCAGGAGGAATGAAGAGGAGCACAGTAGATCTGAATGCTAATAAATGTGAGGAAATAAAATCATTGCTTTAACAAACAAAACAAAAAGCCAAAAAACACAAAAACCTGAAAGTCATTGCCTAAGGGAATCAGCTCATAGTGCCAGAACCACATGTGGACTGTGAGCTGTTCAAGTCATGATTTTGTTTCATGACCAGCATTGCGTTGGCTCAGAGCCTCAGATCTAAAGTACTCCAAACAGAGGGTGGTTAAGGTTGATGGCAGGGGGTCACTGAGAGCAGGCTGTCTGACAAATCCAGCCCTGTCCCCAAGTGGTACTTCAGAGTAACTGGCTGTCACCTGCCTGTAAACTTTTCCTGGGCTCTGTTCAGCTCTCTAGATCTGCGGTATGTGACTTGTGGTTCTTGGCAGTGTGAGGATTTTAGTGTACAGCTGGTTAGGGTTAGGAATGCTGGCCATCTCTGCTTTACAATGTCTTCCAGGAGTCATCTTTATTGTCAGTCCTAGACAGTTCAGAAAACAAACAAGCCAAAAACCCAGACCGTGAGGGAAAGCCACTAACGTCTGAGAAGACCTGTGATGATATTGGGAGTGTTGCTGTAGAGGTGCATAAGTGACAGATGCTTCACGATGCTGAAGATGGACTTAGTCTGAGTCTGGGTCACACCTAAATGAAAGCCCCAAGTTTCAGCCCTCAGGTGCAAAAGGCATGATCCAGGTTCAAGACAAGTGTGCATAAACTGGAACACTTTAAACTGTGCTGTGTTTAAAACCTGCTGGGTGTTTTCCTGCCTCAAGCTCACTGCAGACGTGTCCTGGTTTCTCCTCCAAAGAAAGGTGCAGAAAGTACTGGGCAATGAACAGCTGAAGTGGACATCTTGAAGCAGGTTGGTAATTGCTTGGGTAGGAGATGAAATCACTTGCAACGGAAGGCAAAAGAGAACCTTTGCCTCCCTTAAAAAGTCTAAAGTTCAAATCTGGTTGTCTAATCTTCTACAGTCAGAGAACCCAATTTTAAACACTGAGATTGACAGTAAACAAAAAAAGCTGTTTTGTATTGACGTTAACTCATACGTAATTGAGTTTTTATGGGATCACAACTGTTCCAGGAAAACTACATTCAGACAATTCTTTATTTGACTAAATGAAGTGTAGAGAAGGCTGAGTGACCAGCTCTGCCTGGGTGTGCTTCTGGGTTAATTATAGCTGTGTTTGTGGGGATGTTTTTGCTCTGTCCCATGCTAAGAACTTCCTCTTTTCCTAACAATCACTGCCATTACTGATCAGGCCCTGGATATTTCAAGGAGCTCTGCTGCTGGTGGCCTCTCCTGTGTGAACATGCGCTCCACCCTTGCCTGAGATCACGAGCGCAACAATGGCTTTGTGTCATTGAGACTGTGAATATCAGGTGCTCCCTGGTGGCTGTCCACCTATGTGTCCTTGTTCCCTGATCATTGTGGGGTGCTGTACTGCTCCTTGACCCCTTTCTACTCTGCTCCTGGGTTTGGATGGCTTAAAAAATGGCTAACAAAGCAGGTTTGTCTTTCCCATTTCTGAGACTGGCTACTTGGTATTTTTGGTTCTTGTGGTGCACCTCTTCGTCTTTGGAGAAGGAATTTGTCTCATGCCCGACTTTGAAGATGGCTCTGAGTAGATTTTGGTGTCTCAGCTGAAGCCATTAATTGTGCTAGCAGCTATTTCCCCATATGTTTGGCAGCTCTGTCTTCACTTGGCAGCCCAGGATAAACAATCCTGTCTCCAAACCACACCATCCCTAAGCTCACTATGAATCTTGCTTCAGATGACAGGGCACCTCTGCATAAGCAGAGCATCTGACTTCTGTTGTCCCTAAGAAGCTAGAATCTCAGTTGTCTTTTAATGAAGAGGCTGGTTTCTATTCTTTCTGTAGTCCTTTCTTCTGTTGCTAACATCTGGATGAAATTCAGAAGGGATTGTGAACTTGCTGGATTGTAGTCTGTGCACAACTCCTACTGGAAGCCCCTAGACTGCATTTTTTTCTCCCACTTCCGTAGATCTTCAGTGTCTGTGAAGGGAGGAAGCGCTCAGAAGTTCCTCGGAGTGTAGTGAGAAGTAAAAGAATATCTGTAAGGTTTTTTTTTTCCTTATATTCCATGTCACTGTTTTACTTTCCTCCAATATCCGTATCTACTGTGAGATTCTTGTGATATAATAGTGAGATTTTTGCCTGTATTTTTACAGCATTTGCTGTCTCTATCAATGTACCTACAGATCTGAGAAGATGTGGAAATTTTTCGATTAGCTTTCCCTAACTTGCAGTGTCCTAAAAGGTCACAATTTAGGTAGCAATAAGGCATTTAAGAAGCACTGTAGGTTTGACAGGATTAGCTGTTTTTATAGGTGTAATATATGATACCTGATTTCTAAAGAGGCTGGAAAAAATAATGCCTTTTTTCCCCTTTGCTTCCTACCAAGCATTATTATGTGTTCCTGAAAACAGACAGCAAGTACTTGAGCAGTGAGATTCCTCTTGTCCTAGCTTGGTGCCACATGTGTGACCTGTGTCGAAAGTACAGTCTGCTTTGATGGGACAGTTGTCAATCATGTCTTCTCCCCTGCTCTGTGGTAGGCACTAACTGAGTAGCCGGGTGCGGGAGTAGGACTTGCTTTCTCCCAGTTTCTTACTACAGAAATGTGATGAAGGAAGTGACTTACCTGAGGGCATCTGAGGGAGCTGCTGGGTGGGGTCAGGAGTCATGCTCAGCTCTTCTGCATCACTCTTCAGAACCCTCACCTGCGACCATTCTTCTTAGTTATCTGAAACTCAAGTAAATATTACACACAAAGCTACTCTTACAGAGCTATAAAACCTGTTGTCCAAATTGACTTAGAACAGGTTGAAACCAGAAAAAGCCTGTATTTTTTACTTCCACAGAGGGTGCTGAGTTTTTCTGAGCTGGAGAGATGTAACTAAGATAGTCCTGGGTGTTTGAAGTACATGCTAAAGAAGTGGAAATACAGGAAGAAATTATTTTCACAGTGCTTTTCAGCTTTCCATCAGAAGTGCACAGTGTCTTGACTGATTAATTTGTATTAAAAATCAAAGTTTATACCATGGCTTAGATTAGGTGGGGTCCAACAAAGTGGATGAGGTCCATGCAAGAGAAGCCCAAGTGCACACAGCGAACATAGCAACTGGGAGTGTTTCTGTCTACTGGCTGGTTTTCTGTCCTTGCTTCAAAGTCAGACTGTAGTCTTGGAGGAATTAAATGTACATCCCTCTCTCTTGAGTGGAAACCACTGTAAATGAGGAGTGTTTCTGTTAGTGCCTGTTAGCTATGAAGTGTCACCACTGTAAAACAGACTGTCTTCAAAAGTCTGGGAAGAGTAGGGCTCAGCTGAATGTTCGTATAGTAAATGAATACTGAAATTTTCCTCCAGTAAACTTCGCTCTGAGACATGTGTTTGACTTTCCCACAAGAAAGAGGTAGGGAAAGAGAAAGAACAGGACAAAGAACCCCCCTTGAGTTGGGGGCAGATTGTAAAAGGAGGAAAGACATAGCGAGAGACATGATGACAGTGTAGCTCTGTGGTGTGGTGGTAGAATTGGTAGTTGAATTGGTCTGCTGTGTTCCTATAGTCTTGCTACCCTGGTGGTAGTGCAAAGTAGCACGGATATCCTCAGTATTGGCCTCAGACGGGTCCCAAAACACAGTGAAGCTAAGGTAGCTTTGCTGCAAAGGGAAACAGTAAGGAGCCAGGTGAAAGGTAAGATTGTGAAGTCGTGATTGCAAGTCATGTGTAAATTGTGGTTCTTATTGCCACGGTATAAGCAAGTTCAGAAGGAGATGGTACAAAAGAGGAGTTTGTGAGCATTGGTCGTGACTGGGCAGCTTGATACAGATGTGATCTGGACACTGAATACCAGAAACTGGGAAGTTATGGCCAGGAAAGGGCAGCCTGTGTCCACCTTGCTCCATCTCTGGTCACTTATAAATGCATGCTGTGTTGAAGAAGAGGTGTGGGGCAAGATGGACTGCTGTGTCAGGATGATTCTTGTGTTCCTTTTGCATTTCCTGGCCCACAGCTGGTCCTCCTTTGCAGGGTTTCCATGTTCCTAGCATAGTGGGAGCTTTCAGGGTGGCCTGTTGTGTAGATGGTGGATTCATAATATCCACTGGGTAAACATCTCCTTCAGCATCTTGTCAAATGAGGCTGCAGTAAGCAACTGCAGAATACCCACTGCTACTTGTGGCCTGGGGAGAGAGGATTCTGCCTTTGCTCCTTGTCTTGCGGCGTGTCCGCACATGGGACACTTCAGCAAGTCTTAAGCTAAGTTTTATTTTTGCTTTTGTCTGGCTAAAAAGGTGTGGGCAATCAGGCATGTAAGTTCAAATGCCAGCCATGTCACTCTTGCCTGTTTACCCTGTGGCTTCCTTAGTCTTTCTTGTCAGAAAAATCACTGTGTGTGCCTGATGCCCTGAATAGTTGCATTTGGCTGTTTCAAAGGTGATCCTCCTGCTTGGCGGATGTGCTTTAGTTTAGGAGGATAAATGCTTGCTTTTTTTTTCCTCCCCCCTCCTTCTGTGTGCTGCATTCAACTGTCAGCATTCCTTTGCCTTTATCTGTGCACTATTTAGGATGTCCATATAAAGTTGCTAAATGGAATTTTTATTGGCCAGCTTGGCTTAATAATCAAACAGTTTCCAAGCTGGTTCTGTCTAGTGCTGTGTGGATCCATTCTGAGCAAGAGGACTTGCAGCTGGTTTTTTTCTTTCCACTGACTTTTGTTGGGGATATTGCTTAGTACAAGTTTAGGGTTTAATTAATTGCTGGAAAGGCACGCAGACTGCTTGGCTAGATTAAGTAAGGTCTGAGTCATATTGGTCTGGAACATCAGCATCCTATTTGAAAATCAGTGTATCGTATCGGTCTATCGTGCAGAAAACCACAAAATGCGTAGTGCAAGTGGCCCTTGAAACGTAACACCAAAATATAAAAAAGCTAGCAGAGTATTGTGGTTGTGGAGCAAATAATCTTTGAACAAAATGTAACTTTGAGCTTGAAATAATGATAATCTTCTATAATCAGAATTTCCCTAGAATGCTGGGTGGCTAAATTCCAGCAGTGGAAATCAGTTAAACTGCTATAGCTTGTACCTTTTGAGCGTGTGAAATTGTTCCTGTGTTGAACTAAATTACTTTTCATCCATAGCGAATTGTTGGCTTTCAGTTCTTTTGTCCCCAAACTAGGTGGTCATGCCTGCATTTAATGTGTGTTAATTACCAAAGACAATAAAAGTTAAAAAAGTAAACAGTCTATAAATCCTCTTTAAGATAGATGCAATAGCTTTATGAATCACTAAGCAGGAACTCGCTGGACCTGGGTGGTTACTACTTTGCTGGATACAACTCTTGTTTGTAAAGCAGAGTTGCTCAAACTCTAGCCTAGGAGGAGATTGCATAAATTTGCTGTTGCTCGGGGAATGTCTGTTCAAAATACAAATTAGTGTATCATCACCCACCCAGGTTTTTATTGGTGCCCCTGAAGCTTTCAGTGAAGCTGAGGGACAAATTGCATCTCAGGAATTTAAAGTGGTTTTCCAAATACTTGTTACCGTTCTGTTCCCTGCCTGAGGTAGGGAAGAAGGCTTGTGGTAAGCTCTGTGCAAGGGGAGCACCGGGTTGTGCAGGCAGGAGCCTGCTTTGGCCTCTGCTATGCTGGGGATTTGCTTGCAAAAGGTATTCTTCATTTCAAGTAGTGACAAAGATGCTTTAGGTGCTCTTGTATGTATGTATCCAGTGTTAGAGTACAACCGGAGACCAGGCCGGTCACCAGCTTTGAAGCTGTCTTGAGCTCATGTTGCCTGTGGTGGTGCAGCTATGGCCAATGTTGAGAGCATGGAAGGAAAAGGGTTTCGTCAAGTTGCTGGCCTGTAGCACTGGGTTTAAGACTAGCGTTCAGCAGTGTTGAATATCATCCTGGTAAAGGTGGACTGCTGTGAAACTGCCGCTGCTGCTCTCCATTGCCACAGGTGTTTTCTTCAGGCTCTTCCTTCCATCAGAGCCTGTGGGTGTTGAACTTTTGTTGGCTGAGGACCAGGTACCGCCCTGGTCAACGTCAGACCATTCAATCAAATCATTGCAGAGTCCCAGCATGGGTACCCTCTGCCCCTGTCTCGAGAATTACCGCCAAGCTTTGACTTGGAAGGGTGTAGTCTAACCTGTATTAGTCTGTATTTCCATGTGAGACAGGTGGAAAAACTCAGTGTAGGGGAGCTCTCTATATTTCAGCTGTGTGTTTTGGACTTTGCTAATTGCAGTCTGCCTTGGGAATGGGGAATACAGTTTGTTTTAGTCACACTTGCAGCCACTTTTCTTTACAGATTTAGTTATCTGAGTAAGAATGACCTGTTGCTGATTTAGTTTTAGCAGAAAATTGCAGTCTATGCCTGCTAGCGCTGATGAGTCAGTGATGCAGGATTCATAGCTGATTGGTGTACCAAAGCCTTCAGTGATGACTTTGCCATTTTTGACGCCAGCAGGAGTTCAGCTTTCTTCAAGTTAGGTCACTATTATTCGCTTGATTTTACAAAGGAGTCCTGTTTTCCAGCATCCAAGTAGAGATTCATTAGTTTTGTTCTTTTCCCTGCAATTGCAATTCACCATTTCAGGAGTTTTGCTGGTAGTGACAGTGGAAAACGTAGGGTAAACAGGGTTTGGAAGGTATTTTTCAAGGAAAAAATATGATACAAGCAGTTTGGTGCTATAAAAGTACAAGTATCTGAACCTGTCCATGCTATATCAATGAACTATGGGTACCATTGGCCACAAACCAATGTATTCTCTGGAATAAGTTGTAGGGAGAACGAATTTTTCAAAATCAGTATCAAAACATTTATATAGAAAGGAATCAGGATCAATTTCTCACTGGTAGGAGTTCCACAGAGAGAGAACTAAACTGCATGTTTATGAAGCTTGGATGGGAGCAGTCTTGTTTTGATTACAGTTTCGTGTAGTAACTGCAGGTAAACATTCAGAGGTCAAGGGGAAAGAAGTTGGCGTAAAGTAACATTTTTGATTGAGGTTTTTCATGGCGTAAACTGAGTTCTAGGGCTTACATCAGATGACCCATATATCTTTCATCAAAATGTTTTATTTCCTCTTTGGCTTTCCATTTAATATTAACTCTGTCTCCGCTATAGTTTCTTTTTTACCAGTGGGCAGAGTCTGTTTCTAACTCCATCCAAGCTGAATCAGTCCTGTCAGGAGGAGATGTGCGGTGCCTGCTGTCTGCCAGGTTGCAGTATTTTTCCTGTCCTATCTGAAGATACATGCTGCAGAGTTTTTGAGTGCTTGATGCTAGTTTGAAGGGAACCCAGCTGATGTTTTTAAGGCCATCCTTTTCTTTTGTCTCGTTGGAACTACAAATAAGCAGATCAGGCTGACCAAAGAGTAGGAGTGTATCAGTGCACAAAGGTGTCCCAAAAACCTGAGATACTCGCTGAATGGCTGGCAGTGCTTCTGGTTCTACCATTGCCTTTCTCTGTAGCACAGCTCATGCCACTTAATTTCTCCATCCCCATTACCCCGTCTAAGTACAGTCATAGAGGTATTTCACTGTCTCCTTGGATACTCATGGTCTCAAATCCTAAATTAATTTTTTTGTAATGATTAGCTTTTTATTTGCATGGAAATGAACTGCAAGTGCAAGAGAAGCTTGGCTGTGTAAATTTGAGGCGATGAACTGTATCGCTCTATAGCTGGTGAAATCTATCTCTGAACTGAGCCATTGAGCAGCCAAGTACTTCAAACAACATCGATACACAGGTACAACATACACATAGGTACATAGTACAACAGATGTGGCGCTTAGAGAAATGGTTTAGTGGTGGACTTGGTAGATTAATGGTTAGACTCGATAATCTTTAGGGTCTTTTCCAACCTAAATGATTCTATGAGAGAAAACCAGTTTGGTGAACCTAAGCCTGGTCTTTTTGTGCTATTGCAACAGTCTTGAATATGTGAGGAGATATGTAATATCTCTAAAAATTGCCAAATGAACAATATTAACATGTATCAGTGGGAACATTAGAAACTCCCTTGAGTTAAAGTGTGGAAGACCTCAATTTCAGGACTGTGGTTTACAAAATCCACTTTTGTTGTCCAGCAGCCTTCAAAGGAAGGTCACTGTTGTCATTTTGGTTTACTTGTGCGCAAAGAGATGGTTTAAGATCTATGCATGTTTCCAGTTTCTCCCATCTCCCCATGCCCTAAGTCACTGGATTCAAGAGTTATTTCCTGTTTGCAGATCTCCTGTTGACATCAGGAGGAGGGTTGTGCAAACACTTGGGACTTCAATATGGCCTCTCTTGTTCTTTTCTTTTTTTTTTTCTCTCCCCCCTTGCCAGTCAGCTGAATAAGCACAATTATCCTTGTGCTCTGGTGGTATGGTCAGTACTCATAACCAGAAGATCTGGGATTCCCGAAAGGGAATCTGCCTGAAACGTGATGCCCTCCTGACACATCTGCCATCATAAGTCTTCTATTTCTAGATCCAGATCCAGAAATGTAGCATTTTTTGCCTGTGCTGGTAGCAACTGCTTAGAGGGAGATATATCTGCTTTGCAATTTCCTGCAGGGCCAGTTCTGCGGAGATACTGGCTGAGCCAGAAAAATCCAAACTGACTTCCTGCTTGGTGCCTGCCTTGTCATACCCTGTACATTTTTCAGTAAAAGGGAGGATAGCAAGAGAAACGAGAAAAACTAGCTATAAAGTATACATAAGGTCCATTAATCCCAATGATCCTCTCCTGCCTCTGTACCAGCTGTAGGTTTATTGTAAACAGTTGGTCCTATACAGTGAGCTTTTGTGCTGTCTTAGCCATTTCTGCATAAGGTATTGAGACATCAGTCTCCTTTGTCTGCTGTCAGCCTTGGAGGGAGATGTTGTTTCATAAACCAGTTGGCTAAATCCTACTGAACTGCCTAAATTCCTTATGCTGAGGGTGGTGGTGGTGGGGTGCTGGAGTATGAATTCCCTTCCTGGAACTGGTCCTTGCACGTGCTGTAATACCCATTGCTGCTTTCACACGCGTGTCTGAAGGAGTGTTTATGCCCTGGGCAACCATGTTCAAGGTCTTATGGAGCAAATCTTGTATTTCTGGTTTACTGAAACACCTTACAGGCCTGACTGCTCTCTGAAGAAGGCGAGATTTTGCCCACGTTGCTATTCTCTGCAGAATAGTGCCTAGATCTGTGCCAGAAGCTCTTCACACAACCATTGCTTCAGCAGAAGGGACAGGCAAAGGCAGTGCTGTTACAGCCATGTGACATGAGGGGACAACTGCCTCAAACACCTTGGGGACTTTCTGAAGGGTGACCAGAAAACTGTAGCAGCCTGGGAGACAGACTATGATCGATATCCTAACTGAGAGCTTTAGCTGCCAAAAGACAAACCTTCCCCTCAGATTTTTGCTGTGCTTTAGTGCCTACTCAATTACTGGGGGCAAATGTATTTTGTTACAAAAAATGAGCTTTCCCTGGTCAAACGTATGCTTTATTAGCCACGTAAATGCCAGCATGACTCTCTCGTTGCTACAACATATTAAACACCTTGGAAATGTTTCCTTAAACTCTAGGTCAGTCTTATGAAATCCGTCTACTTGAGAATAGGAAATTGGGAGAGTTTCAAGATTTAAACACAAAATATGTAAAGGTAAGGAGAAATATAGATTTCTTTTCTTCCTGCTACTACATACAGCCTCTAATGAAGGGCCTGACCTTGCTCGCATTAAGGCAATGGAAAATACTTTGCCATTGTTTTTAATGGGAGCAGGGCTGATGGAGTTGCCGAGTGCTAGTTTCACGGGACTGCGTAGATTTGCTTTACAGGGCTTCAGGGGAACCTTTATTCTGTTTGTGATCATGACGCCAGAGTTTCACTGTTGAATATTGGGTTCAGGGGAATCCCAAAGTTCAGAGGTGAACATGGTCAAAACAGCCGAGAGGCAGACTTGTTTCTCTTCTTAACACCAGCAACATGCCTGGGTTGTTACATGTCAAATAGAGCACCCATCGTTTATATCGTTCTGCCATGCAGATTCTGCATAGCTCCAGTTTACGTTGGTAACGGGTGTAATTATGAACATACAGAACTTGGTTGTTTGATTCCGGGGATTTTTTGGCTGTTTCCCACCTCCCAAAACAGTTCAATTTCAAGAACTTGGGTCCGGACCTTGGTTCTGGATCCAACCTTCAAGCCTTCCTCTCCCCAGTTCTTAGCTGTTCTGCCTCAGGATTTCTTTTGAGAAGCGGGGGCTAGTTGCAAAATTTGGATTCCAATCTGGATTTCAAATGTTGTCCAAGTTTAGACAGTTCCCTATTTGTCTTTTGGCCAATTTCAGGAAGCACGTGGCTTGATCTGTTTTGCAGGCATTCCCGCTGTAGCTTGCTTGCTTCTTGGAGCTGGGGATTGATTTGGGCATTTCTCAGGTTCATTGGCAAAAATTGCTCACTCATTTGATACGGAATTCCCCAGCAGGATCACGGACATGAGAAACTGGGATGTAAGGGGTAATTAACTCATGCAAGTGTAGCACTGAATATACAAAAGGCGTTAGGATTACTTTGGACTTGTCTGGCCTGGGGATTGCCCTTATTCCAGCCTTTTTTTTCCAGTTATTGACATGGTTGCACCATTGCAGAGTAGAGATGAAAATTCTCCTATTGCAGAAGCTTTCCTATTCTACAGTTGTTTAACTGCACTGGGGCAAATCCAATGACTGGCTGTTAATGGCTGGAATCAAGTTTAATTCCCGCTGACAAGGTGTCTGGGCATGTCAGCTCCACTGGTGCAGGGACAGGTGAGCTGGCTTTCACATTTGCTAATCAGAGTGGGATATACTGGGGTTGGGACATGGTACAGACACGTTAATTATTACCCCCATGTGAGCCATTTTGGGTGTGGAGGCAGTATAGTGATGTTTACATGGCATGACACCTGAGATTAGGTGGACATTGCTATAGTGCTTCCAGACCAGATCCCAGAAAGCTGTGCATGGCTGTGTTATGCAGTGTAGATGTGCCCTGTGAAGGGGGAAAGTGTGTTGCCCTCTCACTCACCAGTCCTTAGGAATTTGATAAACATGGTGATGGGTCACTTAGGTGGACCCTCTACTCCCCTCATGAATCGGGTTAAGAAACATAAAAGATCAGCTTTTGCTTCTATGCTGGAAAACCAAAGTCATGTCAAGAGAAGGGCATCTGGATCACTTTGTTCATCTTGCTGTCTTTTCTTAACAGAGCATAATTCGTGTAGTTTTCCATGATCGACGCCTGCAGTACACAGAGCATCAGCAGCTCGAGGGCTGGAGGTGGAGTCGGCCTGGGGACCGCATCCTTGATATAGGTGAGACTATTTCATTATGGTTCCTGTGCAGTGTCTGGAAGCGAGATGCTGAATGATGTATGGAGGGTTTGCACATGTGTTTAGGTTTTTTATATCCTGCTCTCTTGAAATCCTGCTTGCCTTTGGGTGGGAAGGAGATTTAGCGCTATACGTCCCTAATAGATGTATCATTGGTGGCTTGGCTTTTCACATGCATCTTGTGGTTGCATGGTAATGGTTTCTCTCCTTCAATTTAATATTTTTAAAATTTTAGGGGTTTTCTTCTACAGATATTCCACTGTCAGTTGGTATCTTGGATCCCAGGGCCAGCCCAACCCAGTTGAACACTGTTGAATTTCTGTGGGATCCATCAAAGAGAGCCTCAGCTTTCATTCAGGTAAGAGAGAAGTGATATTCCTGTGGTAAATACAATGGTGGGATATCTTATAAAGACCTGGAGAGTGAAGGTAGCCAGGACATGAAAAAGAGAGAAAGATGCTAATGATAATATACAAACCTGAGTGGCAATCATGTATAGTTGATTTGTAGGATACTTGCTAAACCAACTTGCTAGCTTTGGAGTACTACCTGCTAAAGCTAGGAGCTTCTTTTTTTTTTTTTTTTTTTTTTTAAAAAAAAA
>Ga0065711_1036288_pt1 | contig 21187 bp, 10 predicted proteins | sample Hoacrofraction12_FD_59098 | JGI IMG/M metagenome (GOLD analysis project Ga0065711, IMG submission 59098) | Hoatzin crop microbial communities from Cojedes, Venezuela - Epithelial fraction 12 v2 (version 2) | ecosystem: Host-associated > Birds > Digestive system > Esophagus > Crop | place...
TTTTTTTTTTTTTTTTTTTTTTCCTTCTATTTGTGAAGTATGCATATTCCCTAAAATCTGCTAGATTTAATAGCCAAAGTGTATGCTGTGGCAGTATATGTAAAACTGCTGTGACAGATTAGGAATGTAATCTATGAGGATTTCTGAAAGTGAAAATGCCAAAAACCTATTTTAATGGGTGGTTTGTGAAGCAAAATAATTGCTTGTTTTGAAAGAGATTTAATATCCAAAGACAGATTAAGGAGAAACTGGTGAAAAAGTGTTAGACTATCTTAGAATTTATGTGTTTGGAATGATAAAAAATTATGATCTACAGTTGAAAGAAGACAAATTTAATGCAAATGTAAAAATTACTATGAGTAGAACAACACTTTAACAATGAGTATGGTCTAAATCTTTTCCAAACTGACATTTTTTACCAATGTGTTGAAGTCTTGTGTCAACAGTCAGTAAGGTATTACATTTATTCTCTTTTTAATGCTAAATCAAATGAAGAGGAGTGTTTCTAAATATTGAAGAAGATATTGTAAAAGTCAGTAGGATACAGTATGTTGATTTCCACTTTTCAAGGAATAAAATATGGCTCCTCTGGTAGAAATGTTGGGTTTTTTCATTACTCTGTTAACTTGCCTAAACACTTTAGTTTAAGGATGAGATGCCTGAGACTACTTATCTCTTTTAAATTGCTGACTTTAAATTTGTGTATACTTAGAAGGGAGAATCCTGTATATCAGAATGCATACTCTTGGAAATAAACGTGTAATTCTCTTGAGAATTTTTAGCAGGAAGCAGAATCATGCTAAAAGAAAGGTGGGTTTTTGGTTTTTTTTAGAAACAGATTTTATTTTACTTTTTTGTCAGTATTTTTTCAGTCAAGAGTTTCTGATGAGGTGTTTATATATCTGTACATCTGTAAATGTTTGATTAGTGTTGAATCAGGTTGTTAACCTGATATGGTGAATTGTTCTCTGCAAGTATTAACACTGCACACAGAATGAACTCAACAGTTTTGTTTTATTGACATGTAACTATCTTCTTAAGGGATGATAACGAAACTATTAGAAGCCAAAATGCATGGTATAAAAGCCATTTCTGATTGTGGTTAATAATGAGAACCCGTGGTATATTATTTTTTTCTCCAGATATTGTTAGATGATATGCAGTGTTTTTTCATATGGATGAAGCGATCTTAGAATCATGGAATGTCTCAGTTTGGAAGGGACCCATAAGGATCATCGAGTCCAACTCCCTGCTCCTTGCAGGAGTACCTAAAACTAAATCATATGACTAAGAGCATTGTCCAGATGCTGCTTGAACTCTGATGGGCTTTGTGCCGTGGTCACTTCCTGGGAAGCCTGTTCCAGTGACTGACCACCCTCTCAGTGAAGAACCTTTTCCCAATGTTCAATCTGAACTTCCCCTGATGCAGCGTCATTCCATTTCCTGGGTCCTATTGCTGGTCACCAGAGAGGAGATCAGCACCTCCCCTTCCACTGCCCGCCTTGAGGAAGCTGTAGACTGCAGTGAGGTCACCCATCAGCCTTCTCTTCTCCAAACTGAATAAACCAAGTGACCTCAGCTGCTCCTCGTACGTACTTTCACCATCGTGGTCGCCCTCCTCTGGACACACTCTGGTAGTTGAATGTCCTTATGCTGAGGCACCCTAAACTGCACACAATACATGAAGTGGGGCCGCACCAGTGCAGTGTAGGGTGGGACAACCACCTCCCTTGACTGGCTGGCTATGCTGTTCTTAATGCACCTCAGGACATGGTTGGCCCTTTTGGCTGCCAGGACACACTGTTGACTCATATTCAACTTGCCGTCAACCCAAACCCCCAGATTTCTTTCTGCTGACTGCTTTCCAGCCTCTCATCCCCCAGTGAAAAGGTCAACAAATTTTTCCTTTACTTAAGCATTTTGCTACAAACATTAGTAGGAGAAAGATTTTACTTTTTCAATACCATGGTAACTTATGCTAGAGTTTTGACACGTTTGCTATAACCACGAAGCTTAAGGCTTGACTGTGCTGTAGTCAGTGTGTGGCAGCAATTCATGAAGGTGTCTCCACCTAACTTTGAGCTAGTAGCTGAGCTAACATTAGTAATGTAGGTGCAGTACCAGAGGGCTTAGAAAGTGCAAAGCCTTCTATAAAGCTGAATAAATACTTGGGCAGTTAGCTGCTGCAGCCATACTGCCTTAGGTTCCCTAGCAAGTTCAAAGTGGAGGATGTCTTCACGATTAATGTATGTATGTCCTTTCATATGTGCAAAAGACTAATGTAGTTTGAAGAAATTTCTTGGAAAAGACTGGAACTGGTGTGTCAGAAGTGATGGGAACACATTTTGGGGATGTGTGGCAACCACATGCTGCTCATTTGGAGGGGTGCCATATAGCTCTGAGGTGAAGCATGCCACTTCTTTTTATGAGTATCATAAGCTTGGGATAATGAAGGAAATACTATATAATTAAAATTTTGGCATGTACAAGTTTGAAAATTTTCTAAAAAGTTCTTCTTAACAGCTGCTAGCTTTAAACACAGCTGGAATGATTTTCTCCCCCCCTGTAACCTTGAGAAGTTTATTGTTGAGGGTTTCGTGTTGTCTTTCTGAGTGGTATTAGTGGCTGATTTTCAGCTGTTCTTGTAGAGTTGCTTGAGTCAAATAGTTTTGAGTGGTTGTAATTCAGCTTTCTAATAATGAGAGGTCATAATGGTAGTAGTTAAATGTGTATATGTTACAAATGACAGAATTTGAGATGAACAGGTTTTCAGGTTTTTTCATTTACTTGAAGTACATGATTTGTGGGATGAAGAATGGGCTTGTTGGCAGAGTACTGAGAGAATTGAGAGCTGGTTCCTGTTCCTGCTGATGATCCGTATTTCTTCTTGACCCTGAGAAAATTGTATAAGCCTTCTCTTTCAGATGTGCTTAGTGTGCTTCTATCCTTCATGTGTCCGATAAACACATTTACTCTTACAAAGCTATCAAAAATTGATGCTCATCATTCTGAAAATTAGGCCTGTTAAAGGTCCCAGCTGCAACTTATACAAGTATAATTCTTTAATCAATTTTCCTTATGGTTAGGTAATGTCTAAACTATAATGTACATCACAGGACTGTCAGGATGATAAATTCATTAGGATTTAAGAGATATTCAGACTTTTTACAAGAAGCACTGTGTAGATCTATCACCAGTAGGATTGCTGGTGGAAAAAGAAAAATATGAGGGGAGGCAGAGCCATCCTGTAAATCATTTTAATATTATAAATTGATATTGTGCATAATAAAAAGACTTTTAAAAAGGAAAAAATATTACTAAAGCATATACTTCTATCACTCTTTTTCTTATCTGGAAAATGATTTTGAACGAGTGCTCCTGTTGGGGGAGAGGAGTAAAGTTATTTACAAAATCACATGAAGCATCACCTGAAACTCCACTTGTGAGAGAAAAATTGAGTCCACAGAATTTGTGACAGCATTATGTTCTTTTATTGGAAGGAAATTCAGCTATTTGCATCTTAAAGGAATTGCTTTCTATGGCCAGACACTAATATTTTAGTGTGTATGCTACATAACTATTTTTTTATTTTATATTCAGTGCTAAAGGATGTAAGAAAACTAATGTATAAACAACATTCTTATGTGGTTCTTGGTAGGTTTTTTCATCCTACTCCAGAAGCTGAAAATTTCACAGATAATAAATGCGAGTCTAAAAGACTTTAATAATGTTTTAAAGGTAGCTGTAACATACTGGAAAAGGAAATCACAAGCAAGTAGTGAAGTGTGTAGGTCTGCTTTGCAGAAATAGTGACCATGATTACTGCTGATACTAGAATACATTTTGAAATTTTATGATGTTGTGACTGTTTTCCATCTCTTTGATCTCACTGTTCATGTTTTATTTCACTGGTCTTCAATAAGCAGGCAAGCATACTGGTTTTGTGAAAGGTTTTTTTTTTTTTATAATATATTTCTAAATTAGTTGAAAGTGAATGGTTGTTTTGTGTATTATGATATAATGTCTTACCAGTTTTCTAAAAATTTTTTTATGATGCATTTCAAAGAAAAAGTTGTTGCAGAGTAACAATTACTGTTGTCCCTCGCATGGGCAGTTCTCTGGCTTTGTCACTTCGTTGTTTTGCCTGTCCCGAGAGCATTTCACAGTGTTATTTCAAAATGACTTGCGTTTCAGCTGAGACCTCTGTTCTTTTCCCTGCTTCTGTTGGTTGGGACAAACAACCCATTGTTGTAGGTGTGCCTGGTGATGACAGTTTAAGTTCTCTTCAAAACAATTAACTAATAACTATAACCCTAATATTTGTCCAGTGTTATGGTACAGAATACAGAACTCCTGTGATTCCTTCAGGGATTGACTTGGGATCCAACACAACAGTTGTCCAGAAGTCTCCACATCTGCAAAGGGTGGAGCATCTGCTGGGTACTGTGTGCTCGCACTTGGCTGTTGCTCAAAATCCACTAGGTTCCTACTATATCTAGAGGATTGCCTGTTGTCCTTTGGACCTTGCTGGACCCTGGTAGTTGATGCTTCTTTTAATCCCCTCCAATTACAAAGGCTGTAATAGTGCTTTTTTCTGAACAACTTCTAAAAGCTAGTTTTTCTTGGAAGGCTAAACTGGTTAAGAATGCATAGTTTGTTCAAATACTGTATTCAGACAAGAATTTTAGATAAATTGTAAAAGACTGTAATAGTGCTTACCCTGAACCTTTGACATCTTGGAGCAAGCCCACTGAATATACACTCTGATGATCAGGGGGCCTGGAGCACACGGCAGACACAGAAAGGCTGAGGGAACGGGTTTCATATGGCCTTTGCAAAGAAGTCTTGGGGGAATCTTATTCCTGTCCGTAGGTACCTCATGGGATGGTACAGAGAAGATGGAGCCTGACTTGCCTTAGCAGTGTGCAATGGAAGGACAAGAGGCTGAATGTAAGCTGGAAGATGGGAGATTCCAGCTTGATATAGGAAGAAACTTTTTGCTGTGGGGAGAGCGGTCGAACACTGGAACAAAGGCCCAGAGAGGCTGTAGCATCTCTGTCCTTAGAGACTTAAAACTCAGATGGATGCAGCCCTGAGTCGGCTTGCTTTGACAGGACTGCTTTGAGCAGGGGATTAGACTAGAGAGCTCTAAAGGTGCCTTCAACCATCCATTCTTCTGTGATTTCATTGACTCAGTCCAGTCCTTCTTCCTAAAAACGAGCCCAACAAAAACTACCCCACAGGTTATCTCCTGGCATGGTAGCCACCATTCACTGTGTGCTACCTTTAGTTAGACATGTTAACTCTTCTCAGTTAGAATCCAAGACGGCAGTCTCCCAGGTGAGTTTGGGTTTCAGAGTTCTTCATCTGTTTCCTGCTTCCTAATTCCTTGATATGCTTCCTATTCCTATGCTTTGACCTTTAAGTGAGGAAGGTGGATGGAGTGAAGTGGCAGTGCTTATTCAGCTAGCTTGGCTCCGTTCCCATTTCTCCCTTATCTGAGCCAGCTACATTTTATGCTGCATGAGGGTGTTCTTTTATGAACCAAATCCAAGACAGACTGTAGGTCAGGGTTGGGTGGATGGATGTATGAAGTCACTGAGTGTTTCTGCCAACTTATTTTTTTCTGGCTAGACTCCTCGACATTTTGCAAGGTACCTTAAATATGAGTGGTTTGTGTGGGACTTTTGTGAGTGGGTAATTTGAGTATTGCTGTGGAGAATTTGGGGCAAAAGAGGTAATATTTTCCTAATGATTGTGGTTTTACTTTTAAACAGCGCAACTCTTACCTTTAAGGGAGCATGCTAACTTCAACTTTGCATCTGGCAAATAAAATTGATGCTATTACATTTTTCTTCAAAACTGGAAGAGTTTCCTCTAAAACTAAGTGGAAAAGAAGTGTACTTGGATGTTAACTTACACCCTTCTTTTTAGCTTTGTGACCTTCGGAACAGTTAAAATTTGTAGAATATTTGAAATATATACTGAGAGAGACAATTTTTGTAGTGTTTAGGAGAATAATTCTATGTTGAAAAAAAAGGCAAAATTAAGGACTGATTAATGAGTACTCTATTGTAGTTTAAGTTACAGAGTTAAGTATTTTCATTGTTTTTCTCTGAAATCCAGCCATCCTATAAAAACTTGTGGTTTTCTCACACTAAAGATGGGTTGAATCTACGCATAGTTCAAAAGGCTTTAAAAAAACATGGAAAAGACATGAATTTTTGCCCTGACAAGGAAATCACATTACTTTTATTTGTGATTTTATTTTGATATGCAGTTTTAAATAATAGTCTCCAGTACTTCATTTTACAGTGTTGTCTTCTGTCTAGCCCATTCTATCAGGAATAATTCTGTTAGTGTTCCCCCAGTTTAGTCTGAATGAGAGGAGTTTATGACCTTTTTCTGTGGTCACTGAACATTGTACCAGTAATTTCATTTCAGACATCAGATCAGTCTGTAAGTCTTGGGAACTTAAAGCAGAAGGGTGTTGAGCTTATGTTCCTTAATGATGGATGTCACCAGCAGCAGGAGTGACCATCACCATGGACCGCCCTAAGACTTGGTTAGACACACAGTTGGTGCCCATGTTCTCTTCCCTCTCAGTTTTTCTGCAAGATCTTCTAAAGTTCATAGTGCAGAGTTTCTGCATTAAGGTGTTTTCCCCCTCTTCAACAGTTTTGGATTGGGGTTTTTTTGGTAGTCATAAAGCTGTTTAGCATTCACGTATTCTTTCATCACACTTGATTTGAGACTTTTTTGATAGAAATTTTGTATGTAACCTTCAGGATCTTGTGAGTATCCGTGTAATTAAAATCCTCACAAGTTTTTTTTACACCTAATATTACTCCCGTTCAGTTTAATTTGCACTCCTTTTCAAAGCAACCCTGAAACCTGTATGTGTTCAGAAGTATTGCATAATGTGTCTGCTATCAACAGCTGTGACTCTACATATGCAGCGATGCAAGATGTTTTGCCATTGTCACTCAAGAATGAGACACCATGGTCAGATAAACAGTCTAATAAAATTATCTTCTTAATTTTTAGTCCTGGTCAGAAAAGCAAGCAGAGTATTATAGATTGTAAGAGTAGAAAAACATTGCGCTGCATCAATCCATGAGTGGATTTTGGGTTTCCCATCTCAAAAAGTTTAGAGTAGAACTGCAGAAAGTACAATAAAAAGAGACACAGATCATCAAAGGTCTGGAATGGCCACTGTAGAAGAGATTACTCTTCCGTGCGCTTTAATCTGGAAGGTGATGATTGAGGGGGGAGTAAGATAGCATATAGTTACGAGAGGGTCACACAAAGTGAACAGGGAACAGTATCGCTGTTCAGTGCATCTTCTGATATAAGATCTGTATTATAAGATCTGTATTACAAGAACTAAAGAAAACTTCCAGTTGGTGTCTTAAAAACTGATAAAAGGTGATACTTTTTCCTGTAGGGTGAAGTTCAACTGTGAAATCTGTGCCATAGGGTCCTGGGTTTACTTTAATTAAAAGAAGAGACTGGACAAATTAATGGAAGGAAAATCCATTCAGAGCTATTGTGTTCAAAGGATCTGCTTCTGGCTCAAAGTCCTTGGGCTTTGAATTCCTAGAGGCTATGCGAAGTGTTCTGTATACCTGGCTTGTACTTGTAAAGCGGCTTCCGTTGCTGAGTGTTGTGGGTAAGTTGTTAGGGTAGGTGGTCTTTTAGTTTGAACTGAGTCAGGTTCTGCTTTATATACTGAAAATGCATGCATGGGAACCTTTCTGTATTGTAAGTTTTTAGTTATTAGCTGTAGGAGTTTGTCACACCACTCCTACTTTTATATGAGAAACCAGATTATTTTTTAGGACTTAAACAGATTGACTTGTTTTCTAAAGCAACAGTTATTTCTTTGAGAAATGAGCAAATTAAAAGTACACAGTATTAACTTTGAGTTATGAGGTTAATGTTGAGTCTGTGCCATTTATTTGGTTGGATACAAAGATGTTGGTATTAGTGAGTACATGTGTTAAAGACTAATTCTGAGAATTCAGAATCAAATTTGGGCTTGAAGTTCTTATTTTTAGTTGTATGAATTACAAAATATAAGGTGTTTTATCAAGCTCTGTTTCAGTCCTGTAGCTACAATAAGGTTTCCTTCTGTGAGTTTAGGTGTCTGTTTGCATCTCTAATTGTACCTGATTTAAGAACTGTTTTGGAAATTTCTTCTTGATTAAGGAAGATAATAATAACAACAACAAAAATCCATTCCTATTTTTAAGTTGCATCCTGCTCCATCTCAGTGTATGTTATTCAGTAGGCATATCCTGAATTTTTATCATCATTTCCTAACATAACTTTCATCCTAACTATTTCTAATTAGGATTTACCTTGTCTTCTTTACATGTTATGAAATATGGATCCTGAAACAGACAGTATATGCAAAAAAGGTATTTTTGACTTACACAAAAATGTTTTTTTAGACTACTAGAAGTAATTACGTTCTGTAATTTAGTGTAAAGTTGGGGGTTTTTTCAGTGTGTGTGTGTATACATTGTTCACTAGAGAAACTTGTTGGAAACTGTGGCTGCGAAATGGAATATGTATTCTTAAGAGTTTTAGTGCTAAAAATTATGTATTTTTTTTTTCTCATTTTCAGTCCAAGGAAGATTATTGACAGGTTATAAGACTTACAGATCCTTTTACATTTTTAATTAAATATTAAATATCTGTAATAAAACTATGGGGTTAATGATGCTGGTATAATATTAATGAATTTATTGTGCTAAAAGGATTCTGAAGGCTGGTATGTTTCAAATAGTATATCATTCAAAAATAGAAAAATAGTCTTTTCTGCTTAGAAATATCATTTATAAAAAGTCAAATATTTATCTAAATTACAATTGGAGATTGAGTATTTGTGTGCGTAAACATGTATCTATCTTGCCGTGTACTTAAGTCATTGCAATTATGTCTAAAAATCAGGTGGTAGCTGATACACTTTCCATGTTAATTCATGTTTGTTTGTTTTAATGGGAGTTTGATTCATCTAAGGGTTTTTGTTTGGATGAAAATCATTGGAAACTCTTCTGTTTGAATAGACTTCTTTGAGGGTTTTTCATGCTTTCTCTGACTATTGTGGGTTGCTGAGACTCCACGTGAAATCTGATTTTTGTCATACCTTATTTCCTTTAGGTCTTTTTTTGAAGTATGGTGGTGATCATGTTAGTTCTTGTACAGGCAGGTAGAAAGAACACAAAAAAGACTGGAACTGGTCAGATCAAGGGTCTTGGCTAGCCTGCTGGTTTTGTATCTGACAGTGGCCAAAGGCTTACTCTTCCTGATAATTTTTTTTTTCTAGACATCCACTTATCTGACCTGTCCACCAAGTACTTTCTCTACATCCAGCCACTTTCAACTCAAGACCTTTCTAAGCTGGCTGTAGTTACCAAGTGTTTAGTATTTGCAATGGACATCCTTTCTTTTCCATGGCCTTGTCCAGCCTCCCTTGCAGGCCCATATAGACTACTCGACTTCCCCACACAGTGACAAGGTGCTGCACAGCCTGGCTGTGGACAGTGTGAAGAAACAGCTCCTTTTATCTGTTTTGAACATGGCTTTTATGAGATTAACTGATTATTTCTTGTTTCTGTATTCAAGAGATCAGCAAACAATCTCAATATTCCCCCTCAGTTTGCTAAAACAGTTTTCTGGACTACAAAACCATCATTACTTAGGTATTTTTAATATAGAAGCTGTTCCACACTTTTGATCATTCTTGCTGCTTTCTCAGAATATTTTCCATTTTCACAGATAATTTTTGAGGTATTGGACCAGAGAGAAGTGTTCGAACAGTGGATGAGCTGTGGCGTACTGATGGTTTTTTTTATTCTTCCCTCTTTTCCTTACATTTCACTTTAGTTTTTTTGACTGCTATCACTGAGCTGCCATTTGTGTGAAACTGTCGTTCCTAACCTGAGATTATTAGTTTAGATATGAAGTTGGTGCTTTTCCCCAACCACGTGCATTGCTTTATGTACATTGAATTTCAGATGCAACTTCAGATGCAATCTTTCTCTCCCCATTTACATGGATTCCCTATGTATGAACAAGTTTCTGAGAGCTCACAATGTTTAACATCACACATTTCCACAGGATTTACATTAAAGCTCTTTCAGTTGTTATAATTGGACAATTTTCACACTTATTAGATAAAAAGTATTTGGGGGGTGGTTGAAGATGAATAAAGGGATAATTGCACACCCTCTTAATTAGAGATTTAACTGGTATCATCATCTTCAGAAACCCCATTACTTCTGTCACACCCCTTTCCTCCAAATGTTCCTTAGAATTTGCTGCTTTTCTCCTGCATTTTAATTTAAATAGTGCAGCACAAGTAGTTCATCTTCTGGATTGGTAGCTGCTTCTGCTGTGAATAAAATTATACAAATTAAATTCTTTCTTTCATCATCCCTCCTCTGCCACTTTCATCAGTAACCGGCAAATCTCACCTCCTGTTCTTTAGGCTTTTTTCTCGCTCTCACAGTCTTGTGGTACCTTGGACACATTTCGTTTTATTTAGTTCTTCTCCTATAATCAGATTGTAATTTTGTAATATTTACATATATGTATATATATGTATAAAAATATATACACGTATATATGTGACATTATTTATGTTGGAAGTCTCAATGTCTTTGTGACCTCATAAGTGTTCCTCATACTGGATCGTGTACCTTAAAAAAGAAGAAATGTGCTTGGTGCCAGGAGTTACGTCTCAGTTGATTGTGAGAAGGGAAAGAGGGAGGGGGGAGAACAGCAGCGTTGGGAAGCTGATGGGGCTGCTCTTGCTTGTAGCTGCTGTGTGCCCCAGGGCTGGCTGGAGTGCAGCCCCACGGCCTTCCCTCCCTCCCACCCAACTTGGCTGGTCACGGGGTTGCAGGTTGGGCTGAGGGGCACGTGGAGACCTTGTGAAGACGAGGGGCTACAGCACCATGCTGCAAATGTGTGAAAAGCGGGTGCTGAAGAAAGGCTGAGAGTTGCAATTCTTGCTAACATGAGAGTTCGCAAGTCTAGTAGCATATGATGTCCTTTATGAATTAGAAATTATAGGGAGAAATCCTGGCCTTACCATAGTTCATGTGAATATATGAGAAATTTTAAATGAGTTGTATAGAAACAAATCATCATCAATGAAAATGTTCACCCCAGGTGATTAATTTTTACATTTAAATATTTATTTATTTTTTGCTGTAGAAGCAATATTCAAGCAAAATCTCATTCCTTCCAAACTTTGTGTTTGTCAGGCTGATTAAGACCAATCTGCCAATTTATTGTCCCTGCTAATGCAAATATCAAGGCAAAGAGAAAGCATTTAAAGAAAAATACTTACTGAAGTAAAGCTGAGATTCATCCTTTTCAGAACAAGAGTTATTGATCTCGTGACCAGAATTTTACTGTGACATTATCCTTGTTCTGTCAAACAACTGAGGTATAGCTCCTGATTCGATCTAAATAAATATTGATGTAGGAATGTGACAGCTGCTGACTGTATGTTTATTGACCAGCTGCATTCTAATGACTAAGGTAATAAGCTATTGTGTTCTTCAGAAAAGAGCTTGTAGAAGAATATTGAATGTCTGTGAATGGTTTCTGGCTGGTAGAGGGTTCCACATTATATGTCTGAACTCTGATAATTTATCTAGAAATTTGTCTGGTTTGGCTTCAGTCATGTATAAAGTGTTGCTTACATTAATGTCTTCCCAAAGAGTTCATATCATGGGATGATAATTAGATTTTCGAATGTCAGTCTTCCACAAAGGAAAACAATTTAAATTTTAATATTCTGCTTTCAACTTTCTGTTTTTAACTGTAGGCATTTACTCATTGTCTTATATGCTTAGTTTCTAAATATATTTTGTTTTATAAAATGTTTTTATAGGCAAGCTTAAAAATCATTGCTTTGCTAAAGTAGATATATAGTCAAATATATGCAAAAAGATTAAGCCTACAATGATCCAATCTTAGTTTACCCGCTGTAACTTTCTAATTACAATTATAACGGTAGCATCATCTCAAAGACTCAGCAGAAATTTTGGTAGTCTCTTTTTCTCTGTTAGATTTGTCTTTCAAGTCCCCTGTTTGTATTACAAGGTTCAGTTTCTGCCCCTTGCTTGCTTTGAGCAAGTAGTTCTTTACTGCTCACATGGGTACGGGAAGCAAAATTGTGCCCTAGAACTCTTTTCTTTTTCGTAGACTTGGTTCCTTTCAAACTCCTGCCTAGTGAATAAAACAGCCTGTTCAAGCATGATACTAAATACAGTGGCTGACAGTTTTCACTGTGCAGTTTGTGACGGCCATAAATTGATCCCTGTGGCAGATACTTAAGCACTCTTTGGTGGGTGACATTGCTTTGAATTTTCCGTTGTGATGTCATGTGATTTGGTATGGAGTTTGGCAATAAATTAGGTCGTGTACAAAGACAAAACAGATTTCTTACTTATGTGAGTAAAGTATCTTTTCTTTTTGGTGCATACTTTATTCATTTGATTAAAGCAGAAAGGGTGTGTACGAGGGTCGATAACTCCTTTCACTATTGCAGAGAGTCAAGGATTGTTTTGTGAACAGTCCATTTCTTACTGTATATCGTGAAGTTCCACATTTGCTTGCCCTGTGTCAAGTTCTAGAGAAAGATTTAAATTCCCTGCACGTAGCTATCTTTAGGGCTCACATCTGGATGGCACTGCAGGAGTACATTGCTGAAAGCAAACAGACTGGCAGTTTTGATGGTAACAATGGAGTCTGAGAAAACACCGGATGCCTGAAAAAGATTCCATTAAAAAGGGGGGAGTGAGAGGGATGTCTAATGCAGTCCATTTAATGCAGAACTCTCCAGAGAGTGAAGTGGGAATTATGCCTGCTGCCCTTCTTATTAAAGACTGGTATAGATGATGCTTGTTGGGAGAATGGTATCTCCATAAAAGACGCTCTATTACTCATGAATACGTTTCTAATTATATCTTAATGATCTCAGCCACAAATAGGAAAACAAAAATCTTTGCTTCCCTGAGTGGTTACCTTAGTGGCTGCAGGATTGGCAAGGTTTAGATTATCCATCTCATGTAATCCCAGGGGACTTCATTGTGAGAAATGAGACTTGTTTACGATGGTGAATTAAATTGCTGTAAAAGGTTATTTCAACAGGCAGTTGGGAGATCATAATAAAATAATCTAGTAAAAATGGGAGCTAGAGTATGCTTAATGAAACATGATTAAATCTAATTTTCTTGCTATTTCAATCATTAAAGGTACATTATCCTTTCTCAGACCTCATTTGGGCTCTTTGCCTTGGACCCGCTCTTAGTAACAGACTGAAACTTACGTCTTCCATTAGGATATGAAAATGGCTAATGATACCTTACTCTCCTCTCCCTGGCTTTTATAAAATATCTGTTACTAGCTTTTCAGAGATTTTAGCTGTTTTTCTCTTTCATCCTTTTATTCCCTCTCGCATCTATTGTACACGTTTTTCAGTATGAATAAATATTCAGGGAGGATAGGTTGAATGAAATGAAGTAAAATACTAATACAGTTACCTTAATAACTGTAAAATGGCTTATCATGAGTAATTAAATAACTCCTTTAGTTACTACTAGGACCCTGTGTTCTAACAAAGTATTTTAATCAGTTCATATAAAAAATTTTTCTATGCTATCTTAATCCAGTGGCCCAATTATTTGGGTTTTTTGGTTTGGTGGGGTGTTTTTTGTATTTTTTCTTTATTCTTTCCTTTTACAGTGCAATGACACATTGTGTGACATTGTACATGGACTAAAATTTCTGTCTGGCCTCTAGTGATAATAAATGTAGTTCTCAATGATATTTTATGCCTCTCTCAGTATAAAAATACTACTTTGATCTAAAAATATCCAGCTCCTTTTCAGACTGTGAGTTCATATGAGAATAAAACTACCCTTTGTTGATAGACAACCGGGGCAGAGCAGCGGAACCTTGCTGATAGGAACTGGTCATGGGTCCATGGTTTTCAGGACTCGAGTGTGTTGTTTGAAGGAGGAGATATTTGGGTTCTTTCAGTGTTTCATGATGTTACTCCAGTTTGGATGTAGCTTTCACTGAGAAAGGCTTCTTGTGTTGGGGCTGAAATTTCTGCACAAAGTGGTGTGGGAGACAGAGGAGAAAGGCAGACCTCAGAGTGGCCAGTAGCCTGTTAGTCAGGAATGCCATAGGGGAAGGGGCCAGGTGCAGATCCCAAGTTCAGAATCACCTGGTGGAATGGTTGACAGTGGGCTTCTGAAGCTTAAAACAAGTATTTTGACTACTAGGCAAGGTGTTTTACTAGCATCTCTCACCGTCTCCTACTGAAGTGCCTTCAGTTTTTATGTATTAAATTTTGCTTGTAGCAGAGGCTTCTGATGATCGGGACTTTCTCTTAAAATGGGGAGAAATTAAAGAACTTCAGGCCTCTACACGTCATGTGAGATAGTGAACCGCTGTCTGGTACAGGTAGTGTTAGAACTGAGCGAGTGTGTCAGTGCGCACTGGGAACATTTTTTTGAAGTCTTGAACATTTGAGGGAATGAAAAATCTGGCTCTGTTTTGAAACAACAGAGTCTCAAGTCATTCATTTTTTAGTGTTTCTAGAATAGTTTCATTTGCATTTTGTATGTCATCGTTAAAATAATTTACAAGAAAATGAGTGAGTATATGTATATTTATATGTGTGTTTACATATTTAATGTAGCCTGTTCTCCTTTTAAAGCAATAAATATAAACTCTCATATAATTATTTAGTATCTGTTTACTACTGAAATGAGCTACATGAGGGGGAAAAAAAAAAAAGTCATTCTCTTGGGGGCTGAAGGCAATGTTTCCAGTCCCTTCGTAGTGTATCTTCTGTGTTTCCAGGTGATAACTTCCTTAACAGTAATGCAAAGCAGGAAGATTTGAATTGAACCTGTGCTTGGAAGAAAGCATGTATTGATTACTGGAATATATCTGGTGTTAGCTAGAATTTATTTTTGTTATCTATACCAATTTTCAAACCTGTATTCCTAAAGTTCATTTCTTGAATCAATATGTAGGCACCTAAATCAGAATGACTTGAGGGGAAGAAGTGGGGTGAGACTATGAAGAAAACTATAATAAATCATTTGGAGATTACCCTAGAAAGATGTGCAAGTTAAAAAACAAAAAAAAAGGTGTTTAACATATGGTTAATAATAGTAATGATAAAATGCAGAATAACTTCCTCTGTCTTTGAGAAAGAAGTAGGACTTGTTTAGAAGAGCTTCCTGTTTTGCTGATGTTAGTCATTCTTCACTCTGTCTTTGATCCATCTGTTAATCTCCTATAAAAAAGGCATAATTTATGGGTGAGATCATGTGTAGCAGCAAGAAGTATGCTTTCCTGTAACTCATAGCATCTGATACTGCTTTGTAAATGCTTGTGAGAAGCAGAATTGGTGTCCTTTCCTTGTATTTTTGTAGATCTGAGTTAAGCTTTAAAATCCTAAGTTGTGCCTTTGCTCCTCTTTGGAATGTAGGACCTGACCTCAGAACAACTGAGAGTGAGAGTTTTCAGGAGTGGTGCTTGGATTGTGCCAGACAAGCGCACAAAGAGCACCTCAGGGAGCAGCGGTGGGGTACCGGATGACCCTGTACTGCTGAGGATATCCATACCATGGATTTTTCAAACTGTCTACTGCCTGGCACTATTGAGATTGCCACCATGGGAGCAAGACTCAGGCCATTCCAAAATGCATTGTGCTATACTTCTTTTATACACTCAGTGAAGTAATTTCTGGTTTCTGTCTTTTCTTCCTCGTTGAAAATTCTGGGTGATGAGAACTGCTTGTGCTTTTTGTCTTTTATTTAATAGCAGCTGCTAGGTGAAAACATGGATATTGTCATTCAAGTGACCAGACCACAGAATCATATAATGGTCACCTAGTTCCAGCCCCCTGCCATGGGCAGGGACGCCTTCCACTAGACCAGGTTGCTCAAAGCCCCGTCCAGCCTGGCCTTGAACACTGCCAGGGAGGGGGCAGTCACAGCTTCTCTGGACAACCTGTGCCAGTGCCTCGCCACGCTTATGGTAAAGAATTTCTTCCTTATATGTAACCTAAATCTACCCTCTTTTAGTTTAGGTACCATCTTAAATTTGCAAGAATAGTAATCTATTAATGCATACAAATGTATATTATTATAAACCTCATATTGCAAATATGTTTTGATTTTTAATAATAATTGTTGTTATTGTTATTATTATTATTGCCAGTCTTCTTAGTTGTCATTTATTTCTCCATTTTATTTCCTTCTCATGAGTTCTGGTTCAGATGCTGTTTCGTAGTTTAACCTCACTGGCGGACTAGTGCTGGCTAAGTAAACTGTTTTCTTCCAGCGTCAGTGAATTCCAGTGGCTGGAGGATATCATTTCTGTGACTGATGTTATATTCATGCTGTCGGTATTTTACAGAGCTAAAATGGGGCTGTCACTTTGTAAGTATTTTGCTGAAATACATACCTGAAATATGGCCTACGAAGTCAACTTCATCATATTCACTTTTTCTAGGTTACAGGTAGAGACAGGGTAAGTATTAAATACAAAATAGGAAGAAAACAAATAAAGGAGTAAATAAAGATGATGGTGAAAGGAAAAAATATTATTTCTGTCTCAGACCAACATAACCAAGATATGTATGCCGCCTTTGGTTCTGCCGCCACAGGCAGAACTAATTTAAAAGCAAATTCTGTGGAGTCTGGAGACTGCAGCTGCATCCTAGAACAATTTAAGCAAGGAGAAGGTACTGTAATTTAACCTTGAAGGTCTGTCTTTTTAGTCTCTAGATTTATTTTTTTCTTTTTAATTTTCATCCTAACTACATGCCCTTCCTTCTGCAAACTAATAAAGCAAGATCACGTTAACCTTGCACAGAATTTGATTAAAGAATAGGGTTAGTGGCTAGTTTGTTAGGCACCAAGTTAGGCTGATGAGTGAATCAGATCTGCGTAGGAGATTTTTGGATAACAGTAAGCTTTCTTCCTGTTGTGTCTACAGGAGAAAGTGTGATTCTGCTATTTGCATAGAATAAGAAATTCTACTACTTTTCTTTTTAATTTGTTCCAGTTCAGAAGTCATCTGGCTATGAATCCAAACTGCTCCTTCCAAATATTCCCAAATGTGACTCTTAGTACTAGACTTCTTTCTCTGAAAGCAGGAAGATTTTTGGTGATTATGAACACTGTATTTTTTGGGCCTGGATTTCACAAATACTTATTTTTATGAACTCACATTAAGAGAGGTAGCAAATACTTCAAGTCTTATTTAGCTTAAATATGTGTATCAAATCCAGGAAAGTTTTAGTTGCTGTGGCACACACACAGTTAGGACTAGTATGAATTGTAATCTTGCCTACAAATTCCGAATCTTTTCCCCAGTATCATTGTTCAGTTCTATTCGGACTTAAAAATTAAGTGATTTTCACGTTCACCTAAGCTCTTTTTATTCTTGGACTTTCATCTACACAGCTTGGCATAAGAAGAAAATGCATTCATCTTTGAGTTCTTGAATGAGTGCCAAGATAACAGTGAGACACGGGGTATGAAAGTGTGTTTGTGTAATATACATACTGTTTATCAGGGAACATTAACTTAAGACAGATCTAGGAGAAGAGATTATATAGCACTAATTTATAGAAGAAGAAGCTTTACAGAGATAGTTTACCCAGAAGCCGTATTCCTGTGTTTAACAGAGATATTGTGATAGACCTAAAATATTTTTCATTTCCTGGAATTGTAAGTATTTAGTAATTTGATTACGGTAAAAGTTTGCTAATGTTCATGGTCCTTAATTAACTGATTAAAAAAACCCCAAACAAACAACTAACCAAACACCTATTTGAGTCTGTCATCCATTATACTTTTTTTCAGTGTTCAGTCATCTGGAAACAATAATGCTAAAATGGAGGAGATACCCAATTCTGTAACCTGTAACCAATGTCAGAAGGAAGGGAGGAGGCTAGTGATTTAAAAGGGAGTTGTTATAATTTAAATGTTGAGCCAATCATGGATTGTCTTGTCAAGATCATGAATATTAAGCAAAGAAAAATCATGCCAAATATAATCTGCCTGTAATATTTCTTTTGAGCATATATGAATTTCACTCTTACGCAAACAACTTGACTCTTGAGAGTTAATGTTTATTGAGTATAACGCCACAGAAAAGCACTGTGATGGTGGGTAGAGTTATTTAATAATTTTTATTTACACTTAATAAACATAATGTTTTGCTAGATAGAGTTTTCACTTATGGCAATCAGTTTATAGTTTCTCTTGCCTTGTCTGCCTAGTGTCACAGTAGGAATATAGTTTGCTTAGAGCCTAATTGCTTGTCTGTCTAAGCCCAGGACACAGGAACATGAAAGAGATGCACGCTCCCTCATGGGATAATAATGTTGGCTGTACCAGTCTGTTCATTGAGGAACATTGTTAGCGCTCCCCTGTTTCCTGCCTCGTGGCTTGGTGCCTTGGTATCAGCTAACAGAAGATGCAGCTTGCTGCTATCGGGATAACTTGAGTGGCAAAGGGCTGTGAGATGAATTTGGTAGGACACCCATAGGCAGTAGCATGTGTACTTTGAGCTGAGTGAGGTGTTGGTAGCTGATACAGTCTGATGAGTATGTTTGTCTTCTAGATGTATGTCTCTGGGAAAATGCAAAATCTCTATGAACAGGTGTCCGAGATTGAGATTAACAAGCTGCCTTAAAAAAAAGTTATTAAAAAAGTGATAATTTCCTACTGTCTTTCAGACTAGTAATAACCTCTTAACCCCTAGAAAACCTAATTATAGAAATTAAGAAATAATAAAATTATTTTGAAGGTGCTAAATGTAATGAGACTACACCATGAATCTAGTAACAGAAGATTCAGCAGATGTTTCCTTTTGATTTAACAGCACTTCATTGTTTTGAAGTTTAATGTAATTTGAATAAACTAATTATCAACACTCTCTGTTGCATTTATGGATTGAGTAAAGGTGAATGTGTGAAAAAACAATGTATTTCAAACTAAATAGTCTTTCAAGAGTAGAAGGCACATAGCAAAGGGTAAAACCAAAAAAATTCAGTATGTAAATCAGTTTTTCCTGCCACTTTTGACAGCTTGAATATATCTCTCCTCAACCCAACTGAATTATGGTAGGGAGAAGCATACTTTCCTCATTCAGACACATTCCATTTCCCTGTGCTGCTTTGTCATGCCATGGCTTCTCAGTCAACACCTTTTTTGCTGGCACCACTGAGTTTTAAGATATGTGGGTATGAAGAATAAAACATCCAATCTGAGACTGAGGAACAATGGATACTTTTTCTGTCACTCTTACTTCCTCAGAGAAGTCTAATTTTCCTCAGTTGTGTTTTTTCAGTTGTTAGGGAAAGTGTCAGGAAAGGTATTTCAATCTCTGTATTGCACCCCTCAGTAGGCAGTGTGAACTGAGTCAGTACCAGTTTTTGCTTTAAACTACTGATTTAGCAACTAGTTAACTAGAGAGGAGGGAGCAGGTTCTGGGGGAGAAGAGACAGAGACCCATTGCTTAACAACTGCAATGGATTAAGGAATGCAGAGTATAGGAGACCAATGTTCAAATCCCTATACAGCCCAGTTGCTGCAGAGACTGGAAACTAAATTTTCAGTATCCTAGGTGAGTGCCCTGACTTAGTACCCTATTCAGGATATGTATCTTTTTATGATTTTAAGCAGAAATTCCATTCTGAACCCTTCAAACCTTTTCCAGTCAAAAATGTTAATATGATCCTGTGGATAAGTCTAATGAATCTATGTTTTCTAAATTTTAAATGTCACCAGCAAATTCTCCAAACTCATCTAAACTTCTTTCCTTGTGGTGGCAAAGTGTCGTTTACATCAATGCTAAATCCATGTGTAAAAAACGATGTCAGTTGATTGGTATCTGTCATTCCGAAGTTGTTTAAGAGCTAGCTTTTAATTAATGCTGAAAACGCAAGTCTGAGAAGTGCACGTTTTGATATGGAGTTTTCTTGGTATAATGGTTGATTGCAGCTCCCAAGTGACTTTGCACTTCAAATGCTTTACTGATCCTTGAGACTCTCCAAAGCATCTACAGATTTATGGTACTAAATATGAAGTTACTGCTGTGATGGTATCGATTACTTCTAGAGGTTCATTATTTCAGAACGTACCAGCGTGAATGCTTCCAGGGTGCTGGGGTCTTCCCGGATATAAGGACGTTTTAATTCTGCGGAGCAAGATATCTATATAACTTCTTTCCCATATTGTCTCTTCAGTCATGAGCAAATTTTTATTTTAAGGGAGTTTCTGAGTGTTACTCACAGTGAATAGTTTTAATACTCAGGAAGCTAATTGCTTGCATACTTCCTTCTAGGTAATGGGGAAAATTATAGTTTTATAGGAAATTGCTTGAGAGTGTCCTCCCTGTGCTGGAGCCTGATTCTACTTGAGAGAACAGAGAACTGAGTTCATTCCCTAAGGTTTTCAGGAGGAAAAGGAGAAGCTTCGAGGTTTCATTGGTGCCAGAAATTTAGGTGCAATTCTGTAGGAAGAAGGAATGACATTGCATGCACAGATTTGCTGCCGAGTTGCTTCGCACTTCATCTGTAACAGTTCTTAATATTTGTTGTGCAGAAGAAGTACTTGTGTGATCTTGACAGAAGTTGGTTTTCTAAAAGTAACAAATTTCATCTTTTCATTCTACAGAGACAATGTTCTTTAGAGCTCTGTTTGTTGTAAATGTCACCTTTCCTCCTTATGCCTAGTGAGATTCTGACCATTAACGCAGATAAAATTGCATGCTTGTCTCCAAGTTAACAAGGAATTTGAGGCAATGAAAAGGATGTAACAAATGAGTTCCAGAATAAAAAGACAGATTTTTAGGTCTCTGAAAATCTGAACTTAGGTATGACAAGAGAATGTGCTTGTAAATTGATATACTTCTCAAAAATGAGTGTACTTCTTAGTGTCTTGTGAAATTTTGCATTGCCTGCTGCAGTGGGTAGGAGAGTAAAAGGTACCTGACATCCTAGGTATCCTTTCTCCTTCATCAGTCCTTCAAAATTGCTACTGTTTCCCTGTCCTTGACTCACTTTGCCTAAGCACTTGGTGACTAAGAATATAGATTCTTTTTTTTTTTTTTTTTTTCCCCA
>Ga0065711_1036289_pt1 | contig 21187 bp, 21 predicted proteins | sample Hoacrofraction12_FD_59098 | JGI IMG/M metagenome (GOLD analysis project Ga0065711, IMG submission 59098) | Hoatzin crop microbial communities from Cojedes, Venezuela - Epithelial fraction 12 v2 (version 2) | ecosystem: Host-associated > Birds > Digestive system > Esophagus > Crop | place...
AAAAAAAAAAGAAAAAAAGGGAAAAAGAGGAAAGAAAAAAAAAAGGAAAGCACTGGCTAAGACCGGATGACCAATATGCTGAATATGGCAAATGTATGTATGAATACCCCTCTCGATAGGAGGCAACAATTCTGTCCTGGGATCAATGTTGCCCCTAGTTTTCTGTGTGGTTGGTGAAGTTGGAAGGGAAACTGCAACCATTTCAAGTTCCTCCCACAAAGCCTGCCAGACTATCTACAGATTCTGCATGTTGGTATCTATTTTGCACGTTACTAACAAATACAAGCAGCTAAACTAGATCATAACTGTACATATGGAGCTGTGTTAAATGCAGATGGTGTAGTCTAAGTTGTTCATTATTAGGACCCATGTCACTGTAGCTTACATGCCTTTCATAGTGGGATATAAAGCTGTCCATCTGCTTTGAAGCACACTAATGTAAATAACCTAATGTAAATAACTTCCTGGAGCATTCATTTTGTTTGTTTTACTTTTGGTAATAGTAAGAAATTAGCATGGCTGTTTTGAAAAGGTCTCTTCTTACATTCACTACGCTGCGCTTCCCTAATGACATGGTCATCACTACCAAGGTACAGCTTTGCACTTGTCTCTGGCCTAGTCCTGGCCCCAGTCTCTCTTCCACTTCAGTTGCTTGCTCAGTGAGGACAGAACTCATCCTCAGGAGGGAAATGTCATTTATAATGGGGAACACACAGTAATAACAGCACACTGGGAGCAGTGCTGAACCAATGTAGGCTACGAGCATTTCTCAGAACTGCAGCAAGCACTAGAAGAATAAGGTTCCCACTGTAAATTAGAGAAGCATCTGATATCCTCTTTGGAGATGACATCATTCCCTCTATGAAGGCGACTGCTTGACTGGATTGTGTTCCTGCATTGTATTTATGTTCACATAATTCCATTAACTTCAGCACAGGCAATTATTATACTCATTTAATTGCATATAACATCCTGTTCTAGAACCAGCCACTTGTGAAATGATTAAAATGTTCAGATTTCTTTTAGACTGTTTAGGTGTTTGGCTTTGTTGCTCTGTGACTTCCCAAGAGTTTCTAACCTCTGCCAAACAGCTGGAAATGCTGCTATAGCCACAATGTGAAAATTGAGGGTTGAGACGCTTTACTGTGCTAAGTCTTGTGAACACTGCAATGAGGTTGGGAAAGAGCGGGGAGTTAGGGAGAAGCCCTTTATCTATCAATGTAATCTGTGTCACAGTTACCTTCTTTGTAGTCTTCACGGTTTCAGCCATTGAATCAAGAAGGACAAGGAAAGCTCTGCACAGCTCACAGCTCAAGCCTTCCCTCCAGCTGTTTTGTTTTTTTTCAACAAATGTGGTCTTTCCAATATTAAAATGTCCTTGGAGAAATCTACATTCCTTTAATTTTTTTGCCAATTGTTGGCAATGTTCTTGCCAATGTTCTTCACAAACCCTCATGCCTTCAGAGCCAAGGCACTATTTCAAAGACTGCAGGTCAAAAACACCCTGTATTTTTGTTTACACAAGGCAAAGCTATTTGGGTGATTTCCTTGTCTTCCAGTATCATTAGCTGAATGATCAATAGTCCAAGGCATCTCACCAGAGATGCTGATCAAACCCTAACCTGCTAGGAGAATCTGATATGGGACCAAGGCCACAGAGCATCACCTGTAAGTAACATGGACTCCGTGGATGCCTGAGCATCCTCTATTACCAACCTGAAGAATGTCTTGATTTTGGACATTTATAACCATATAAAATCTTTTCCAACTATCACATCACCACAAAAGTGTTTAGTTGTGATGCTGTATTAGAAATAATCTATAGTTTTTCTCGTCTGGTGGTTCTACATGTCATATTCTTCACATTCACCACCTATCATTTCTTTCCTCCACTTTAAAATCTGCTTACGAGAATGTATTTCTGCATCTCAAAGAAAAATGGAGTGCACATAATCCTTTATGGGACTTCTACATGGAGCAATAAGTGAAAGTGGGTAAGTACATACTGGTGGCAACACCTAAGAGAAGAACTCTCCAGAATCTCTACAACTACCTGAGAGGAGGTTGTAGTGAGGCAGGTGTTGGTCCCTTCTCCCAGGTAACTAGTGATAGGACGAGAGGCAATGGCCTCAAGTTGCATCAGGGGAGGTTCAGATTGGATATGAGGAAAAATTTCTTTACTGAAAGAGTGGTCAGACATTGGAACAGGCTGCCCAGGGAGGTGGTGGAGTCACCATCCCTGGAGGTGTTCAAAGAACATGTAGATGTGGCACTTCGGGACATGGTTTAGCAGGCATGGTGGTGTTGGGGTGACGGTTGGACTTGATCATCTTAGAGGTCTTTTCCAACCTTAATGATTCTATGATTCTAGTTCTCATAATATTAATACCACACTGTATGAATATGCAAATTTGCAATAGATGTTGATAAAGAAGAGACTGTTAACTGAAAGACTACTATTTCTGCATGGCTGCAGACCAAAATCAGAAAATAGAATATTGCATATCACTTCAAAACCAGGGATCTGAAAATTTATTATAAGGCCAACCTATTATCCCTGGTTTTGTTAATCATTTCACATATGTTTGGTTTCACAAGATGAGACAAACCTTGTACATCATCACAAGTGAATATCTGGCCTTAAGGGTAAACTTCTCACCTCGTAGGAGAACATATTCTTCAACTCTTCCTCAAATTTTATTCCTTTTCAATTGATCCAGAGCAAGAACATTCATTATGTAAACAGATATTCAGAGAGTTAAGATATGCTTCTTAAACTGTTCTTCTGCTTCTCTTTACAGATAAATATTGCTTTTTTAGTAAAAAAAAAACCCAAACACATTCCCTGTGCTAACTTAACCTCAGAAGAATATGATAGTTATTCATATGTCAAAGTAACTGAAATTAACATCTTTAAAATGACTAAAATTTTTTGAATTCAATACCAGAAAACACGTGCATGTGTAACATTAGGTCATCTCAAGCATTGGTTCATTTTATTTATGGCTACTTTCATTGGTTTTGGTTGATGCAGTGTTTCCATGTACTTCGTGACTGTAAATATTTTTAGAGCTGAATTACATTAATCTGCTATATGAGCTTTTAATATCCAGTCACATTAACAAGTGGTTGGATTGTTCTAACACTGAGGTAATTACATGTTGATCTACTTGTGAGAAACTAAGTAGGCAGTAGGGAGACACCATTCAAGCAACTAAGGAGTTGTTAAAAAAAACCCTCCTCCAAACCTGAAAAAAGAACGTAGAAGGCAATGAAAGAATTTGCCCACTTCTTTAGAAAGTCGGTCAGACGCCTCCCTCTATTTTCAGCAAGTACTCTCTAATGAAGAGCTCCAGCAGAATGGAAAGAACGAGGTACATTCATTAGGAAGATGGTTAGATGCTTTTTCCACACCGAAAACAAATGAGCAAATAGCAGCCAGTCACGACATCATTTGTTTTCAAGTCTTTCCTTTTTAAACAAACAACTCTAGTGAAGATTAGCAAATTCCTATTCTTTATTGGCAACATCGGGTTCAGGGAAGCAGCACTCCCAGGCCCAAATAAATTACAACCCAGTCGTACAAGATTAAAATCAGCAACAGGGAACTGGAATAATCTAAAAGCTCTTCCAGGCTAACAAGAAGTCTGGTGTCAGATGTGGGTTTTGTACCCTAAAGCAGCATTACAGAAAGCTGTGAAATGCAGAGCCTGATCTGGAGTGACCCTTCTGGGGGATGATTTTCAGCCATGGCTTGTATACCATCACAGGCTTCATCAGAAAAAAGTTTGTCCTTGTTTGCCAGAAAGCCAAAGTTTTAGCCTCTCACCTACATCCAAATGCAGGCTGTAAATGGCAGCCATCTGAATACTTGACTGCTAATTCCTTTATTTCCAGTTTTTTCAAGATGACTGTGCCTTTGCGAGCACCGTGACGAAAGACCAGAAACAAGCCAAAACACACCACAGATGAAAAAAAACACCTCCAAGATATCACTGCTTTCAGCCCTCCTGAGGAAAAGAAAGTCCTCTGTGAGCTCGAAACAGGCCAGCAGACACATGGGCTCATGGAGAGAGCGCCTGCGCCGCCATGTCAGTGGGGAAAGAGACCGGGACGCGATGCAGGGGTCCCAGCTGTGCAGCCACCAGAAACACCTCAGTGACCGAACCGAAGAAAATCCTGCCGACCCTTCCTTGCCTAAGGTGCATTTCCCCGGCCTGGCCCTGGCTGCGAGGCCCTGTCTGACACCACCCCTCCACTGGGGAGCAAGGCTGCTGGGGGGCACTGGGGCAGCCCCAGCCCCAGGCGCTGGGCTGCTCCCTGGGGACAGGCCGAGGCCAGGCTGGGATGTGGGCCCACTGCAGCAAGGCCCAGGGCCGGGCAGGGCTGTGGGCAGCTGGAGATGGGCCCTGCTGTGGCATCACTGGGGCAGGGGCTGTCGGTCCCCCAGGGCTGACATGGGATCCTGGGCCTAGGGGGAGGTTGGGCCTGGGGAAGGGGGTCAGGGCCTGCTAGTGCCCTCGGGACCCTGACGATTTTTTCTGGTGTAGTGATTTAAGAGGGCAAATAATTCAGCTGGCAGGAGGTAGTTTTAAACCATCAGTCATGCTGACAGGATGCCCCTAGCTAGTATAATATTTTCAAAGAGAAAACAAAAGTCAGCCTGCACCGGAGTGCTCGGCAGCCCTGCTACAGGCCAGCAAGACTCCTTTTGGCTTGTACTGGGGTAAGGGCAGGGCAGAAAAATACAACAAAAAACCTTCACCATCTCCTCTCAGATATTACTGCTGGAAACTCCTGCCACAGTCACACCTTTACAGGCACCCAAGCTTTAAAAGGGTATAGTGTGGGGTCTAGTGTATTTAATGAGTCATATGAGAACTCTTATGCTATGATTCTATAATCCTTGCCATTACTCCTGTCTCGGTAATGAGATTACACTGATGCTGCTTATGGTTTTAGCCACAATCATAGAGTCATAGCATGGCTTGGTTTGGAAGCGACCTTTAAAGGTCATCTAGTCCAACCCACCTGCAGTGAGCAGGGACACCCTCCACTAGACCTGGTTACTCAGAGCCCCATCCAACCTGTCCTTGAATACTTCTAGGGACGGGCAGCCACAACTTCTCTGGGCAACCTGTTCTAGTGCCTCACCACCCTTATAACAAAATCAGAAGTGCTTTCTCAAAAGACTTCAGTTTTGTTGTATTAGAACTTTTTTGTTATCCTCAAGCGACTTCAACCCAGAGTTTTCCATTTGACTCTTAGTTCTCCTTTCTTTTAGGGTTTTCCTATCAGTAGTGTAGAATATTGCTCCCTGCTCTGCTCTTGTGATGCCTAATCTGCTTATATTCATATAATTATAGCAGTACACACCCTAATAACAGTTGTCCATCAGTCATCACTAAGATTCTGCTGCATTTCTGTTATCCCTAGTAAGACATATCTTGCACTGGTAATTAAAATTTCTCGATTTCGTTTCCTGTGCTCTTTCCATTAGGCTATAAAAATTTCTCTGGTGTGGCTTTCTTACTCATTTGTATTGGAGCTCATTACTTCAAAGACAGTTGTCTTTTCTACACACGATGCCATCTTTTTCAAATACAACTTCGTATACAACTTTAAGACATAAAATTCTCTCAGCCTGGGAGAAAATATTTCATTTGAATACAGAGGATTAAATTATGAAGGCATGATTTAATCACACTCTAGATGGGGAAAATAATAAACTGCTACCTGAGACAGGCACGGACACCAAGTTACTTGTTTTGCTAGTGCTTTCAGTAAAACTTTCTTTCTAAAAATATGAATTCAATATACAGTATTTCCCTCATATAAAAACTAAATAACTTGTTTTACCTTTGCAACTTCAAAATGTGCAGTAAAGAAAAATCCCACAGTTGAGTATTGTTTCTTGCTGCAACACTCAGACATGGATTCTGGTACTAAAAATTGCATTCCCACAGTACTTCTCTTTCATTCCAATAGATGCCCAAAGCAGTATTAAGTCCACATTGACATAAGTACTGGGAAAAAAAGCCTGCGTCAGAAACTATTTCTCTCTGAGGCTTTTGCCTTAGCTACTGGTCATCAGGCATCCTTAATCCCTTATTCTTTCCCTTTTGCTTGATGGGTCTTCTTGACTTGTATTGTTACCTTACATAAAAGGTTCCACTGACAGTGTTATTTTGGCAGGACTGGGACAAAATTCATGCAGTACAGTAAACACTTTTCAAGTTTATAAAAAAACCAAAACCAGCAGCCCAATTCTATCATATATTCAAATGAGAGATTCCCTATAAAAGAAGTTACAACTTTCTGCATACCAAAAGGTTGAATGCATGCTTGGAAGGTTCATCAGCCCATTGATTTTTAGAACATTGGAACAGAAGGACCTGACTTTCTTTATGACTCACCTTTCCAACTTTGAATATCACCTTCTAAAGATCACAAAGCCAGGAAGAGCCGAAAACTTCTCAAACATCATAATTTTAACATATGAAAGGAATTCTTTGCAAAATGTCAACTTGCTCTGTTACTTCATACTTCACTGCTCTTGATTTCACCTGTTTGTGATTCTGTTTAGCATATACAGGGTATGTTGTTCTGACGAAAGTACTGAGCTGAGGAATTGCTCAGGAAGAAGTATTCTAACAGAATAGGCACCAGTCATTATGACAGGAAGACAATTTAAGTCCTAATGTGCTGGAAAGAACTTATATAGAAATGGAAAGAAATGCACGCAACAGTGCTGAGCTATAAGCAGTTATTGTACACATGGGAGAAAACTTACAGTGAGTGCATCCACAAGCTTCTGGAAAATATTCCCCAGGATCGACACAACCATGGCTGCAAAGAAGGATGTGCACCTGCAGAAACAGGATATTGTGGTTAAACGCAGAACAGGAAAAATGTATGAGACATGCAAAGCTTAAACTAATCGCATCTGATATGGGGAGGGGGGAAGGGACATAAGTGACAATAAGGGAGTTGCTTGTAGCCCTGGATCTTTTAGTTGTGCTTAGCTGACATGTCAGGCCTGAAATCTGTTATGCTATGGCAAAGGTTTCACATAAGCTGTAACATAAGACAATGCTATACCTTTATCCTTCTACCACTCTCTACCATCATGCTGGCACAAGCATTTTTGCAACCCCACAGTCAACCTAATCAGGGAACTGAAGATCCAGGTGAAGTTGTACCTTTTTCATTACCTGAGAGGATGCATAAAGAGAGAAAAAAGGAGGCTAAGATGGCAAAAGGAAAAATGTGACTATCTCTTTCGAAAGTTTAATCACAATTTCAGTTTAGAACAGCTTATACTGCGCAAGGAATTGATCCTTGAATACTGAAGGAGAGAATCATGCCCAGTAATCCTAATAGCTGATAGATAAAGAAAGATGATTTTTTTTTCTGTCGCTGGAGAAGGTAAAGGAGTACTGGAGGTTGTGGTTGTTCAGCTGGTCTAGGCTCAGGGATGAAATGGGAGGACTGAGGACTATTTTTATCACATCTAGTTTTTCTGGAGTACCAGCTGGTCTGTATTTCCCTAGCTTTCCAATCAGCTGCAATACAATTAAAAAAAAAAAAATCATTAAATGCCACCTGTCTCTCTCATTTTCTGGAAGAAAATTAATTTGTTATTACTGTTTGAAAAAAATCCACCTTGACTGTTACATATTTTTCCATGGTGTCTTCCAGGTACCTAGAATTATAATTTTCTTGATTTTTCCAGAGTTTGAAATAAAGCTGGTCAGTTCATGATAACTAAACTCCTTCACTTTTTCCTTTTTTTCATGGGTGGTCCAAATGCTTGTCCATTTTAGCATTTCAGAGCTTCCTTTACCTTTCACAAAGATTACTACTAACGTTTGTGCGATTGCTTCAGTCCAAGGATTATTTTAGCCAGGTGTAGGGAACTTGAAAGCATCCAGATTTCCTGAGTACTTTCTAACCATTTATTTTGCCTGGTGGCTTCAATTCGTATCTCCTAGTCATTATGTTAGCTACCTCAAATATCCGATCCTGTTCAGTCTTTTCATGAGTTCTGGAGTACTTCACATTCCTACATAACACTGTATATTACTCCTTTTCTTGGTAATAGAGCCTAATGCATGTGTGCTTACACACACACTTACAAAAAATGAAATTGTCTAAAGAGAAACAATGTTTCTAAAGCCCTTGCCTTGATGGTGTTATTAAAAGGTTTAGGTTAGAAGATCTTCAGCTTCCCAAAACAAAAACATGCCTCAGTGGTGCTCCAAGAGCTTTCAGCAAGCTACCCAGCCTTCAGTTAAAACATCGGGGCACAGTGAGGGCCAGCTGCTCAGCCAGGGAAGGGAGATGAGCAGTCCCCTCACCAGCCGGGGCACCGTCCCACAGCACCCCAGCAAGGTGAGCAGGGCAGCTTTGTTGACAGCACCCAGAGCTGGCCAGCAGTGATCACCATGTTTAGGTCAAGCCAGGATATCAAGCCAGCAAGGCAAGGTCCACCTCAGCAAGGTATATGGCTTCATGTTGACACATACCTACTTTGTCAGAGCTGGCCTCAAGCGCAGGTAGCCCAGCTTCTAGAGAGCAGAAGGGGTGGGAGAGCTTCCTGGTGCTTTTGGGGCCCTGGCTGGAACCAGGAAGGACCTGGCTCTAACAGGGGTCAGTCAGATTTGGCAAAGCATTAGAGATGCTGCAGGGCAGCAGTAGCTGCGTCACAATTATAAAGTGACTAGAGGACTTCGTCACTGTCATATTTTCAAGTATCAGCTCCTGTGAAGTTGGTCAAACCCAACTTAATTTCTAATATAATTAAGTTTTATTTATTAACTCATTTAATTTCCTTTTATTAATCAAGGACAAAATTCTGTCCCAAGCTTTATTTCAGGTACCATATGCGTGTATAATGATCTTTCCCTATCTCTCTCTCCAGAAGACATCTGCTTGGACCTGACAAGAGGAGCATTACTTCTCTTGCACTTAGGAAGAAAGATCAGCCTTGGCTGGTGTAGTCTGTTCCCTGGGACAAACAGCTGCTAACGGAGCAGAGGAAGCCAACAGAATTCAGGTTTGTGTGTCCTGTATGAGTAATTCAAGTTGAAAGATCTTTGCATGGAAATTCAAGTACTGCCTGGACTATATCACCATTTTCACCTTGGCTGCCATAGAAGAACACGTGTCAATACTTCGGAAAACAGTAAGGCCCTGCAGGGAAAGAGAGGCTCTCACAGTAGAAAGCGCACACTCTTCTTGGCTAATATGCCAAAGACAACTCTGAGCACACTGCATTGCTGCAAACTTTCTGTTAGGCTGTTTTTATGTCAGTGTAACTTATTTTCTTGAGACAATTCTTTCCCTTTCTTAGGCACCTCAGGTGTCATCCCTTATCTGTAACATGTTCTTCTCTAATGTCAGGTAACATTAAGCCTAACTAGATCATACAGAGGATACTGGTCCTGGATATTATTTTAATAGCAGTTCAATTTTTATTAACATTATCTTATATGCCAGAGACAATGTTATTCCACCAGGCAAATAAACCTGGCTTTATTTAATCAACATATATCTAATGGCTAGCAGGGACAGAGCATTTGAAATAATTTGCTGGGACACAAGCTCTGTTCTTAGATACACGTGTAGAAAGTTCAACTTTCACAGTTCACAAAACATGAAAGCTATCTGGCAGCTCATCGGAGAAAGCTTGCAGTCTCTAGTGGAAGCCTTCCAAGGAGGGACTGCCAAGGAGGCTATAGAGACAGCTGTCATCAAAGAATAGTCTGTCAGCTATCACCTTTGCTGAGTTTTTAGAGTCTAGAGACCTGGAGTTTGCCACCCTGCCACTGGGGTTCATCTACGATAAGGAAACATTTAGAAAGAAATGTCACAAAACACTCTGATATCAAAAACACTTCCCCTGTTCCCGCCTATTTCAACCCCACTCTTTTTTTCTCCAGTCGTTCACCCTTAAAATAAAGAAGGTCTCTCTTCATTCCTATGTTTTTGTTCTGCCACTTTGGATGTGAAAAATGGTAAGCTTCTAAGTATTTTTTCTTGGCTGAAAATCAGTCCCCTTTCTTGCAGCTGCCACAGATAACATAAGAAGCATTTTATTATAAGCAAAATCAATATGGCAATATTACAACATTTCTATCAGTAAAACAAACAGAATTAGGTTAAATGACAATCTCATTACTGCTATAGAAGCTTCAACAAATGAGAACATTTCTTGCTAAAATATAAAGCAACCATAACAAGACAAAAAATCCCAAATTACTCAATTAAGAACACTGCATCCTTAATACAACTGAAAGATCGATGCCCCTCCAAATGTACAGAGAGGCAATGGCCCTCATCTGCCTACATAAAGAATTCATTCATCAAAATGCTATCTCATAGCAGGATTTTCAGGTATGATTAACCTGTCATGGTACTTTAGTGTTACAGCTACAGTCCTCAGTGCTGAGCCTGTTTATGAAAAGCACTCTGTGGGCCTAAATGAAATAACATTTTTCTTTATGCATTAATATGGCCAATCTTATTCTCGCACTACAAGAAAGAATCTTCAGAAGTAATGAATTAAAACCCATAGTAATACTATTTGTATTTTAAGTCACTATCTGAAATACAAAGTGATGTTGTGAGACAACACAATATTAACAATAGTCAGTATGATAACAGCTATTTAGTTGTCCTCTCACCTACTTCTCCGTGGCTTTCTATTATGCTGAGGATTTTTATTATATTAAAAGTTCATTCACATTTTTTTCTTATTGCAAGATGTTCATGATTAACACTGCTGAGGGCTGAATCCGAGAATTAAAAAGTGAGGAGATGCGGATTTTCAGAAGGTGGATACTAAATGTCTGGAGGTGTTGTGGATTGTACCTAGCTTTGCACGTCACTCTGGAAAATCTTATTTTAACAACCTTGAAAGCCTACAAGGCCCTAGTACAGGGAAAAAATTTCAAGACTCTCTATATACTATCTGTAGCTAACATATGTGGAGAAAAGAGAACAGTTCAATATTCGCAACAACATAAGCCTCTCCACCATATGTATTGCAGAAGGTATTACTAACTGTGATATACCCTGTCAAGAACACATCTCTAGATAATTTCAGAAATCACAGGGACATAAAATTTGAGACTAAACTTAAAGTCAACATCCCCCTTCCCTCCTGAGCATCTTAAATCCTTAAGAATTTCCCTTAACTACTTGCAGTGACACATCTCTCATTTTCTGCATTAGTTGTTGCCAGATGGACACACCTATTCCTTACGAAGGAACACAGGATCAAAGTTGGGTACTTTTTTGAACAGATTGGAGAAGTCAGTGGAAAACTGAACTCTGCCAAAACCAAAATTGTTGAGAAACTGAAGGCAGATTCCTCAAATAGTATTGGTTGAAAGAAATGGGTGGGAAACATTTCAAAACTCTAAAATATTTCCTTTTAACTTTTGGGAGAGACGGGCGGTATTAAAAGCATTTCAAGGTGTCATTGCTCATTTAGAAGCTGACCTTAATAGGAAAAACAGAATGAAAAAGCAAGTTTCTTTTGAGTTAATGGAAAAGTTTCAGGCTACATCACAATAAAATATGGATTTTGTTTCAAAATACTTTCTCTTTTTTCTCATCGCCCTGAATAATTTCTGTTCAAATTCTACAAGAACTAATAAATTTTCCCTTATTTTTTCATTTCAACCGACAACTGAAGAAGAACCCAAAACCTCTCCAGCTATACTTGTTATACCACATATTGGCCTCAAGACTTTTATTTGTGTGATCAAGGGGACTACACCCACCAATTATTTTTGAAACCCAGTCCAGATCTGTGGATCTGTGAAATAAGTGCTCTTGTGACTCACTACCAGCATCCACAAAGGAAGTGGAGCTGGAAAATATACACCCCTTCAATCCTCCAAACCAGTGTTCTGCATTAATTTAATGGCTTTTTATTACTCTTAAATTGATTAATATATTTTTGCTGGCAATATATCATTAATTTTTTTCCATTCTTATAATACTTTTAAAGATTCAGTATCCAAAGAAATACAAGAATCCTGCCTAAACTGAAGTTCAGCTGGAGTGGGGCGCATAGAGAGGAAATATGTGGAAAGCCCACCCTTGCACAAAATGGGAGTGTGGCTGCAATTCACAGAAGCACAGCCTGTTCAGCTCTTTCTCCCACAGAAAGAAAATCATCCAGCTGAGCTAGGGTGAGTGCAAGGCTGGGCTCTCCCTCTCTCATTACAGTGGTCATCGGGGCAGGCATAGCAAACCAAGCCATGGCCATATTCGTGTTCACAGTGACTCCCAAGCAGCAGACATTCCTGAGGGCTGTTTTTCTGGGTGCACGGCCCACTGCTCACTGAGAGAGCTAAGCAGTCTCTACACCCGATGTATCAAAGGCACAGCACTAGCAAACACCTTTTCCAGCTTAACTGTGAATGTTGTTTCCTTCTTTACCATGCCTGGTAAAAGTTCAAGGGTTGTGTTTCTCTTACAACAGTTAATAACACTGTGAGCACCTGCAACTCCATGAGCAAAGCCTATCCTAGCTCTGCTTTTAGTGTTAGTGTCGGTGTGGTCAAATTATTCAGGAGAAACACAAAACTCTCAGCTCAACTTACATCCCCTAAAATCCTTTTGGTTCACCAGCCAGTATAACCATTACCGTGTGTCAGTCTTTTGATGTGAAACAAACACAAAAATATATTTAAAGATTCCTAAAAGATGAGATAGATGAATTATTGACTTTGCGGTCCTGCTGTGATAGAAATATATCTTACTTTGAATGTATATTTTTAACCACAAGAGGATGTGGGATAAATAAAGTACTTGTTATCTGCTCATCATGAATCCTCAACCAGGGCAGTGTAAGACTGGAGTCTTTTAAGTAAGGGAAGACAAAAGGATGGATAGGTCTTCTTTTTATTTTCTAAGAAGGATCTTCTTCCACTGATAGTTTCCTGGTGCTGTCTGGCTATTTTAATCATTAACTGTATAGATGAAAACTGTCATTATCTTGTTACATAGAAGTTCAACAGATACCATGTGAAAAAAAGAACACAAGGAACAAGCAGCAAAAAAATGTAAAGAACTTTTGGGCAATTTGGTTTCCCTCCTGAACGTTTGGCCTGGCATAAGAATTCATTAAGGTTTGAGTAACATTTGGGGAGAGAGGGGGGTTTGTTTTCACTTGTATTACACACATTTAAACTGAGTTTCATGGGCATTGGTTATTATCCTCAATGATACAGAAATCCAACACAAAGAAGCAAACTACCTGTGAGAAACTGGAAGGCATCCACGTTCTCTCTGTCCTAAACTCCAACATAATCTCTACAGGTGACCTCTGTTCCCCCAAACTGAATTTTTCATGTGAAGTTCCAGAGTCTGATGCTAGAAACCTCACATATTTAGATTGTGTATATAAAACAAAGTCTTGAATTCTAGAAGGAGCAGGTCATTTAGATGCACTTCCATCCCCCTTCTTCACTTTTTTATTCTTACCTGATTTTGTTCTAAAAGGAACAGAGACTGCATTCAGAACCCTGTACCCTTTTTGAACCAAAACCATGGCCTACGTGTCAAAATATAAAGGTTAGAAACAGAACCAGGCTTTCAGAAGTGTAAATTCCGAACAGTCAAAATTAATATATCCATTCCCCAAAACATGAAATATTGATGGAAGAAATTGATTTCTGAACCTATAAAGGGACCATCTTATCCTCAGTCTTGAATATTAGAAAATCAGGAAAATGGAGAATAAAGTAAAAAGAATAAAGAAATCTATGTTATCTCTTGTTTCCAGAAACAAAGTAATGAGGAAATACATTTACTACCTTAAGGTTTACAGTCAGGTCAGAAGATGTGGCATACAAGAGTTCTCATAGTAGGATAACCCTTTGACTCCACATATATTGGAGTATTTGTCTCTACCAGAAAATTCATATCTACCCATGCCCTGGGCATCCAGAGTAGGTGAAAACTGTTATTGGAATCACAGCATTCTCAGAATCTATTTCAACATGCAATTTTGTTATCAAAATTTTTCACTCTGCTTAATATCATTCAGTTTTGGGTTTACTGACTGACAGATGTGCAACTCAACACAAGTGATCTTGTAAGTACTTACAGTTCATAAACACAAATACAATCAAATGGAAATGAAATTTGGTTTTATATTTGTCTCATTCCTTGCATTCGAGTCTGGCATGAATCCAAGGCTACATTTCCTCTCATAAGCATACCTGTTTCATTATGTCCAACACAATCACAGACAGTAATGTCATTTCTGTATCCTGATGTGACATGGGTATTTATGTTGGTTATTGTCTCATAGCATTCACTTTAGTTAAACTGCAATGCTCTCACACAGATGTTAAGATTCTGATGAGTGTATCTTGTCCTGCCTTCTTTGCACATATAAACTTCCAAAGAATGTGAAAAAGAAACTCCAAAACATTATACACACATTATCTGCATTAAGTCTGACATGAACTCTTTGCTCTTCCTTGCATGTTGATCTCAGTATTGCCCTGTCTGCCCAGTACTTGGCATTTCCTTTTCCTCCGGGCAATTGCAGGAATACTTCTAGAGGTCTGTGGAAATTTGTTCCTGGAGATAATGCCCTGTAATACAATTATATTGTATTGTGTACAATACAGTTCATAAAGAAACTCAATGAAAGGGTGTGTTCAACTTGCTTCAGAGCAAACAAGTCAAGAAAATCTCACCTACAGAAAAAAAATGCCATTAATACAGGGTCTGATGGTCTGAGGCCACCAAGAAAGCACATAGCCCATACCAAATCATTCACTAACGGCTATAAAGCTAATGAAAAGCAATACTATTCTATTAATATGGATTAGAGATGAAGTCTGAACTGTGATTCCTTGTCAATTTAAACCGTTGCTGTAGAGGCATGAATAATGGAATCCACAGACATCTTCCTGGCATGGGGGTACTAAATCATCCTAAAATCAATATAAGTGCTTTGGTTTAGCCATCTCTACCCAAAGTTGAAGAAGGTTGGCATTTGTCTGCCAAATCTGTGGCAGGCTAAGAGGCACAGCTTAAATAAAGTGGAACGGAAACTACTCCAGCTGCCCCCACATACATTTCTTTAAATCCTGACAAGAGTCAGTCTGGGAATGTGAGGATTATGCCAGGCTGAACAAATGAAAAAGAGTACTGCTTCTGGAGCATATGTTTCCTATCAGTCTAGAGGTGGTCTCCAAGTGAGCCTGAATTTCTTTGCTCTTTTTGTTTGGCACTAGTGTGCAGAATTCAAAGGTATTTTTAACACACAAAAAGAAAGTGCCTGGGCAAAATGCCTCCCGCACAAGATGACACTCATACTGCGTAATCTTCTAGTGACTTTCCAGACTTGTTTTATACTTATGATACAGATGATTTCACAAACAGTGTTTTTCATTTTAAATTTCTACAAGCATCAAAATAATTTCGGACATTTCAGAAGAAACAAAGAACAATGGAAACACAATTATATTGTTAGTGGCAATAATGTTTTTTTCCTGAAGTCCTACTTCTTTACAAAAAATTAGCTTAATTTCTGTATCTTTTGTTTTGCAAGAAAAATCTTGGACATATACATTCCCAGAAGCTTACATACCAAGAGGCAAAGGGAAAAAAAAAAGGAGCAGGGAGGGAGAATTTATAGGTTTTATGGATAGGAATGCAAAAGGAAAACACTATCAGTATGCACACATACTCCTATTCAGCTGAAATGCAAACTTTTTGATTTTCATAAATAACATAATAGACAGCTCCAAAGAAAAAACCTACTTCCTTCATAACACCAATTCTAAATGTATCTGATATTGTTTGGCATTGCCTTTTTATTAACCTGTATATTTGATATCAGTTAGCCAAAAGTTAGATTTCTACAGACTTAATTTAAAAAGATCACCCACTGAAAACAAATAGAGAAATTATGACTTAAGATATTATGAAAGTCAGCTAAACTTTCTTACTGTAGGATAACTCACCAGTACAGAGATATCCTGTACCTCATACCCTTGGATTGGTATGGCCCGATGACTCTCAAGCTCGTGGATCTAGAATCCAGAGGTCTTGGTTTCCAACATACTTTTAATTTTTAGAGCAAATAACTTGCCACAGTCAAAAACTCTGAAATGCTTATCCAGAAGCCCAGAGACCCTTTTTTGGGGGATATTCAGCTCAGTGAAACCACACCAGAGAAAGTACAGATTAACATTTTTATCTCAGATTTTAGCAGGTAAACCAAAAAAAACCCACATCTGAATATTCCCAGCTAACTCTGATTAGAAGTTCAAAAGGTTTACTTCTCCCGCACCCCTCAAAGCCACAATTTTTTTGCTCATGTGGTCTTGCTGTACATCTTTTCTGAAAGATTTCAAGAAATCCCTAGGTTTGCAAGATAAGGGATGTGGTACAGGGAGTTAGAGAAAGTGCACTCCATCAAAGAATTCTAGTGTGAGTAATAAAGACTGATAATCTTTTGTACACATAAAGGCACAAAAAATCTATGCAAACCTCTCTCCAGTCCCAATACCACCCTTAGGCCAAGCACACCAAAGGTTTCCCGAAGGATTCATGAATGCTTGGAGTTCAGTCCCAGCCCCCTGAAAGAAGACTAGAGACTCTCAAAGCTCAACAATAGCTACGGAATTGAAAGTTATTTTCTAAGTTCGGTGTACAGACAGATAGAAATACTGAAGTCAATAGATTTAAACTAATATAAAAATCAGTATGATATATGGTGAAGTGTAGTATCACCAAGCTTTTTTCCTGATGTACATAATTTTCAGACTTTTTTTAGCAGATGACAGTCATAGTGGAGCTGGTTGGGAAATATTTCTACAGTTATCTCAGAGAACTGCCTGGAAAAAATGCTTATATGAATGAAAACAATGATTTTTAAGGGTCACGATAGAACTTACGGATACAAATAAAAATGAAGACCTAGAAGCAATTCAAGCTGTGGATTGATAATGCCAGGCTGTCAGGAAGGGCTGTGCCTACAGTGTTCATGAAGAGCCTCGAGAAAACAGTTGTGGACGGCCTGCTGGAACAATCCTCACATTGACCAAGAAACTCCGAAAGAAAGATAAAACTGGAAATTTTACAAGTTTTCCCACGGCTGACTAAATCCTTTAGTAACCGTCCTTCTTCACACTAGTTTTGATTTTACATGTCCTTCACAACCACCAAGCTTGAATTAAAGGTATAGTGAAAGGCAAAACTTGCCACTGCCTTTGAAAACACTACTTTGTGTTTAATTACTCTCTCTCATTGCTTTTTCTTTTCTCCCCAAAGTCTCTAACTTCACATCTAAATTTACCATGCGCATAATATTTTGCCGTTCTATACAAGTTTTATTATGCTACACATGGTAAAAAGCATTATCAATTCAAAAGCTTAGTCAAACGAAACAGTATCACATTTACATTCCGTGCAGCACACTGGGATTTGGAACAATCCCTCAGTTTTGAAAGCACGGTAAAATACATCTTTGACACTAGGTTGGTTACCAAATCTGTTTTTCTGATAGTGATCGGGCTTGCTCTGTATTCCAGCCACATAGCTGCAGTGCACTCGAGAATACTGAATATGAACACAGCTATAACAACCACTTCATCTTCGACGGGTCTCGTAGTTCAGCTGTGATGCTTTTTAATGTTGTCCATATTTAGGTTAATGGGCACAGCAAAAGGGTTGTTTGCCCTTATGAATAATGATATTTCAAACAGTAATTTGAGTTGAGAGTTTTCCATCATTTGCACTCGTAGTCACAGAAAGGTCTTTGAGCAATTTCCATGTTTTTTTAGTTTCTTTTGCTGGTAGTTTATTGATTCCTAAAGATAACATGACTTGAAAGATCAGTAAAGGTTAGCTAGTAAAAGAAACATGCATCATTTAAAATGCCTCTGTGCATCCGGGAGTTCAACAATACCTTTTAGTGTTACTTAGGAGTTGCAAGAAGCAACTGCTTTTAGGATGATTTTTAATCCAGACTTTTTGCTTGTAAAGGCAATTTTTGAGTACTAGTTTGGCTGTCTCTTCATATGAAAACTTGGAAGGCAACTTGGACGTGAAGTAACAGCACACTTATCTGTCTGAAGTTAAGTAAAATACTGAGGTTGGTATTTTACCGAGATTGTCTGGGGTCTTCAATTTGGACTCTCACCAGTGCTTGAATGGAGTAGAAGGGGAGTATTAAATCCCTGGTACCTGCCTTGTTTCTGCCACTGTGTAAGCTGAAGAAGTATGACTCTGGCTCCACTGGCAATGATGATTCCTGCCCTGGGTGCCGTGAGCAGGTCACAAGCATCCCCTGGTCCCAGGGGCATTTCATTCCCTGTGCCAGGCAGGCTTCCTGCCCGTGCGGGCCAGGAGGGTGAAACCAGCTCTGTGCTTGCTGGGGGCCCTTCAGCTCCTTGGAGCAGGCAGTGGCTGAAGCAGCTCACCCTGGGAAGAGGGTTGTAGGATTTCAACAGTGCAGAAAAGGAGGCCAAGCAGTACCAAAGAGCCCCACGTGTGCATGGCCAGGCCACAGGACCTGCAGGACTGGACCATCAGATGCAAAAACACTGAGGCCTTCTTAGGAAAACAGCAAGGGGAGCTTGCTGCCTGATGGTGGAGGGTCTCTGCAGAAGCTGCTAGTCAAGACTGACATTTTTTTCTTTGCAACTATGGAAAGACCCTGGCTTTTCTTTCTGTAACCCAACAACGAGGTGCTGCGAAGTTCTGCCTCTCCCCCCCACACTGCGTTTTGCTTGTATTTACTCACTCTGCTGATAAGAGTGAAAAGAATAATTCTTGTTACTGAGTTGTTAATTGTAAAACATCGTGATTAGGTCTACAGAAAACAAAGTCGCTCATGGGTCAACTATCTTATGTCATAGAGCAGCACTTCTCTTTCTTGCAGGTCTTGACTGAGATTTTAGGAAAATAATGTTCAAATAGAGCATGAACAAACCTTTTGTCAGAAATATTTTTTCTACATTTAAAAAAAGCAATTTATTATATTCAGAAATCCATATTAATAGTCTGGCCTTCTACAAGGTGAGGGTTTAATATTTTGCTTCCTACTAGGAAAATAAATCCATTAAACTAATTAAAGAAAACACAGACGGAGAAATTGAAAAAGACATTTCACTTGTACAATCTTTGGTCAAAGGTGAATCACATCCATGACTAACAGGAAGTATTCTGTGTGTTTGGAGAAGCAGTACTTTATAATCACAGATATACAAGGAAGATTTTGAATATTCTTCTTGTTGTGACTGAGCTCACACCATAATACCAGATTTATTTATTTCATGTGCACTCTTTCCCTTTCTTTCTCTTCACCACACTTTTTGCAAGCCCCTGCAATCATCCAGCATGAAAGTCAAAGAGCTTACATCTGTCTAAAACCAGCTCCCCCAGCTATGATGTAGCTATTTTCTACCAGAAATGGTGCTTTTATAAATTCAATTTACAAACATACCTAAGATGGTAATTTAGAAAATTGTACAGTGTTTACAATACCTAGACTAAACATAAAAAATGCTCTCTTTACAAACATTAAAACGTTCAGTGCTTTATTAATGAGTTCATTTCTATTATCTGTCAACCTATAGCCACCTTTGCAGTGCTATAATACCAGACACAATTAGTGCAGGCTTGTCAGTTTTATTTTGGTTAATTTTATGGCCTCTTTATTTCATGATCCCTATGGGAACTTGTAGCTTGCTTTTTGGCCAGGTGAAGAATGCATTTATTCTAGGCTAAACAATAGCACTGTTTAATTAAGAGGTGTAATGTTGTATATCACATGTTGTACCTTTGAGGAGGGGCTATAAACCCTGAATTTTCATCAGATTCAATTTCTCTGCTGTAATTTCCTATTGGAGAAAATGTGACACAAGGCAGAGATCCAATTTCCCATTTCTATTTAGCATTTATATTGACAGAATTAATGATTTTATCATCATCTATGGCCTGCTGCTAAACGGAAGAAATATATTGCCTGCTAAGATAGTAGTTCTTCCTCTAAATTATGTATATATGTGTGTGTGTGTGTGTGTGTACACACTTAACACACATATATACATTTCCTCACCTATTTTTGCATGGGGAAGTTACACCGTTTTATTAAACTCATATTCAGACAGGAAAGGTAGGTGATAGGAAAGGTAATTAGGAAGAGTAATAAGAGTGATCTTAGACAATGTTTCTAAGTAGGGACAAAGATGAAAGAATCCTTTCCATATTTGCCATGACAAAGGGTTCAGGAAGGCCCAAGATGATGAACTCATGGCATGTTGACGGAACTAATTATATTTCTGAAATTCTCCCATGAGAATGCTATACAATATATATGCTGCACATTTGTCAAAGTTGCCATGTGAGAAGTTTCAATTTCCTTCTCTGAAAATAATTGACCAAAGGATCATGAAGTTCAAAAGACTAGGGGGAAATGAATAAATATACAGAGATATAATGTATTGTAATCATACTGTATATGCCATTTTAATAGAAATCTAGACATCCCTGTTACAACTCTTGAACCTTTTAATGGGGCCAGAGAGAACTATTTTGCAGCTTCAGCATGCAGAAATTCTTTCCCTGCTAATCTAACCATCTTTATAATTTTGTTAGAGGTCACTATCTTTAATTTACTGGTAAAATAATATGAAGTGGATGAAATTTTAAATCCCTTTTCATGAATATTTTATACTGTGAATAACTTTTGTTGGAATCTTTTGTAAGTAGGAGTCAAGAGCATCTTCACTTTGTTTTAGGAAATGTCTACTTGCTTATCTGATACAGAGCAAGACTCGTGCTGTAGAAGAAAGACAGACAAGCTTCAAAGGGCACGTTACACTCCACTGTACTTTTGATGGCCTGACATAATGGTGCTTTGTAATATACCCAATCAGTACAAACATGTTTATGTTACATTTTTTATATATATATATACACACACACACACACACACACACAGATCACCAATACATCAGACCCTCCATGCTTCAGCTAGGAACCCCTTTACGGCCTGATATGTGATATCAGCCCGTACTGGGACCGGTGCTGTTCAATATATTTATCAATGACATGGACAGCAACATCGAGTGTACCCTCAGCAAGTTTGCAGATGACACCAAGCTGAGTGGTACGGTCGAGACAACAGAAGGATGGG
>Ga0065711_1036290_pt1 | contig 21187 bp, 11 predicted proteins | sample Hoacrofraction12_FD_59098 | JGI IMG/M metagenome (GOLD analysis project Ga0065711, IMG submission 59098) | Hoatzin crop microbial communities from Cojedes, Venezuela - Epithelial fraction 12 v2 (version 2) | ecosystem: Host-associated > Birds > Digestive system > Esophagus > Crop | place...
CATGAGGAGGAACTTCTTCCCTCTGAGGGTGACGGAGCACTGGAACAGGCTGCCCAGGGAGGTTGTGGAGTCTCCTTCTCTGGAGATATTCAAGACCCGCCTGGACAAGGTCCTGTGCGGCCTGCTGTAGTTGACCCTGCTTCGGCAGGGGGGTTGGACTAGATGACCCACAGAGGTCCCTTCCAACCCCTACTATTCTGTGATTCTGTGATTCTGTGAAACCCAGCTGCAACCTAGGACTTCTATGTGAGATAGATCACGTCTTGCATGTAGCTATCCCTCTCCACTGGTTATAGATGGAGCCGAAGGCAATTACTTTAGAAAAGACATCTTGCTACTGGGGGACAAAATGACTGAGTCAGATTTAAAGTCCTTGATACGAGTCTGATGAGATTTTGTACGCAACTGTGAAAAACATTTATCGCTTTTACACAGGTAACATAATAGTTTGTTTAAGGCTAGCACAAGCGTATTTATAAATCTGCATAGTCAGCAAGTTCAGTTCACAGAGAATGAGAGGATTAAGACAGAGACTGAAACATCTGTTTATACAGGGAAAGAAGCACATGCAGGTATGAGTCACAATACAGTGGCAAAACTCAGTAATAGGAGCAGTTCCATCCCTTCCCACAAATGTTAAACTTATGCTGTCATGCCAAAAGAAAAAAAAAAAAAGCAAAGGATCCCAAAAACAAATGTGCTACTCTAGCAAAAATGGTAAAAATGGCAAATCACTTTCATCTACAGAAAAACTCCATTTATGAAGTTTTCTGTGTTACCTGTTGTCTTGTCTTGTGTATGGTATATCACTTTTAACCCTACTGATAATTCAGTGTTACCTTATGTGCAATCAAAATTTCAAATCACAACCCAGTCAGCTAATACTGGAGCACTGGAATCAAAAAAACCCTATGAGGCGACTATGGACAAGATTGTCTTGCATGCTTTTTCAGGAGAATAAGGGAATGGAGAGTAGTACAAATTATGACCTGTATAATACTTCTATAAGCCATATTCAGTGCAGTATTGACTAACATGTAATGCAGCAAAACATGCAGAAGTATCTGCATTTTTTAGCAGCGCTGGCTCTGTTTAGATTCATGTTATACTCATGCATCCAGCTAATTAATACAACATAAAAATTTGTTCAAACAAGCTCATTTCCATATCATACCATTTATTGTGGCCAAATAGACTCACCAGTCTGTTTGATGAGTTGCTCTCTGTTTTGCTTGATGGTGCCTTAGACAGATTTCCCCAGTTTTTGGTATTTCAGCTTTCTATTCTGTCTTTTAACAATATAACAAGTTATATTTCCTATTGCTAAGGTCTTTTAACAATTTTGCAGATTTCATCTTTCTTAATGCTAAAATAAATATTCTTCGGATCTGGACTCTTCTCCAGGGAATCCTAAATTATAAAAATTTCGAGTCTGGGTATTTTAGAAGGTGCCAATGAAAGCCAATGACATTGAGGAGCAATTTACGTAGCAACACCAGGTTAAAAAAAATCATGTACAGAATGACCATTCTAATTCATTAACTGAAATCTGCATCATTAAATGTATAAACAGAAAAAGAAAAAGCAATAGTGTGAAAAAGTGTTACTTGCTTCACAATGCCGTGTGGCAAAGAGCAGTATAGTAAATATTTCAGCAGTTTACTGCTTACATTGACAACACAGCCCAGAAATTGCTAGGTGCTTGAAAACTTTGTACCCAGATAGTCTTCATGTTTATTTACTTAATTTGTTTACTCTTATTTACTCAAGATATACTCTGTTTAATCTGGTGCTCTCATACACAGCATCAGTCCATTAATAGAAAAGGCAGGCAATGGGGCACATAACTGTCTTTGGGGCTATCAGTTCTGTCAGTTGTTTTTCTTCTGTGAAAAGTTTTTTCTGCAAATTTCTGGTTTCATGGTAGAACCTTATGGCAATGCAAACATATTTAGAAACAAATTTTAATGCTTAAAAATAAGATGAGATTTCTAGGGTTCAATGGTGAAGAAAGATTCAACACAAGAATTTTTTCCAATAAATGTGACACTGAGATGCGGATTAGAGCTAAGGAATCAGCTGTAGAATTGCTGGACAAAATATTGACTACAGAATGTTTTACGCCAACACTGCAAGGTATGTTTTCTTTCTTGCATTCGTCACAGCCTTAAAATACCAGTACAAGTCCAGTGTGAAACTCAGCATTCTTGTGTCACACAGGTTTCATTTTGTTGTGTGTGGGTTTGCACCTTCTCACTTCCCTGATCAGGTTTCTGACCTGAAAAGTCTCAAGTTCTCCAGTAACAGCATGGAATGGGTCATGCTTCCTGCACTCCCACCAGAAGAATTGCCCTCTTAGTGAGAGAAGAACAAAGAATGAATAACTGTGAATTTCTGGCACACGCTCGGAAATCTGGGGTAGTCAGCGGGCATTTTCATGAATACCTGGCAAGAAATAGAATATCTGGTGATAAGCAAGATCATGAATCCATGAAAAACACCAAAATGAATTTGAGTCATTTATTTATGCATGTATTTGCAAATCTGTTTTTATGTTATTTGACAAGATGTAGCAAATTAGCATTTCTTTATTGGTTGATGGAAACACATTCCATAACATAATCTATTAATGAAACCCAGATGGCAATGAAACACAGTGCATTACTGTTTTGTCATTTGCTTAAGAGGTTTGTGATGTACTATAATTCCACCTTTCATCAATAGTCTCATGGCTACATTTCTTCTCAATGTGGGGACGGTTGATGGATTTCTGTAATATTGACTACAACTCTGGCAAAGGCAACTGTCTTCTCTGGCGTGTGGCTTCAGCCCAGTGGTAGTGTGTTGAGGAACCAAGGGAAACAGAGAGGTGGGAAAGAGGAGTGATTATGCACAGACCCCAGAATCAGCATCAGAGCAGTTCCGAAAGATTATTGCGGCCTTAGGTTTTAATATTCTTGATCGCTGCTGCTGTATATCCATGACAGAAATCTGGGCCAGCCCTCTTCCAAGAAGATCTTCCCTCTTCCTATTAAACACTTTGTATAAAATGCAAAGGAAACATACAGGAGCTAAGCATAGGGTAGCCATTATCCCATAGAGTATGAGCATAATATTTACGTCCATACATTTATGTCTCTGTTTTTCTACATTGATGATGAGAGGATTTGCTTTTGCATTTTGCAAAGAAGGGGCATCAGAGCAATTGCCAATAATTACATCAATGAAAGAATAACTGAGATCATAGCTTACCGCTCCTCTCACCTGATTCCAACTTCCGTATACCCTTAAAAATGCACAGTAAATCTGACTACTACTTTAAATGAGTGCTGGTATGCGCATCTTGGGTGATACATGAATAGTAGTACATGTCCTTGCCAAACGTGCTGGTCTAGGTGACCACCATCTGATGTAGCCCCAGAATAATGGTTTGAAGTACTCAGTACTCAAAAACTATCTTTCTTGTCTATGAAACTGCCCTCTGTTTGGCTGATTTGGCAGGAATTTCTCTTAAAACCTTGCTTTACCTTTTATCCCTTAAATATTAGTTGGAATAGTAAGTAGAGGGAAAATCAATTTTGCCTTTCATATCTATACACTGCTTTCCTAGCTGCACTTTCCAAAAGCAGAGGGTTACAGCCAGAGTTGAAGGCTGATGCTTTTTTTTTGAACTCAAACTATCAGATAGTCACAAAGACCCCAGAGTCTATTTGTAAGAGTAACATGGCTATACTCCGGCACGGATAATTCAGAATAAATGACTTGGAGCAACCTTGACAGGAAAAAAGGAAAATCACATTTAAACCAAAACGATAACTTCATTGTCAGTGTGTCTTAAAAAAGAAAGTTTGTGGCAATAACTTCTGTGAGTGACAGTTCAGGAAATTTGTATTGGTAAAGACTGAAGTCTTTAATTTTTGCATTCTTTAATGTATCCTTGAGTGTAGAAATAAGAAACATCATACAAGCAAAGGAAAATATTTCAAGGAAGAGAACTTAGGGGGGAAAGTGATTTTAAATTTGACTGTTATATGGCATTTACAGCACCTACAGCTGAGAAAAATGCTTTCAGCAAACCTGTATTTCATTGTGCCTATATCAGTTAATACTTGACACATAAATTATAGAGGCTAGTTTTAAAAAATAGTACTGTTTTGTGAAAGGTGCTAAGTGAACATTGTTGAGTTTAATTCTAACTTTGTGCTTGCAGTCTGGCTGACTTGATTTTTTTTGAGACTCACTGTGTCATCTGGATATAAGTTAAAAAAAAAATCCAAAAAATCCCCAAACCGTAAGCTTTTGCAAAGAGGACCTATTCCACCTTTTGAAAAATATCTTATGGCCGTTTTGAGCAGTGGTGATCTGGAAAGAAAACAGATTAGAAAGTTTGATAATAGAGGAAGGAAATATTATTATCACAGCTTGAAATCTGTTAACAGGGCCTTCCAAATGGGGCAGACATTAAAGTCAAATAGAAACTCAATTACAGGAAGATTTTCAACTTGTCAAAAATAATTGCATTAATGTCAGCAATGGTGAAGGTCTAAAACAAGGAAACTATTGTACAGTGTCTCTAGAAAGAAAGATTAAAGGAATGCATAGCGTAGTTTTAGCAAAGGGTCCAAAAATGTTCACATTTATTTTGGTTTTAGTTCTGAGGCCAAAGACCACAGTGCTGCACAAAACTGAAACATCAGTCTGTAACTTTCTGACAGATGTTACATCACACAAAGACTGTGGAATACTCAATAAGACCAAGAATTTATCTGCTTTGCTCTCAACCAAAACTTGTAGTAAATACCATGTAGAGGGCAAAGATTCAAGCAGTTTGGAGGAGCTAGAGCTCTGAGATATGAACCAGTCTGTGCTTGAATGTTTGGCTTTTTTAACAGGGAGGGTGTTCATCATTTGCAACTTAAGCTCCAGCAGAGTAAACTTTATTTAACAAAATCTATTGAGCTATTATAGAAAACATATATCCTTTACTGATTTAAATGGGAAATTTTACCTACGTCCTACCACTTTTTTGATTATGTTCAGTAGGAGTTACAACTCACAAAGACAAAGACTCTGCTTTTGTTTAAGTCAGAATTAACTCCTGCTGCCCATAGGAGAGGAGCTTGCTTGGGTGGAACTGAGGAGACTGTACATTCTCGGTCTTTCTTTTTTAAACAGAGCTCATTGCCTAACAGTGTGTGTAACTTCACCCTGATATGAAAGAAAGACCATCTTCTTTCAGACTTTGATGCAGAGGTATGGTCCAAGGCCCTATTTTGAAAGACATTAAGGCTCTTTTCCAGTTGTAGACCACAATTCATCTCCCTTACTGTCAGGCAGAGGTTGACACATCTGAGTTATTTTGCCTTAGGCATCCCTAACACCGAAGGGTGCGAGAACTCTCCTATGACCTAGTTACAGGTGTCTGATTATGCTTATTGGCTGTGACAAAAATGTAAAAAGACTGGGCTCTGAATTTAAGGATCTCAGGTAAAAGGTGCGATGAATCTAGGACTTAACAGGACTTTGAAAAGTAGCTGACTTCAGCTGAGCTAATTTGAAAATCCTCTCAGGTATCTAATTGCATAGAAAGTGCTTAAATGTATTTACAAAACTTGATGTAATTTTGTGGGTTTTTTTGTTTTTCTTGGTGGTGAAGAGAGACCCCACCAGAAAAATGAGAAATAAGAGCATTCTTCAATTTCAGCTGTGCACAATGTCATACTAGAGCTAAGTTCTGCTTTTATTTCTCTACAAGCATCTACAATAACTTCGTGAATGTTTGGAGGCTATATTAGAGTAGAAAAATCTTTAAAAACCTATTGCCTGAATTTATTATTTCAAAAGTCTAGGTATCACTAATGTTATTGCTGTCTTCAGTATTCTTCTGGAAGACTAACCAAAAATGAATAGTTTCACAGTACAAGAAACAATCATATTCTCTGTCCCCTGATTTCCCAGCCAAGGCTGAGGTACTGTTTATAGTACTTCTGTCTTCATAAACAGTTCCTGCATTCATTCTGAGTTGCAAGGACACATGAGGGAAAACTAGAAGAACAAAGTACCAGCATCAGAACTTCAGCTCTGTGTTTTATTGTAAAAATTCATACATAAAACCCTGCACTGCACAAAAATATTTTTGTCCTTCATTTTCTTCTTCTTCCTCCAACTGTAATTCTGATAATCTGTCGTGACTAGGACCCCTAACTGGTCAACGCCTAAATTCTGTTGAAAATAATGGGAATTAGGTCTATATAAAAAAGAACCTAGTGAGATTTTCAGAATTTTTTGGGCAGGTTAGCCTTTTTTAAATATCTCACTGCAAGCCTGTTTGCAACTTTAAGCCTCCTGATAACTTTTCCTAAATGTGTAAGTCATTTTCACAGGGCATTAGATGTTCTGAAATTAATTGCTTTGAGAGATTAATATTTTCTTCACTTAGTTAATCTACTGAAATCCTCTCCTCCTTTTTTTGCATGTACAAAACCTGGAGCTGATTATGCGATGTGCGTGGAATTGCTTCTCATGGATGCCTAGCCCATGGAAGTGGCATAAATGTTAATTTTCCCTTCATCTTCACAAGCTATTGAAGTTGCACAGCATTAACACTCAATTGTTCATACCAATCTATTTAATAGCCAAAGCAACATCCACACTACAAGAGCCAGTATTCTGCTAACGGCCAGGGTCAGTAACACTTTAACAGGGCCAGACCAAATACTTTCCCAACCAGTACATTTCCTAAAACTATTTCATGGACCAGTGATGAGAAAGAAATGTTCAACCTCTGGTATTGTTTGTTTAAGAGTTATAACAGGTCATCTCCTAGCATCCCTCCACCTTCAGAAATCTGTTCTCATTTCCTTACATCAGATCTGCTTCCAACTGCTGTGCTTTGTTACTAGAGTACAGGATTTTTTAATAAACAAAGTAAATGTACACACCAGAAACACTCTGAGTTTGTGCTAGCTATTTATTTTATTCACATCACAAAGAGATTTGCAGATCACCTTTTCAAAGCTGCATGCAGCTGGATTTCTGCACCGTGGATGTAGAAATCAGGCTGAGGGACTGCTGAGCTAGGATTCAAGAAATTGTGGGTTAGCTGGTAACGTAATTCCCTTGGACTCTCCTATTTCAAGACAAGGCGCTATGGTAATCCTGCATCAGAAGCAATACATGACCCTGATAAGACAATCAACTTTGCGTTTAAAGTGCATGGTTTGCCTTTAAACAGCAGAGTTGGAAAGCACCATTCATCCAGACAGGAGACGAGGGCAGAGTGTGTCATAGCTCCCTCCACCTCATGTGCCTGGATTTTTTTGCTTTAGAAACTAGGGCATGACAGAAGGGGGAATGGATAGTGCCTCATTTTTCTCTGGCATGAAAACACAGTGCAGATAGAAAGTGCACCAAGATGCAGAAGGTAAAGAGCAATTGTGGGTCTGGGAACTTCGTACTGCTGGGACAAATCAACTGATTATTCCACTCACTTCCCACTCAAGCACTGCTTTAATGATGTGGATGCATTGAGTATTCAACTCCAAAGCCTTGCGTGTGATTTACCTCCAACTCTGTCTAGGCAGTAGGGAGTAAGAGCTATTCCTCAGGAGAGACCCATTCCACAGCATTTGATGACAAGTTTAGGGGAGATAAATCTTGTTGTCTCCTTCCCACCCCAACTAGCTATGTCGTTTCAGATGCTTGTAGTTTAGGGAAACAGTGTGGAGATCTGTAGGAACTGATTTATCCCACCCCACAGAAGACAGTTACCTGAGGTAGCTTCAGCAGGGAAATTCTTTGCCCCAAGAGGGGCTTCCAGGTAGTAAGCAAGCAGACTAAGACCTGACTCGCTTTTGGAGAGTACCCGTTTCTCATCAGTAACCACAGAGGCTGAGTAGAGCTGCCCAGCTAAGTCTCTAACATTGAGTGGCAGGAGCCCATCCCACATTGTGTCCTTCTGCTGGGAAGTCTCACAGAGCTCCCTCATGCTCTGGTCTCCGTGAGAGAAAGACCTCATTTGCCTGTAATGGTTGCATACATCATCAAAAACCTGCATGTGAAAATGAGCGTCTGTGGAAGTGCAGGATTTTTTCTCTTGGTGAAGTAATGACGTACTTGAAGATGTGGCCTCACACATGTCAGATGGGAGTGTTCTGGCCCAAAGAACCTTACCTTAGAGATGGGTAGAGATTGCGCGCTTTAGTTACATGAAAGTTTACTTTTTCATTTTATGTCATCAAACTGTCAGAAATGTCAGACGTGCAAGCGAAGCACAAGCAAGCATGAAGTTCACAAAGAAGTTCAGACTGAATTTGAAACCTCAAACGATTTTAAGGGGAGGCTTGGCCAATGCTTCTAGGTTTCAGTCTGTTACAGCTACTTAGCTCTTCTCCTCATTGGGGTTTGCATTGCTGACTATTTATTATTATTATTTGGAGAGATCTTATGTAATATAATCAGTGAGGTTTTAATTTGTTATCAGTACTTCACTGCAGCGTATTAACAGGATGGTAAGACACTATTTTGTCTGATTTAAAATGTTCAAGTGAGTGAGTTACACAGAAAACGGAGTGGAAGACAGCCTTCTGTCTTCCCTTAGCGTGAGAGACATTCCCGCGCATTATCAGACTGCAATTTAGCAAGGACTCATTCAAAATGTTGATAATGGATTAAATAGTTTTGAGCAGAAAAGCATAAAGGATCTTCTCCTACTAACTAAAATTTATAGCTGTGGCTTACATAGTAGCTTAGCAGTTCACATATGGCTTATGTCAATGGCAGAAACCATGTTATTTTCTAAATCACATTGATTTGTTATGTGGTACTGAAAGATCTTAAACAGAATCATTGGCTATAAATTACAGAATCTAGTCTTCTACATTCTTATCTGTGTTTCAGATCCGTCAAAATGAGCCCAAGAGTCAAGTCTTCTATGTACACAATGCTACTAGTCAAAGAATAAGAACTAAGACCATTCAATTTCCTCCTTTTTTGGAGTGAAGCCAGGCTGACATTTTCTTTTCTGTTAGTTTTGGCAAAGAGGACAGAGAGGGAAAACTTTACTGCTCTGTTACTGATGGTTTTTCTATTTTGTTTTTATTAAAAATGTTGAAACATGGGCCCTCTGTCAAAATTATTTTATTATTGAAAGCTGGGTGGGGTGAATGAACTGGCAACAGTTCAGAAAGCCATTAATGGTACTGATAACGGAGAATCCTGTTCAGCCTCCACAGCACTGCAATACTTAATTGCAATAAATTTTACTGAAATCTGGTGACTGATGTGCACAGTTAATGAATCGGTAAAGATTCAAAGGTTAATCTGCTGGGAGGTAACAAGCTCTGCCCATCTGATATTGTAACCAAAATATGATATTTGTTAGTTACATGATGATATTTTTTGGGCATACACAGAAAACATGAGCTTTTATTGGCTGCAGATTTGTTAGGTCTCCAAGACCAAAACACAGAAAAAGCAACAACTCCAATGGTGATTCTTGAACCACAGACAAAACTTAAATATATTAGAGGTGAAATGTGATATCCTGAATAAAATATATTGTCAAACATCAAAAGAATTGCCAGAGAAGCAGAGTGTTCCCTGAGGCAGGGTTGCATGCGTGCCCAGGAGAACCCCCACCTCAGCTCTGGGCCCTTTTCCAGGCAGTGCACCCCATCTCCCGAAAGACCTGAGAGACAAAACAGCCATGCAGAATTTGGGAGGGGTGGGGGAGAGCGTGTGGCGAAACCTCTTAAGAATGTCCCTAACAATAAAGTAGCTTTCTAGAAACTAATGAGCAAGGTCCAAGCAGATTTAAATTTTAAGTGAAAACAGGAACAGAAAGGAAGCAAAAGATAATTTGACAAACAACAAGAGTGGTGGGGGAGGTTAAGAAAGCTCCCTTGCTTCGCCCTCAGGAGACTTACATTCAGATCTCCTTCTGCCACACCTATCTTGTGGCTTTGGACCTGTTTACACTCTCTGGGCCGAGAGCCTCCCTCTTCTCCCCAACCCCTTTATATAAGGATAGCGATAGTTACCACTCTGTGAGGATAAAAAAGTTGAAGCCTGTGAAAGATGCAGATCTTTGCAAGTATTCACAACAGATAGAAACTGCACCATGAAAAAGCACTCCCAGTGTCTTTGACAACCCGTGGCTTGAAAGATAGCGCTGCATACTAGACTCTTCATTTCCAGTTCACAGCAGAGGGACATAGGCTGAGTAAGGCTGTCAGGTAGTGAAATATGATGCTGATTCCTTCAGCATATTCTTCTGTACAGTTGCCCATGGGCCAGCAAAGCCTGGCAACCAACTGCTGCCAGGACCCTGTGGAGCACGAGCCCTGCATTTGGTCTTGACACAGGGTGTCAGCCCATAAAGTGAGATCTTGCTACATATCCACCCCAACTCAGTTTTAGGACTTTTGTCTTTTCCTTCTGTCTTTCTGTGCATGGACAAAAGGTTCATGTGTTTATATTAAAAATACATTACTATTTTATTCCCTGCTTTGATAGAGCTCTCTATCACCAGGGAGGTAGTAAAATAACATAACCATAAATTTAATGTAGTCTAATTTATTTAACAACGAAATGAGGTTGATGAATAACACATTCCTTTTCTGTAGCACTTTTACAAATAGATCTGAAAGCACTTTCTAAGTGGGGTGCTGTAGACAGTATTATAACATTTAGTTGAAAGTCAAGAAACTGATGCACATAGCAGCCAAGTGACTTGCCCATGGTCACTCAGTAGATCACAGGCAAGGTTGGTCTCTGTTTCTCCAAGGTATACCCAAAGCCAGAAGACCTCCTCTTAAGACCTACGCTATTCTTTTCTGTTGATTTGTCAACAGGTTATGACAGAGTCAATCTGCACATGTTCTGGCTCAGCCTAGCAGTATAAAGAAGTATCTTTGTGTGCCAGCTTGAAGTTTTCCATGTTGGGACATATGAACACTTGCTTTCTCTTGCAGGATTTGCCAGGAAAACAGAGCTACCATTTCAGTCCAACTCATATGCATATTACCCGAGACCCATCTTGAATATATCCTAGGCTCTGGTCTGGAAGTTAATATGGGCCTGGGACGTTTCACAGTAGATAGTGCTAACAACCTCCAGGCACTTTGTTCTGAAGAACAAGTAGTTACCAAAGGACGAGTGAGAGGCAACTGATGCAATTGGAATTTACCTCCAGTTTATTTAGAGTTCTGAATTTCCTGTGTCTGGAAGCATCCCTCCATCCGTCACCCTCTTGGTGACAAAGAGCTGGCAGCTACAGTGCAGATGGAGGTTTGAAAGCAGAAGAAAGGAATCTACCATTGTGTCAGAAACCTGAATGTGGGCTCTTCTGTGGTCTTTCTTTTCTTTGCTAGCTTCAAAGTGATCTGTTATAATGTAATTATTCTTTATAGTATCATATTATTTAGTAATACCCCACCTACAGGTAAATCTGCAGGCATAAAGTCTGGTAGCAGGAAAATTGGTTCCATTATAGCTTAATACTAATGCAATCAACTGCCTTTTTCAGAGTCTAAAGAATTCAGTGAAAGACCTTCAGAGTCTGGATCAGGATCTAACTACAGATTCAGACTGTGGGTTACAGCAACATGCTAAAGGGCATGGTGAAATCTCACGGAAGTCGGGTAGTTCAGGAACAGATGCCAATCTAAAAATTTAAGTTTTCTTTAGACAATGTACTAATAGAATTTATTGTAACTAAAATTTGTTTCCAGTCCCAACGAAACAGTAATTAAGGTGGCAGTCAGGGTCCACAAGACAGATGCACATCAATAGGTGAAGTAAATTTGCTGCCTTTTTTTAAAATTTCCAACTAAAAAAAATATTACTGCAGCACTTTCATAGTACTCTTTGGGCAATTAGTTCATCACCTCTTGATGATTATTCAGTTTGGCTGTTCAACAGTGAACTAAGGATTTTCAAAGAAAAGTCTCAGAAGAATAAATCTGAGAGTAGTAAACTCAGCCATTGGCGTAGGATGGTGTGAAGACTATGATAATCTCACACTAAAAGCATTATCCTTTTTTTGCAGATAGCTGCTTTCATCTATATTTCAGGACAAGTGTTTTAATTAGTAGTGATAAAGATTTGATTACGTGCTTTTTCAAGTATTTGTAGGATGATATGAGGATACATTAATGGCATTAATAGTATTAAAGATATGATATGCTATCTTCTAAATTCAAGACAAACACATAGAAAATGTTAGAACAATACTAAGTGGTAGGCTGGTATGGGACCTTTAGTCAGGATATAAAGCTGGATGGAACAGAGATAAGACAGTGAAGTATCATATTCACTAAAAGACAAACTGGAAGGTGGGCAGCTGAATTTTAAAGGTACTTTGTTTCTTTTTTCTTCTTCCTTAATATTCACTGAATACGTAGGGCCAGGAGGTAGTCAGCAGGAGTTCAGCATAAGGGTTTGCAATAGCAAAAATATGTCTTTATATTTCAGCTACATTTTTTAGTGCTGAAGGACAATTTATAATCTGAGAAGCAGAATTTGAAACTTTAGCATGGTAATTCAGGACATTTAAGGGAGAGGCAGGGTAGTTTTTGGTTTATATTTTGTTACAGATTCTGTGCTTATATTGAGATTAGATTAAGACAAAATTAAGGAATACCAACAGAATAATGAAATGTCATTGCCATGACTGTATATTTTATAAGAAAATATTAATATATTGGAAATAAAATATGTTTATGTATTTATATAATTAGATATGTATGTCAAGCAGGTCAGTTAGGAAAGGTAAGGAAGGGTTGCTGAAGAAGGCTAAGTTGAGGGTTATAGTAATATTAAGACTGTAAAATAGTAAGTGCCATGGTGGCCAAAGCAAGCTCCAAAGCATATTAGAGTAGCATGTGAAGAACTTCTTGTACTACGGGGTAAGAGATCAGAATCCAGAACTGGAATTCAATACAGCGATCTGTGAATAAAAAGAAATAACCCTGAAATACCCCCTAAATGTATTTTTATTAGAACTGCATGGTGATCAAATTTAGGATCCTACGATCTGTTGCCTGACTCCGTGAAATAACCTCTTATGGACTGGCCCTGAGCTATCTTTGAGTAATTTAATGTCTGTGGTCTAACCAGGGAATATCATGTTCAATAGCAAGAACACATGATGGATGATGCATGGTCGGAGTCCGTATCCTGAACATGGTTACACACAGATCAGTTATGTTCATCTACAGCAATGTGGCTGAGAAATGTAATAAACTGATCCCAAACAGACTGTGGCTTGTGTGATTTTTTAGGGGGTGTGAGGAAAAATAAGACACTGTATCTTGAAGGAAAACACAAAGTTAGTAGGGTAATGAAAGTAGCAAAGGTGCGCTGTGGCTCAGGAACTGTCAAGATGGTGATGGAATGACAAAAGGGCAATCACGGGATATCCTTGTCAAGAAGAGAACAAGAAGAGAAAAGTGTTCAAAGAAATGCTTGATATATTTCTTTTCCGCTCCATCCAAAATCTGCAAACAAAATTGAAAAAGAACCTATTCTGAAAAGGTTAACACACAGAATTTCGCAATCAGATGGTTTATATTGTGAATAAACTTGCCACTAATGCATCATACTGATGCACAACTGAAGTAGACATTTTACCACCAGTGAGACATTCTCTGAACACCATTTTCCTAGTTCAATCCATTTGATTTTGATTGTTGGAAGTAATTGGTGCTTCCGGGTATCCAATATGAGGGACCAGATTTTCAGAAAATCATCACTTTCTAATGTGTCTCAGAAAACAAAAAATTAAATTAATTGATTTCTTTTTAATTGTTTGATAGCTTTGTTTATAAGCAAATTCTCCTGCACTGTTCTATGGTACCAACAACACAATTGGGCTGTGATATCCCACTTTAGTTCAGTCCTTCCTGGTCACACTTTGCTGTCCCATATGCAGAAAATGCAAACATCAGGAACTGAAAAAAGAGATCAAGTAGTAAAAGCAATGTATCTTTTAAATAAAAAGTGTAGAAGTTATTGTGTAGTTTTAGATACTATGTGGAAGTCTGTCACTGAGCTACCTTCTCCTAGAAGACTTCTGTTCTTCTGGGTTTTTCTGAATTGGCAGGGATGTTTCCTAAAAAAAATATCATGCTGTCTAGCCCCTTTAATACTTATCTACCATCAAGATACAAAACAAAAACAAAATTAAGACTGCTTCTTTGGCACATGAAACAGGTGGAACATTTCTTCTTTTTCTTTGTCCAACATGAAAGATTGTTGCATCTCTGAACTTTCAGGCATGTGTCCTTTGGAGTAATGCCCCTTCCGCTGGTTCTCTTCAAATATTGGCAGCTGGTCAACTTTTTTCCTTGGCTTTGCCAATGACAATATTCTGTGCTTCAGCGTTTCCTTTGTGTATCTGTGTCTGACATGATTTTCCTTGCATAGAGAGAGAAGTATACAGTCTTTTGGTTTGAACAGTGTAAGTAAAACAAGTTGCCTGCAGACTTTACACAAAAGAGATTTGCAATGTGTAACAGTGAGAAGAAGTCCACAAATTAGTTTAATTACAAAATTTACTCTGAAATAGGTTGATAAAAATGTGGGCCTTACCTTATACCGGTAGCTGGGCTTCTGGTTCAGAGGGAAGAAGGGAGGAAGAAGGCTGAGACAGCCCCATTCTGTTTAGCCACTTATGTCAAAACCACATGTGCATCACTAACCACAATGCAAATCAGTTCAAATGCTGATGCTGCCCTGTTTGTCCTACTTTATCTGTCCATGTCTCACCTCCCCCTATAGTTACCAAGCATCAGTTCCTCCCCAAACAAGGCAATGTATGTGCACACTGAAACTGGATGGACTCGTTTCATTCTTACTGCTGTGTCTCATGAACAGGTTGCTTATGATTAGTAGTAGAATCTCTCTGGAAAGAAAAGAATAAATGTATCCTTAGGCTTTTAAAAGGCAGATGTCCACAGTGGCATATTTTTAGCACGAGCAATCCACTGTTAGTAGAGATAAGATTTGCAAAAAGTTATGTGGTTTTGGGTCCTCTGATATTTTGTCATTCTGAAGCACTTCAGTTTTCATCCTGCTTGGATGACATATCAGGTAGTATTTAAAATAGGGTGTCCAGGATGGTTTCAAAGACTATCTCACATTTGCAGAACCGTTTTTTTTCTTTTTCTTTAAATAAACCTAGTGTTAAACTATACACTAGACTTCCATTTTCCTTGTTTTAATATGTAACACTGATCTGCATTGGAACAGATGGAAAAAGACTACTTGTACAGTGCACTCAGGAACATCCTTTCATTTTCACCTGCAGAAGGAGTGGTGACAGTGAGTAGCTCTGTATGTAGTTGTAGATTTGTTTTTCATTACATTTAAAATGTTTATAGTGTTGACTCCAAGATTAGAGAAAGTCTGCACAGGAAATCAAAGCGTTAAAATACACACGCTTCAATTTGACATCAAATGTAGATCGAAAGTTTTCTAATCTCAGTTTACCAGAAATTCAGATGATGATATCAAAACAGGACAAGAAAGGGGAAATAAAGAAAAAGTTTAGTATTATCAAATTGCAGCTCTGGACCAAGATTCGCCTGTCCAGTACAATAAAGTTCTTACCGTCTGTGGGACTTCAGAGAAGTCAGTCTTCTTACTTGGCCTTTGAAGTCACCAAGACACCACTGCCTGTGATAAAAGAGTTTATTTATAACTTGGTCAGCTTATGTCTTTTCCCACTGAACCAGCAGGCTTTCCAAGGTTTGGGGATATAATTTCAAGGGCTGTTAAACCTCTGTCAAAGTTTTTCTGGCCCCCTAAGGAGCCTGACTATCCAATGTTCTGTTTGGTATGACAGGGCTTCATGTGAAAGTATTCAGAAAACTGACAGTTTCAGCTGCAGTAGTTTTTGTAACATAGAGTGGCATTTAATCTGAAAAAAAATTAGTAAATCATCATATAATTGGGTTTTTAATTCCTGCTTTTTTACCCTTTTCACACTTTTCTTTTTGCTATCCTGAGAGATAAGACAAAGCACAATGTGTAAGTTCCTGATCTCTATGGGAAGATGCTATTTATATATAACCCGGCAAACTGCAAGAGGCAGGAATCAGGGATTTTACTATGATGAAAGGTGTTAGAGCAAATCCTTAAAAGAGATGATAGCATAGAATGTAGCATTGTTTTAGGATACTATTGTAATCCTTCTGCCAGCTGTTGTCAACAGCAAACGTAAAGACTGGCTTAAATTATCTAAAGTGATACTTCCCTAAAGTTCCTGGCTTGTCATGTCACACCAAGCACATCTACTGTCAAGAACTTCATTGAAAACTCTGCCTAAAGTGTTGCTGAGAGTTAACACCGGGTCAGTTACTGTGGCCCTGCAAGCCTCCACATTTTGGGAACCCTTGATCTAGAGGTTGTCCCAAAATGAGCAAATGCCAACTGGTTCAAAGAAAATCTGCCATCTGGAGTTCCAGTCTTTTGGTCTTTCTGCATTTAATATCAGTCCAATAAAGGAGATTACCAAAATCGTAAGACTGACTAAACAAACACAGAAGAATTAGAAAAATACTGAGAAATGCAGGCTATTCTTGTGACTTGACTTCCTCTTTTAAACCTTGGGGATCCCTACTTTCAAACTTTCCTTCATAGCCTTGTGAGCAAGGAGGTTTCTTTGCTTCTTCTTTTAAAGTCACGCCAAAACTCTGACATAATCTGACTCAAGATACTGGGGTTAGTGTAAGCACCACATTTCATGAGACAGAAGAAAAAGTCATGGAAGTTGTCCACACTTTTCTGAAAATGATTGTACGTATGTTTACCTTTAGATAGCAAATAGCACAGAGATAGGCACAGTGGATTAAGAATACCGCCAGCTTAGTAGCAGAGTATTTCTTAAAAATAGACATTTGAGGGCAGAGCCAAGGTCCATCCAAAACAGTATCCTGCTTCTGACAATGGCCAAAGGTGGAAACATGGGGAAGGGTGTGAGGGTAGGACAGCTGTGTTGTGCTTCTCCCTGGCATAGTCCTCCAGCCATCAGCTTCTGGGGACTTCCTAGGCCTGAGCTGGTATCTTCGTAAGTTAATTCATTGAATATTTCAGAAAAATAAAAGTGAAAATAAAACAAGGACAAGGAAAGAGAAAGGCTGACAATAAGATAATAGGAACTGCTGCATTTATTAGGCTGAGTAAGGAATGTTGACAAAATAGGACAAGTGCTTGCTTTAGCCAAAGCACCATAAGCTTGGCAGAATTGGCGCACAGACTATTATTGCAGCCTCAGTAATACTTCATCAATAAGGTTGCATTCAAGTACATTTGGCCAGGTAATCACAGCCCTAAGACATTCTTTCTGATGACTTCTGTTAACATTACAAAAGGTCTTTGTGAATGTCAAAGTGCAGAAAACTTTTCATCTTTGTCTTCTGTTGATATTTTATATATATTCAGTAGGTAGCATCCCACTTCTGCAGGAGGAGACAGTGTTGTAGAGCTGCTCTTGCATGTCTGTTTTTTTCCGCCTTTAAAACAGAGAAGATTCTAAGTCAAATCATTGCCTTTCACAGGCAATGTCAAAAGGACAACAGCATTGTCCTTCAATGTGTCTAAGACATTCTGTGTTTGTACATATTGTATGTTAAGTGCCTTGTGTTCATTAAGCAAAAGGTATTATAAAATGGCAAAGTATTATTATTAAGTAAAAATTTCTACATACTGCTCCAAATGATTAAGCTGGTGTAAAGAAATTCGCACAATATCAAGGCAACTCAACGAAAACTGCATTAACACTTTCTTGCTTTGATGTCAAAGATCTTGAAAAACAATATGATGGAAAATAAATACTTTGTCCCTACAGTTGCATCTGTTTCCACTGTGAATATATTAAAATAAGGATTTTCTCTGGCAGATTAGAGTCACCCAGAGCTGATTTAGGCAATGACAACTTTGGAACTCAATTTATATTTGAATCAGGAAATGACTCAGTACTTTCTGAAGTCTTCAAAGCTCACTCTTTTACAGTTAGGTAAAAATGATATCACATCTTCAGAAGACTGTATTAAACAATTGCACTGAGGCCAGGATTTATTTCTGATGGTGCTTTAAACTGGTTTTTCATGCTCTACGTGCATCTCCCAGGCTGATATTTGTCACATCTGCACAATTAGTGAATAGCATGATATACACATTCCCCAGTTCTATGACACCTTTTGTAACACTGCATGTCACTCTGTTTTATGTTGCCATACATATAACTTGCCTGCAGTGTGTTAGAATTAGTGGTCTTATGGTTTATGAATCTCCTGACAAAATATCCTATTATTATGTTAGCTGGAATGGGACCTTCAAGTGAAAGTGATAATAAAAAAGATGTTAACCAGTAAGAACCATTTCTACAAATGGTCAAATGACAGTGGAAAAGGAAATATTTTGACTAATCAGCCCAGAACCAACACAAATAAAATCCCTGAGGAAGACTATCTGAAGAAATATACCATACTTCTGGCATAGTGTCCTTTAATGTATGCCCAACACGTTTTCCACATAGCTCTTGTATATTTTCTGTATGGAAATCTAAAGCATAAAGTCTTACATTTAGCAGTTGAAAAAACACAGGAGATTTAAAACAGCAACAGTTCTGCTGTATGCCTACAGATTTTTTTTGGCAATTGGATCTGAAAGTAATTATCTATCTCAAGAAAAGAGAAAAAAAGGCTGATGAATATGATCACATAGTATGATTGAGGTCTTTCTTTCCTTAAGAAGTATAAGGTTTATGTGGAGTACTGAAACACACCTAAATAACTATTATTGTTATGATTACTAAGAGTATTTTCAATATAATCAGATTCAGTCTTGGCACTGACTGAATTAAGGAAGCGCTGGGCTCTGTGACTGAGCCCTGCTTGCTCCTGCCATGGTCCCCTTACATGCGGGACACTGAGACGCTCTACAAGCTGGTGCTGCAGTCCACTCTGTCAGCGAGACTGCTCTTCTTGGCAGCATAGATATGCTAAGATGAAAAATGCACTATGCTGTTATCTCAGACAAAACGTATTATTGCTTTTCACTGTGGTAGCATCATATTTATCCACCTCAGCTCTATTTTATCCTGCTTTGCTTTACCTTGAGAAGTGCCATAGTGATTTTGCATACGCACTGTTGACTATTTTTTAACACTTGACAATGCAGCCAACATAACTGTGCAGGAATTCAAAGGCAGGTACAGGTCACCCACATCCAGAAGCCTGTCATGCTGCGGACGGATGCATCCACAAGGACAAAAGGGAAGCCCATTCCACTTAATGGGAATTTCCCTCTTGTTTCTTCCCTCCAGATGAACAGAGATGAGGAATCACAGATGTATCGGTTTCAAAGAGTTTAAGAGGTATTTCAACAGCCTACAGGCAGTTTATTACTATCATGGCATATTTTAAAACTGTAATTACAGAAAACTTATGGAAAATCTCAACATGACTGAAAGACTCAGATGTAAGTTTGCATGGCAAAAGCAGAAATCCCTTTCCTTAGTTTAAGCTTTGGGTAGAATAGTGCAATGGCAGAACAAATGAAGCTTCATTCAGAAATGTAATTTGTTTAAAAGCTGTCACACAGAGATGTTCACAAGCTGGAAGAAAGAGAGAGCTCAATATTTTAGGCAGGAAAACACTTTGAAATGTTGTAAAATCTAAACAACTGAAGTGTTTGTGTAACTAAAATCAAACTCTTTGTAATATTTGTTTTAAAATATTTATCAGGACCATGATGAAGCATGGAAGGGGGGTTGGAAACATGTCTAATTTAAAAACATACAGTATCCTGATGTTTTTTTCGAACAAATATGAATGACTTTGAATTTAATGTAATAGAAAAAAAGGTTTGATAAAAGGACGTATATATATATAAGTACACTGTATGCAATCAAAGTGCCAGTGGTGGAAAGCAGAAATTTCTGCTGAGCCAAGATTGATAAAAGGTAAACTGACATTTTTATAACACTTTAATATGTTCTGATCTCGTAGGACTACATTCACTGGTCTCCATACCTTTCAAGACTTTTTATTGCGGAGGGCAAACTGTATTTCTTCTTGTTTTAATTGTCAGCAAAATGCTACAAGACATCTCCCCATCGAAGTTTAGGTTGTGCAAAAACAATTGTTAAAATCACATGTAAATCCTTAACTCCATCTCAGTTAAACATCTGAAATAAATAGGCAGAGGATTACCAAGATTCAGGGAGATCCAGGGTGAAAGTTGACACAACAGTGCTCTTTATTTCTTGAAAGAAATAATATCAGCTATGCACTTTTTAATATCTTGATCATCTAACACCAGTGTGAGAGAGACTCAGTTTTCCTACGTGACAACATCTCTAAGCAATTATAAATTGCAACTACTCTTGAAAAGATAAATCCACCACTGTCCATTACAAACCCCTCAGATGATGGACACCTTATGTCAGCCCACACATAGAGATGCTTGCCTTCTCTTCAGTCCATTTCAACCTATTAAAATAAAGCCTCTTTTAGTTTGGTCCACACTCCCAGCACCACACGAAACAAGACAGGAGGTGACCTCTCAAGCAGAACTCTTACAAACCTTTGTAGAGGCAGTATGGTCTTGCCATGCAAAGCATCACAGTGCCTCAGAAATGTTACTGTAATGGAGATAGGCTGGTAGGCCAAGGTTAGGTTAGAGCCTTCGGCATTGTAAACAGCCCAGTGGGGAGGGCACAAAAGGCAGTTGTTGAAGCCACAATGTAGAGTGTCACCTCAAATATTAGTTTGACCAACCGCTGTTATTAAGGAGCCAAATGTAGTTTATTGAGAGAAATCTGATCCACTACAATTAAAATGAAAAACCAAACTGGACAAATCTCAAAAAGTTTGGAAGATGAATACCTGGAAACACTGAAGACGAATATCCACACAGCCGACCGAAGTGTGGGCCTTGAAAGCCATATGTCGTGGGGGAATGCCAGTAGCCAGCTTAGTTATTCCTTCCCACAGTAAATGCCTGTTCAGATACCACTGTCATGATTACTTTTTATTTATGGTGTTATGGGATCGGATTCTTTCACAAGTGTCCTGGGTTTGGCCAGGACAGGGTTAATTTTCGCCGGACTCCAGGAAGGGGCACAGCCGGGGGGTGGGGGCTGACCCCACCTGGCCAAACAGAGCCCGATATTCCATAC
>Ga0065711_1036291_pt1 | contig 21186 bp, 13 predicted proteins | sample Hoacrofraction12_FD_59098 | JGI IMG/M metagenome (GOLD analysis project Ga0065711, IMG submission 59098) | Hoatzin crop microbial communities from Cojedes, Venezuela - Epithelial fraction 12 v2 (version 2) | ecosystem: Host-associated > Birds > Digestive system > Esophagus > Crop | place...
GGGGGGGGGGGTTGGTTTTGGTTTAGTTTGGTTTGGTTTGATTTGGTTTGGTGTGGTTTGTTTTGGTTTGTTTTGGTTTGGTTTGGTTTCCCAGCAAGTTCATATAAAAGCAACTACAAACCACAAAAAAATAAAAGGATTGCAAACTGTTTCAGAAATTCCCAACTTGCTTGCTTTGGTGTTTTTTTTTTTTTTTTCCCATAGCTCAACATATCTCCAAAATGTTCTCATTCTTGTTTCGCTGATTTCAGAGCTATGGGGATTGAATGAGTAAGGAAAGTAATGCCACATAAGCTGATAGTTCTGCATGTATACACAAACACTTAAGACAAACATTAATGCACATTTCTTCTGACCTAGCATTTTTATTAAATTGTCTATTAGTTTATTAGAAAGAGGGTGAGCTTTACAAGCAAGCAATCATGGAGAGTTTTAAAATATGTAGCATATGTATAGTGATCCTGGTTTTCTTCATCATCTATATGGCCATTATTTAGGTAAGACAATGCTCAGAGGCATTGTAACGATGGCAGCCGCAGGGGCTCAGCTTACTTCTCTCTCAAGCAGGAGACAGCATGAGGGCTTAAAGATGCATACCTGCTAGAAGTGCCTCGGTGAAAACCGGTAGACGAGGAGATTTGGGGTTCCTTTCCTCCTTCTGGGAGGTAGAATTCAGTGTACACTAACAAAGAGTGCCAAGATTATAGCTACAGCTTGGGATTGGTGCTTTCTTATTCACAAGGAGCTGCTGGATCCCAAATGTTTTCTGCTTTGCCTATTTATAGTAAACCTGTACTGCCTCTAGTAATTGCAGATTGAATTAGGAACTGCAGATGTGATGTTTGGAAAAGTGTGGTACAGCAGATGAACAAAAAGGTCATACAATGTCTAACTTTGTCACAGCTTGAGACTTTCAATGCCCAAATAAAGTCTTGGTTTTCTGATTGCTTTTCCTTACGCAGCATAATCCAGTCTTTCTTAGTATTCTCTGCTGCTCAGCATTTAAAGTTGGCTTTTCATAAAGCTTGCATATTAAGAATTCATAGCATTGAAAAATTATTCCTTTTAAAGCACAGAGGGCAAAGGCAAGTTTTTCCAAGATTGCTGGCTGTTAGAAAGATGGCCATTAAAACAAAGCAATCCTGTGGTAAAACTGCTTTTTAGATTAAAACTAAGTCTCTAAAACTACTACTCCTACCAGAATTGTGAGTTTGATGACTGAAGCCTAAAATAAGAAAAAAGAAGGATAGTCAGAGCTTAAGAAGGACTGAAGTCCAAGTGACAACATACAGCAGAGACAGAAGCTGGTTAATAGAAGAAACCAATAAGGGGGTCTAAGCATCATTTTTACCTTCCTATTTTACTATAAGTGAAGACATCCACATTAATCAGATCACCATGTCACAACGCTGAGAGAGCTGAGACACAGAAAGCCTAAGCACGAGCTGTGTCGGAGCGAGGAGCCCACTGTTATGCAGGAGTTGGGGGGTGCAGACTCCCGGGTAGCTCCCGGGAGGCTGGGGATGGAGAGGTGGCGAGGGGTAGGTGACTGAGCCTCAGGACTTGCTACCTGAGCACAGGGGACTGATCAAGGAAGCTATACTTTATCACCAACTACTCAACTAAAAGAAGAGGACATCACTATTGTTGGACTTTGGGGATACTATAGTTCTTTAAAGTTAAATTTTATTGACATTGCTAAAAACAGAATTGCTACTGGGATACTGTTAGCAGGGGATGAGGGAAAAGTTAATCCTGAAGCAAACACAGTGCTTTCTGCCCTGAAGGGAAAGCAAACTTCTTCTGCTTGCTTGCACAAGCTTCTCTAAGTCTTCTCACAATCAGGCAGGTGGTTTCTCTCACCAGCCCCTTCTCTCTCTGCACAAGGTTTCTCGTCTCCTTCATCCAGACAGGTCTGAGATAGATAGGCCCACTTGGTTACTGCTCTTTTGGAGATCATGAAGCACCAGTTTTGTTTCATTTTAGATCAATAGATGCTCTACGTGTACAAAAAGGAGACTGGCACTGATTTTTTTTTTCCCCATCACTGCATTTGTCCTGTGTGCTTGCAAAGGGGGCAAGCAAAATGCACACGTCTTTGATTACATTTACAGTTGTGATAACATAGAGTCATAGCTGAACTTTCCTCTTCTTTCTGGGTAGAGAGCACCACTCTACACTTCTACGCAATTCAGACTGCTTCCTAATAATTAATATATTTATCTATTAATTGTGAAACCTGTTTGGAGCCTTACATAGGCAGAGGTTTACCACGGAAAAATTAGTGACTTCATTCACCTGCTATTGCTGGCTGGATCAGTATGTATTTCGCATGAAGTGATGAGGTTGTAGATGCAAAACACTCTTTTTTATTCCTCATACCCTATATCTGTCATATCCCCCATATACTATAGGAAATTGATATTTTACAGAAGGATGTGTATTTTTTTCTCTGCTAAGGCACTCTTGTTGTTTTGCTGACTTTTTGCCATGTGATTTTCTAAACTTACAACCTACAGAGATAAACGTTCATTTCATAACTTGGAATTCATATCAAATATTCTGTATAAATACCAAACAAAAAAAAAAAAAAAGAGCTGCTCTGCATATTTCAGAAAATAACATAAAAGAAAATTAGAATAATAATGCAAAATAAGAAGTATAATGTTTCATTCAAGGCGGTATAATCAACTGGCATTTTATAGCTGAGATTTCATTCTGTTTGTGCAGACAATTAATGTTTGTGAAATTTTGCTAAACTTGACAATGTGGCCATTTTAACAGCAGAGGTAATTAGACAAAAGACTTCAAATACTAAGAACAAATACTGTTGTAAAACCGCCACTCAATACTGTAGTCAATGCAAAGCCAAGACACTACTAAATGGGACTGCAGAGGTGTTTTGAAATCATAGAATTAATTTCTAACAAATTATTCCCACTGGAAACTGTATTTTAAGACAGAAAACATGAAGTGTTAAGTCAGGAGGAGTTCAGGATTTCTTTGAGAACTACTTTGCATTGCATACAAGCTATGGTTCAAGATCCAAGAAAAGACGTGAGCTACAATGGAAACATTTAATTTCCCTTTTGAACAGTCTTAACAACGGCAGACAGTTTTTCCTAGATTCCTGAAGGAACAGATATTTCAGCAACAGAAAGGTCATTTCTTATTAAAAGGACAGTCCGTTTTCTCTGCTTCGTGAGACCAAAATTTAGAGACAGCATTCTACAAACAAATCACTGGAAAAGCCCATAGGTATAGAGAGATATACAGACTTCTCCAGTATATACTGGAAATGCAACCTCTAAATTATTCACAAGAAAAAGAAATCTATCAAGAAATACTAGGGATAAAAGATGAATGTAGTGATCTAAGTTTAAAGGATTTCTATGACTGCATGTCCTTCTACGTAATTTATTTTCCAAGGTTCAATGTTTGATCAAATTTGTATTTATAAATGTAACTCCTTAATTTTGGGGAGAGAGAAAAGATAGGAAAAGTTGAAATAAATCCTCTTTAGGATTCACATTTGTCAGCGTGAGTTAAAATAATTTTCTGAGTATCTTCTTGATATTTTACTTACAAATGTATTCAGAATGTTGATAAAATACAGTGTAGCCTGTGTCAATTCCCATCCAGTTCTGGACTATGTCTTCTTGCCCTCTGAATTTCATCTTAGCCTTGTGGAGGAAACTTTGCCACTTTAGATGGATTTTTACGGGTGATGACGATCGGTCATTTGCTTTCATCTGGAAACCCTAGACTCAGTCTGTCTTTAAAGGAATATGCGTAACCATGCTATGCTGTGAATGAATAGTCAGGCAAACAAAAATGAGGACCGAATGTTTGTGTGCTCACCAGATGGTCCTTGCTTACCAGATGGACCCGACACACCTGAGTCCACCTTGGGCAAGCGTGCCCTTAGCCCCTGCCCAGCTGACTGATGGCAGCAGTGCACAGGCTGAGACTGACACAATGCTTTTCTTCACACAATACTTTCTGACTTCCCATTAGTTCACACAGTGCTTCCAGTGACAGAGAAAACCTAGGAACAGGCCATTTTCTTGGTAAGAAATGTACATAATTTCCTTCGCATCTTAGGTCTTGAATGGTTTTCCTTTCTATATGGTTCTTTTTTTAGCCAGCACCATACTGTTCTTGGGAAGGTATAATTTCACCAGCAATACTTAGCTAGCCCTCTCCAGTAAGACAAAAACCATTATAGTAAGAGGAAAAGTAACTGGAGTTTTGGCATATGTTTCAGAGGTTTAAATGAAAAAAAGTGTTTGGCAAACCACCCAGGAAATATGTTCCTTCCATTCAATCCCACAAGCAGAAAACATCAAAATAAAACTACATAGACTAAAATAATACACCTTTTTTTTTTTTTCCTTGGTTTCATTCTCTGGCTTATGGAAAAAACACAGCTGTTTCTGAGATGCTAAACAAAAGACAGCTTTGCTACAACTAAATATATCCCAGATGGGAGTGCCTCCGTGCACAAAATCCCACACTTGGCGCGAAGTTTTGCAAAGCCTTCTTTCAGAGATGCTGTTATTTCTGAAGGGGTTGTCACTGACCTGTACCGCAGCTCCCTACCTCCCTCAAAATTAGGTGTAAGCATCACTGCACCTCCAGCCTTCTTCCTGCAGCCCCACGAGTCTCCAAAAGCTGCGTGTGGCAGGGGGTTCTGCTTGGCTGCATTACAGCGTGAAGTCCTCTGTCTACTCTGAAAACCCTAAGAGAGCACAATTTTAGAAAATACTGTATGTTAAAACTGTCAACAGGGCTAAAAGACCAATTATTTTGATCTTTAACAAAATAATTCAAATCTTGAACATCAAGAAACCTTCCAAACCAGACAATACTTCAAATAAATGAGCTGGCTTGTTTATCCCAACAAACTTTCAGTTTACACTGAACATTTAGCTACTTTTCTAGAAACTTACTGTATGCCTTCTAAGAAGAATTGTCTGCCTGAACAATATACAGTCCACAGCCTAGTGAGAAGGTGCAAGCTTGCGAAGTAAAAGCATACAAAACCTAAAAAGAGTCCACCACTAGGTGGCAAAATGGTGTTTTCGATGTAAGAACACCCGGACCCAGGCTCACTGACGCTGTTTTTAGAAACCTTGCTTGCCAAAACAGGGATGGTTAAAAATAAATAGTGCATTGTAATGTTGCAGCATGTTTCCATTTGCTGGAAAACCACCGTGGGTCTGTAGCCTTACTTCACACTGTTACTGGTAGGATCTCTCTTGCTGCATAGCTAGTCTTTGGCAGAAGTCAGTAGCCGATATCTGCTCATTTGCATGCCCAGGTTTCCAGTTTGATTTCCATCTGACATAACAAGTTTGATGACATGGCTGGTAGTAATCACTCACAGCCTTAGCCTTGCAGACTTCAAACCTTTCTTACATTTTGTCTTATCTGGTACAATATGAGATAGGAATCACTCTGAGCTCAGGACAATTACGCAAGCGTGGAACAGGTGAGATGGAGAGAAGAGTCAGATTATGGTTGTACGCAGAGCCTAGGTAACATTTTAAAGATGCTGTAAAACAAAATATAGAAAATTTTGGTACTGCCAGATAGAGAATGCAGATTTCCTCTGCAAACTGGGATAGGATGCAGTGCTTTGAGCTGCTGAGCAGCCTCCCCTCCACGGGCTCTGCAGCATCCAGCACTCCACAGAAACAGGCCTGTCACATGCAAACAGTGCAAACACTATGCTGCAGGAAAGTGATAAAAGAACGACAGCTAATATCTAATCTGAAATTCAGATGAAAAAAGGGATCATGGAACATCCTTAAATACTGTTAAGGCTGTGGGACTTGGCACTGTTTATTACTTTTTCCTCTTGGCTTCTAGTTGCTGTGATGAACTTTTTCTCTGCAGACTGTTGTCCAGCCAACACCAGTTTGTTCCCATCTATTCCTTTACAGTGTGCCCTGTCCACATTTGTCTGTTTTCTTCTCAGTCTGTATTGGTCTCGAATCACTCCTTTACCTGTTCCACAAACCAAATTTGCCCTTATAAATCTGCCTGAGCCGCTGAGCACCTGGATTTCTAAAGAATTACCAGGATTCAATAGACCTATAGACTGTAGAATAACCTGCAGAGAAAAACCTGTCATAAATCAAACAGAAGCCAAGCACAGCTTTCTTTGCCTCTGAACCCTTTTTATTCCCCAAGAAGTTAATATTTAAAGAAAACAGCAGGATTTGAGTTTGTTCTGGTCAGAGGGACGTTCCCTGCCCGTTGGTGAGATCGCGGGCTATGCGGCAGCTGGTACTAACCAGGCCCTGTCCCAAAGACAACTTCAGTCTCAGGCAGTAAAAACCCTCTGATATCTTGTCTAAATGATTTCCATTCTGCTGTACCCTATGAAATCAACATGGTATGCTCAAAGGAGAAAATAAAATGAAGAGTATGGCTTAAATATGCTGTGGTGCCAATCAGCATCCCACAAGGACCACCCTCCGCTCTGCACTGCAGCCTTCCAAGGGACTTCCTATCAGCCACACATCCAGGGTCACATCCTGCACGTATGTCATGAAGTCATGAAATTAGGCCATTAATGGATGGACAAGTGTAAATGCTGAAAATCAGCAATATGAAATCACGGTGAACTAGCTGGAAAACGGAAAAAAAAAACCCTCAATGTAAATATTTCTTCTGCACCTACTGATTCAAATTATTTAGAGATCATAATTTTGCAAATTCTTTCCAAGATATCATAATTATATTGTTGACTGACATCTGTGCTGTTGGTTTCTACTATGAATCTCTCATAATAAACTTTTTAATTAATATTTAATTCTATAATTATAGTCTTCAGGGGAAAATTCACTTTCTGTTTGCAACAGAAGACAGTTGTTATTTTGGACTGGGAACTGTATATTGGACTGAGGCTGTAGGTTCTGTTGCTGATCAGCAGGTATGATTTAATGTCCCCATTTCAATTTGAGGTAAAGCTTCATTCACAGACAATTTTGAACATGACATTAATGAATCCAAAGGTTTCTGTTTGTGTTGGTTTTTTTTTCTTAAATATATATTTATACAGCAGAGAAGCAAGATTCATGTTTGGTCTTCTTGTGAAGAAAAGTCAGAGGACAGGACACAGATCAGTAACATTCAGTTTCTGGTTTGGCAAAAGCACATCAGTTTTGCAGAAATACGAGCAATGTTATACAGTCCTTGGTTCAAATTAAACATACATCCAAAACTCTTTCCAAGAAGACAAAGAGAATTTACACAATTGTGGCATGATAGGTAAATTATTTTCAGCGTATCTGCCACACTTGCCTGTATATTTCTGCCAGTATGTTTCCGAGAAACAAATTAGAAAACAACCCAAACATTGATGAAACTTAACTAGCCCCAGGCAGGCTGTGTCCCAGGAAGAGAGAAACTGATGTTATTTACGGACTACTCACATTACAGAAAATCAAGGGAATGAGGGTGCAGTAAAGACTGCACTGACAGATGCAGAGCTAAATCAGTCAATATTATTTGCATAATTAGGCTAAAAAGTCACATTTGTAATCTAGCAGAAAGCCCTCTTAATTAGGACATGCTAATGGGCAGTCTGTTCTCCCTTGAGTGGGCACACTGAATGAAAAACTATTTTTTAAAAATATCTTGAATATAAAAAAGTAAATGAAATAAAATACTGACTTATTTAATATTCCTAAAAATATTCACTACCTTACAACTCAGCCTGATATTTTTCTTTTTCTTCTACTCCCAATCAGGCCGTATCTTTATAAGGGCTGGAGACTGAAAACACAGGTTTTGTTTTGATTTAGCATCTGACCTAACATCAGCTGACCTCTTGGCGCCAGACAAACATATGTGCGTTACACTGAAACTATGTTAATAACAGAAAACAGTGATTGTGATATATTCTGGGCGCTTCACTGTCTGACATGTGGCATCGTGGTTATCACCAGGTGATTTCTGTAGAAGTTGTCTGGGTTTGGGGCCTCTGTCAGAGCTGCTGGACAGAACCCAGGCATGATTTAGCTGCCAGTGGTCACCGGAGCCTCGGAGGTGACAAGGTTCCAGCTCCTACTGCCAAAACTGGAGCTGTTGGGCTGGCAGCAACCATAGGCAGTTTTGAGCAAAACCGATTAGCACAGACCTGGTCAGAGAGGGTAAGAAAGAACCCTGAAGTCACAATCCAGAAAGCAGCGGAGCTGAAACCCGGGAATAACCAGTTCACAGTAGCCTAAAAGCTTCTCCTTAGGCCATAAGGCATTTTGTGTGTACCGTAATGCCAGACACTTCAGCACAGTGGTGGACAACCTGGTGTCCCTTCTAACAGCACATCAGCCAGTACAGACTTCCCATGCTGTCTGAAAGTGATTCATAGTCTGAATTACCACAGAGAATCATTTTAATAGATACAATCATGTTTATCGCTAACTGCGCATAGCTATGTAACACTGCATGTGAAGACAAAATACTGTCCCTTAGTGTTTTATTAAACAGTTGAATGCTTTCAAAAATTGAAATGTCAGGATATGTGATATTGCACCACTTCATAGTATTTGTATTCATTTAAAATAAGTCAAATTTATACTTAGACATGTAGAGACACAGCATTTCTTACAAAACTGAGAGCAACCGTAAGATGTGGCAGCTGTGAGTTTGTCCCAACCAGCAAGGTCACATGCAGAACCTTCGTGTTCGTTTACCGTAAACCCACCACGCCTTTCAGGCCACACCTTGTCCACATCGTTTTTGTGAAGGTGTCTGGGCTGCAGCCTGTTACAATGCAATATTTGGACTTCTCGTCCCTGTGACTGAAGGGGATCATTACCAAAGGAATAAATGTTAACTCAGACAATTGGTATAAAAATTATCGGAAGAATTTGATCTATTCACACACTTCTGTACTCATTAGAATTGCTTTGAGCAAACGAGGACTTTTTATAGGGCTTGCCAAACATGATTTGTTTGACCAACCTATCTTACGTTTATAGAGGAAGTCAATGACCTATAAACATAATGTACGAGAAAGGAAAGTCTAGCAGCCTTGAATTTTCCATTCCACTGTTGGCAGCATCCCAGACTAGGCACCTCTCACATTTTTGGTACAAACATACAAACATACAACATCCACAGCCTAATAAACTGAGCATCTTGAACTTACTTTATTTTCACAGTTTGCTTGCGGAGCTGATACTCCCTGAAATCACAGACCTATGCGTTCACACGCATTCCCGCAGAGCCCAACAGCCTGATCCCGGCCACCCCACAGCTGCAGTCTGCACGTTGCCACAGTGCTGGTGCAGACCTAGAGAGCTCACACAGCCTCATCTGGGAAGTCTCAGGATCTGATTACGCCTTCTGCTCTAGGCGCTGGCAGCTAATAGGGGGAGGATACATGAAAACATGGATAGAGTCAGCTGCTCCAGCTGTATTCATAATTTCATGCTATTTCAGACGAACAGTGAGGTTCAAGTAGCACTCCATTCATTTCTCCAAGAACTCCTTTTTCTCCCTGTGGGGCCACAAGCTTGAACAATACAGCCACAAGGAAATAAAGACTGTGTTCTTAATTTTAAAAACATATCTATATATGCCTCATGTAAGCACTTAGTTCACAGAAGCAGCACAGCATTTTCTAGACTGTAAAGCTGTAACATTTCTTTGGGCGTGCTGTCAAGATCATCCATTTGAACTAGTGTCAGCCACTGTTAGAAGCTACACAATACACCAGTTGTTTCCATGCAATAGTTTACTGGGTACTACAAATAAGAACGCACAAAAGAAGAAAAGATGCAATTGTGTTTCATCTTGGACAGTTAAATGGAGTGAACTGTTTCTGTTTTCAGATTTCTCTTTACGCTTTTTATATTATGGAATTATTTTTCTCAAAGCTTTCCATCAAAACACATAGCTCCAAAATCACAGTTGGCACAAATCAGCATTGCTGTACTTACTTACACCAGTGGAATTCTGTTTATTTGTACAGTTGATAACTTGTTCACAGAGTTGATGTGCCCAGACATTGGCATTCATAGCTCGACGCCATTAAAATACTCTAGAATGTTCCAGTGCATATAAATAAAACTATAAAACACAGTGACATTAGCTAATTTTGAGAGGTTTTTTTCAGTGGAAGCACAAGAATTTCAACACACAAGGTAATGTCTTGACTTCCGGGGTGTACTGTGGCATTTCATAACAAAGCTTCATTACACTACAAACTCATTTACAGTACTTTACTACAATGACATGTTGATTTATTGTTTTATTACTTCTGTTGTTTTACCTGTTAGCTTCTATGCAGTCCTATATTTCAACTTCCCTCACTGAAGTACTTTTTCAGCGAATTTTCCTGTCACTCAGGTTAGGTGGGATTCACGTCTTCAAGCCCTTACCATCAGAAAAGTGGCGTAATCTAGGCTAGTCATACAGGTTTCCTTAGTAATCTGTGTAGAGGGACTGATAAATCTAGGGGCTGACTCATCTAATCCCAAAATGGTTGAACACAATAGGAGACAAACTGTCTTTCAGAAGTTTCTATCCTTCCCATTGGTTATATGAAGGTAACACCAACTAGGTAAATTGCTTAGATGAGATACATAACTTCCAAAAAGCTAAAATGCGAAGGAAAAAAAAAAAAGTAAATTAGTGATGGGAGTAGAGTTTGGATGCAGCTGATTCACCTTTACCCACTGTGGCAGCAGACGCCAGCACACACTGCAAACCCATCCTAGGCGAAGAGAAGGTTAACATGTGGCCATTCCATGGTGCTTGCTCTGGACTCCTGCGGTACCAAGAACAGCCCAAGTAGCTCAGCAGTGGCCACGTGCTGCTGCGATATCTAGTGGGCCACCCAGGAGTAAAAGTCAGCGAGACAGAAAGTGCGGGCTGCGGTAGACAGGTGGTAGTCAGAGAATAGTGGTAGTACTGTTGCTCATCAGGGTTCACTGAACTGTGCACATTTAGCTTTTATTGTCCTGGGGTAATCTGAGGATTCTTTATACTTCTCTATATACAGAATTCTACAATGCATAGTCACATCCACTACACGTAAACATGTTGTAAAAGAAACCTTGAGTAATATAGCTCCTCTTGATGCTTTTTGCATTAAAATGAAGATGCATTAGCAGTCCAGGCTTCCCAGTCCTCCTATTTCTTTCTTCATAACCTAGCACACTCGCTCTTTTCCACCAATTATAACAGCAGTTAAAGTGAAAAGCTCCTGAGTTTCTCTGGTAAACAGTATTTGTTAGATCTAGTCATGTCAGCGTATTACTGCCCTCAGCAGTCACTATAGTTTCTTTCCAGTAGGTTACTGCATCTGCAATAGGAGGAGCAGAAGTTAATGTATGCCAGCTTCTCAACTGCTACAGTTCACTGCCAGCCACGTTTGATTAGAAGGATACCAGGCGACAACAGGGCAGAAGAACAAGCTGAACACAGTCTGCTACCCATAGCTCTGTCAGCTGTATTTGCAAATTATTAAAAGATTTGTATTATTTCACAGAAGAGTAGTGAGGGACTCAAACTCAGAGAACTCGGGCTATATGCTAATAAAAAGGACAAAGCTAATTTCTTGCAAATGACAGCAAAAATTAACAAAGTTGTCATGCTGATTAGCTACAGTTTGGGTGAATAACTGAGAAGAGATGTGTAGAATTTGGGACTCTAGCAAAAAGAACTCAGCTACACTTCAACTCTTCCCTCCTCCCCACCCCTCCCAGAAAGACACTCCTCCTTTCCTGGGACGTGGGACATGGTTGGTGACAGAATCAGAAACAGGTCATGAATCCATGAATCTGCGGAGAGGCAGCATAAAAGTGCACAGGTTAATGATTAAAAGCCATCTGACTGAAAAGGGAAAAGTCACTAAAGGAAAAGGATTTATGATCTGGCTCTGCAACAAAAGATGTGAAGCCAGACCATGTACACAGAAAGGCTACTGGAAGGTAATGACTGCAGCCAGAGATTTCCTTTCCCACCATTAAAATATTGCTGTTGTTCAATAGTAACTAATAAGTGGTGGGCAGGGTCTATATACAGAACAGATACAGTAAAAAAAAAGATACTTTACTTGCGTTGCATTTGATTCTAATTGACAGAAGAACAATGATAAGCATTTCTCCAGTACCTCATAACTTGTTGAGAAGCAGAACTAATGAGGTTTTCTGGAGTCAATAGTGGCAGTCAACAGCACTGTCCTCTTTTGGGAGTGTTTTTCACAATAACCATGGCAACCGTGTTAAGTGTTTCCATTAACGTAACTCTATGTCACTTGCCATACCATGCACTATTTAATGGCCTTTCTCAGACATATAATTGGTTTTTAAAATCAGCAGGTGACTTGTAAGATTGTTTGATTGTATCCCTTGGAGTTGGCTTGTCATACCAGCCCAGCTTTTAAGAGCACAGGAAGAAATGAACTGGCTAAATAGAGAGGGCAAAGTGTTCACACAATGCCCAGGCTGGAAACCTAGAGGGATTTCATAGTAATCTGATACTCAGAGAGTGCAATAATATAAATGACCTGTTCAAGGCCATAGAAACAGCTGTAGAGTTTAGTAAAAGGTCCTGTGATTGTCTGTTAGCTTCTCATTTTGAACAGATCGTTTCCTGATGTTTTTCCCTGACTGATTCAACGGCTTTATCATTTTTTAGTGACAGTATTTGATTTCTACATCCTTTTCAAAGTTTCAATACAAAATCAGAAGGTTTTGTCAGACTTGGTTGTCATCCCTCATTCCTTCTTTTCAGCTGTGACTGTTTATTTATTGAATTTATTCCACCTACCCGCCAGCTATTAGCTATATATTGTCTCCATAGCAATCCCTCTCTTCTCCTCAGCACGGAAGCAAGAGGAGGCTTGGTAATTGTGATTTTAGATGCAAGGTGTCATTTGAATGCTTTCAGGAGTGCAAACAGCAGGGGATATGGCATTTCTGACACTTTTGGATAGCATCACTGCGTGCATTATTTTTTCCATATTCATGTTTCATCAACCATTTGCAAATTTTCATTTAACTTGACTTACTTTAACACTGGCTTTGCTCACATTTATAATGATTAACAATACAAACTTAGTAATACTGTGTTCTTCTCTTCAGGCTGCTTTCCTTGTGCAATTTTACATTTACACTACACATCTTAAGAGGACTTTACAAATTATCCTTCCCATAACGTGGGGGGAAATCACTTGATTAAACCCCCTAGGTAACAAGAGAATAGGACTCTTTCTCCCACAAACCTTTGCCATATCTTTTCTACCATTTTGGCTTTTTTACAACAAACCTAGTATTGTCAATATGAAGAAAGTTCACTTTCTCTCCACAGCCAACCACAGTTCATATTTTTCCGTGAATCATTCACAACTAATCCCACACTTATGAGAAAGAACATGTTGTTTTATGTGTATGTTAAGAACATCACCTGAAGGCTTATAGTTTCTGCTTCCATGTTCAAACAATCTTTGTGTACTAACAATAACGGCACCCTACATTTAGAGCTTATTGCAACAGAGTAAGCTGAATAATGTACACATTTACCACTGATAGAAATGTTGCTAGACAGCAGCTGAAACATAGCAATGATATTTACGTCACCATGAAGTCTTTTTTATTTTGTATTATTGTTTACAGAGTGAACTAAGTTTGGATGGTTCTTTAGAACACAGGCAGCTTTAGGCTATACATTGGATAGTTTGCTGTCTAGCATGAGGAGCATGACAGTAAAGGCAGACATGTTTCTATATAATAATGGTGAGGAGCAACTAGGCCAAAGAGGGTTGACAGACAGAAAATTGATATAAAAAGTAGTTACTCGTAATATGGAAAAGCAAGCCATGCCCCCAAAAAGTACACTAAAGTACAACATTTTCCAACTAGGAAGAACCACAGGGGAAATTTAAACAGAGGCTAATTACCCAAAGCAAAGTTCGGCCAGCATCGTAAGACCTACCGAAAGGGTACTGTGTTATTAAACACTACACTTCTTTCTCAAAGTCTATACAGATTAATTGAACCAAACTAAATGAAAAGGATTAAATATTTGTAAGCTTGCACTTTTGCTCTATCTTGAATAAAGCCCACTATCAGATAATCTGTGCAGTAAGTGCATTATCTGAAGTTCACTGTAATTCTTTAAATATTCCTTATAAATTCAGTGGGATCAAGATAAGGGTCTAAATAAGATCTTTATATCCTTTCTGTTGAAAAGTACTACAGTTTGGAGGAAACCTTGCTTTTCTCTCCATATCTTTCAGTTATCCTCATGCAGGTTCTACCAGATTTTATGGCATTTGGGTATACTATAGTTGGAAAGGTCTCTATTAATCAATGAATATATTAAACAAAATTAAAGAAGGAATGATTAATCTGTCAGGCTCTGGACTATCTGTTGTCAGACAGGGCTTGATTGCTTTATGATTTCTTTATAAGTTTTTGGCAACGAATTGATTCAATAATACCTTCATAATGAACTTCGTACTATCAAGGACCTGCCATTCCACAACTCTACGCTGACATGTGGAGATGATATGCTGGTTCAATTCAGGACCAGATGACAGAATTCTGCAAAAAGATGTAGCTCTACTTATTCATGTTGTTTCCTTAGCAGTCTATCCATACCAGAGCCCACAGGGAGGGAATGAGCTTGGAAAAGCAGAAAAAAGGGTTTGGAAACCAGCCACCTTTAACAAGAAGATAAATTTATAGTTTATCTTGGTTGTTATCTAATAGTGAGGAAGACTCCATAGAAGAGTTAAAGCTTAAATCTTTGCATACTTACCGTGTTAAGAAATGGAAGTATTTTAGGAGAATTCCTTTCCTAACTAGGCTTTGGAAAAAAAACTCTGACAAGTTGCAGCCTCAAGAGGTCAATTAGTATCAAATTCAAGAAAACCATGTTGGTAACTGACACAGATCAACAACTTAACTTATAAAAACATTTCTTATTACATAATTATTGTTCAATGCTCAGTATTGTTATAAATCAAATTGAATATTCACTGTTCTCAAATTCAGTGTTTTGTATACTTATTCCACAGACAGACAGCATACCTTTTGGCAAAAAGTAGTAGTAACCAAAACTAGCTAGTCTGCAGGCAAAAAAGACTCCATGATAAGTAATAGAGGCCTTTTTTACAATTTAGCATAAAAAAACTACTTCTTCATAAAATTCACCACTGTAATTCAGTAAAAGCAGGAACCTAAGGGCAGATATGGAAATCTTGTTTCTAATGCAACATATAATTCACTTCTTCACTACTATAAAGTATTTTTGTGGGTATAAGAAAGTTTAAGGAAAAAAGAAAGATCAGAGCAAATAATAAAATACTGTATTTAGTTACACAACATCAGGATACTAATATTTGCAACACCAATTTGTATAAACAAACCATTTACTAGCCTCACTTACAAAAAAATTTCCTCATTGATGTGTTTTTACACAATTATCCACTACAGTATTTTGGAATATTTATTGGGGAACATTACGTGCCACCTACACTCAAAGATGGGATATCACAAAAGGATAATTAATTTGAAATGGTATTAGAATTCCTGTATGTCAGTAATTAACATTCTTGGCCTCATCCTGAAAGTGAAAGAGAAAATGCAAAGGAAGACCATAAATTATCCTTAATATCAACAGCTTTATTTTCAGGCTACAGTGAAAAAATAATAGTAGAGATAGCAAACAAGCTTGTGCTATAGCTCCCCTGCAGCAGATTTTTGTGTGTGTGTGTATATATATATATTAAAAAGGCTTTTTAGAATACTTTATTAATATATATATAGATATATATATATCTATATCTATTTCTAAAGCCTGTGGCTTTTACAGTATAAACTAAGTACACTGAAACACCCCAATTTCATGCGGTTTAAGACCTTATTACCATTTGGAGAAGAGAGAATTCACATCGCTGCAATGTTATGTTTAGTGATGCAAGTGTATTTTTGCAGATATATATTGTCGACATTTTTCTGTGAAATCAGTTTTAGCATAAGAAAGAGCAAATAAGCATTAACATAAAGTGCTATGCAACAATTTTTGCAGTGGAAAAAGTAGGAAGAAAAGCAGAGGTGGCAGCATGCTAGCAGTGAGCGAAATTAATTGGATTCAGGAATTCTGGAATTCAGACCTGTAACTAAACTAGTCTACAGCTATTTCAAAGGCATAGTAAAATATTTCTAAATAAAAGTACATATATTTCATACAGATCAACAGCATATATGATCACTAATCTGCAGTTTCATAAAACATTTACAATATATTGCAGATGTTTTTGCAAACAGGTGTGTCAAAGTTTGAAGATCTCCCAGATTTCACGTCAGCCTTTTCCAGTCTTCCTATTAGTATTTAGCTTTGAGACCACAAATAAGTATTTCTAAATTTGAATATTATTAATTCAAGAAGTGATCAGCATACCGAAAATGAAAGCTCTTTTGTCTGTCTTTTTTTTTGGTTTCAACCTCGCTAAATGCAATTCTTGTTTTGCACAATGCTGAACATTTCTGTGTTGGCTGATCATTACCCATCTGCATTATGCAACTGTCAAAAGCCTGTCTTGGCCTTGGATCACATTGAAAGCAACTATTGTACAGAGTGTCACTTGCCATTTTTGTGTAATTGTCCAGAGAATGTCCTAGTTCACATTTAAATGACTCTATGATACAAAATTTCTCCCAACTATTCAATCAGGCTTTTGTCTTGCTCTGAACAGATCCTATTAAAAAGCAGAAATGTATGAATAGAGAGATGCCCCACTGCCTGCTTCAACCCACCAGAAGCTGCAACATGCTTCTGAATAAACAATGTATATACATAGATAAAGAGGAAGTTAAAATGAAAAAGTTTGGTGTGAAACACAACATTTACATATTCCTAAGAAAACTGCCATGTTTCTATGACATCTTTGTTGTTCCTCGTCCCTGAAATCTGGGTTGTTTGCTCTCTTATTATGGCCTTAAATTGAGCATAGCGAGCTAGGAACGCGCATTACTCTTTTGTAGCATGAACACTAGTAGACGGTGTCTGGGTCACACAGACATTTTGCAGCTGTGCTGAGGAGCCAGAGGAGCTGCGAGCCGGTTCTGCAGCTTGGGCAAAGTCTTGCAGCATGCCTGACTTTACAAGCCCTCCGTCAAGCACGGTAACGCAAAGTGTTTTTCTTGCATGGCCTTGTTAGCTCAGAAATTGTCATGCTCCTGACCACTGCACAGTGTGGGCATCCCCCGTGTAAAATCAACCCACTATCAGTGCTGGTCACAGTGTCCTTTGTCTCTGTGATCTCCATGATCAAGTCACATATTCGTATCACATGTTCAGCCACGATGCCGTAAATGGAATGCGCTATCTATGCTCTCCTCAGTTCTGGTTACCATATTTATCAATTACGTATACTATCCTCTTTAGATATCAGATAAAAGACTGAAGAGTCCGACTACTCCATGCAATAGTATAACTACACAAGTGATTTTTTTAATGCCAACACCAGCTTCTCTTCTCTGTCAGTCACCAAAATCTGGAAAATTAGTAAAGTAAGACTCAAAATTCAGCAGCTAGATCCAGTAAAAGGCTTGGTAAGTCTTGTAGATAGACGTGTACTGCATACTTCTGTGCCCATACTTCTCTTTTCCAATGGCTTTTAGGCGATTTTTAATCAGCAATATAAATCAAGCTTTGAATTATAACTATAAGGCCCAGCAGCCGTTAGGCTAGCAATGAGCTAAAGAGGCCTTCAAAGGAACATGAAAGTTGCCAGCTAGCTCCACAATGTTTCATAACAAATTAAAAAGTTTGTTTTATTCAAATTACAGAATTCTGTATCGTAGCTATCTGTCACCAGTCACACAAGGGATAATCACGCTGCATTGAGGGTCAGCTTCACTTATGGGGTCTTTTGCAAGATCACATTGAGGCAACACGCAATTGCTAATTAGAAGAGATTTGCTGCAGTTCATTCCTAAATTATTTTATCATAGATAATGCTGACTTTAAGGAATTGTAAAAAACAGACGACCTAGTTTGATTTTCCATCTCTCACTGACCCTTAAATTATGCACTTGTCATTTGAGACAGAACGTTCCAGCGGTCTCCTCGGTGCATCGCCCAGCACAAGGCGGCTGCTCTGAACCCCTGCCATCGCCTGGTGAAGCCCAGATGGGCGATGCCCTCTGAAGGGCCTGTCCAAGCCAGCTCCTGCTGTTGCTGTGCACGTTCCCCATCCTTTTTATTAGAGAATTCTCCCTGGGCATTTTTATGATGATTTATCTGACGGAAGACTTTCAACTTCCTTCTTTTGGTGTGTCCACGCTAGCTCTATAAGTAGTATTTCAATATTGGTCTCATAAAAACTTCAAGAAGATGTAAAACTCCCTCTTCATACACTTTTTCTTTTTTTAGGTATACAAACATCTTTTTTCCTCCCCCCCAGGGTCCATCATTACAGTCCTTCTAGGTCACTCTGTATAACTGCCTCACCATTAACATTTTGCTGGTCTCTGTGTCATACACAAGTTTTACCAGATACGGTATGAGAAGTAATTCAAAGTTATCAAGCACAGTGTCAGACAGAACAGAAATGAGTCCTGTTTCCTGCAGAACCCTTCTATAAATCCCATCCATCGGTGAAAATCTGGACATAATATCTACATAAACGTCACAAGTAACAAAAATACATATCTATATAAAGACAGAAATTTATATATATATTTTAAAAATCTGCCAGCTCACTTCTCTTAAATCCCTCCGAGGTCTGAATCATGGGTAAAGCATATTGCTGCATTTTCAATCTATATGTCATGGAATACTTAGTCAAAACCTTACACGTTTTCACAAAAAACAAAAATTTGAAATTTATTTTTGAAAAATAAAACCCAGTAAAATGTTGATTGGAATCGATTTTCTTCCTTCTTTTTAATCCGTAAGGAAGTGAACTGTGGATCAGTTTTCTGTTATTTTGACTCAGGCTGACCAACCTACTGTAGCAGGGGATATCTCGGCAGCACTATTTTAATGTAAATATCATATTTATTTTTGATAATATTTCTACATGTCTCATCTTATTGCTACTTTTTATTAGACAATACAGTACCATCAGATTCATTTTTGTAGCAACAGAAACTTGTTGTAGAAACCTACTTGTTTGTATGTTAATTGAACACACTTCAGAATATCTCCTGAAATGAAAAAGCACAACATAGCCCAAACTCATGCCAACTTTGCCTAGCAGAAACAAGGGTTGTGATGGGACTTACTTATGTGCTCCAATATGCAAAGGAAGCATAGATCCGTGAAGGAGAAGGATTATTTATGATGAAGGAAACCTACCAATGGGTCAGTTTAGAACTTACGAGAATGTATAAGGTGTTCGGGTGGTTTGTTTTTTTGTTTGGTTGTTTTGTGTTTGTAAAAATTGTTTGTGGATTCCAAACCGGTTTGCTCACTACCTGTCTGGTTTCTGTCTAAGACACAATTCTGGGGGAAAACTGCCCACTTCTGGCAGGTCTGCTCTGAAACCAGAGCCTTGGGCTCCAGCCCAGCCCACCCATGGGAGACGGAGGGGCTGCTGCGAGCCTTGGGAACTGCAGCTACCCACTGACATCATTATCCTTATCCATCAGCAAAGGAGCTGCTGAGAATTGGAGTGTTTTCTCTACCAACAAGTTTCGGTGAGCAGTGAGCCCTGCAAGCCTCGGAGTTCTCCCATGCGAAGCTGCACCGTGAGCCCACCCGCCCCGCAAGTGCCTGTCCACAGCCGACCCGCCTCGCCACACCCGTGGGAAGCGCAGCTCTGCATCACACCACAAAGCACACTACCATGACAGCATTTCAAACATTGCTGTGTTTTGCTTTTTTCAAGGCTTTCTGTCCTGCAGATAACAACCCATCCTGTGTGCCAGCATCGTCCCTGCTTGCACCTCCACTTGTGACCAGCTCCCCATTACCAGGCCTGTACCATATTGCACTGCCCCAGCTGCAGCTCACTGCTTCTCTGGACTTCACTGCTTCCCTCTGACTTCTCTGATCCTAGCTGTAATACTTTGCTGTCTTCAGAGTGCCCTAGATCTTTTTCTGATGGTAATTCTTATTTGCATCTTGAACCCACTAATTGAGGGACAGTTTGATTTCCGACTCCCTCGTCTCTAATACCATTTTCAGCTTTTTTAGCGGGCGAAGTACCTTGTGGACCACTTTGCACTGCTGACCTGGACTGCATGACCTTGGACTGAGTTTGTGTTAAAGCTCTAATCGTTAGGGCAACGGTCATTCCGCACACATTCTGCAGTAACAAACAGTACTCAGTCTTTCCTGTTTAAATTCCTGATAGCTCTTTCTCATCTGAAAACATTTCCTGTTTTTGTTCCCTTAGACAGCTTTATCAATACAAAACTTTCTTAATCTGGGTTCCTCAAATTCTTGCAGCAAAGGCTCACAACTCAATTTTATAGTTCTGCTTCAGTTAGGGAAATATCTGGATCTTCCAATTGCCTCTCGTAAGAGCAGCTGAAAAGAGCATCTATTTTCTTGGGAATGAAGCCTAGATGCAGTAGCCAAAACTCGACATGATAGAATAAACTACATAGAATAGTTTGCCAAATTATTTAATCAGGTGATCTTGTGACAGATGAGAAAGAACTATTTTTGCATATTGGATATGAGAAGAAAGGATTTTGTTACGCAAGCTATTTATTTATGAGCCAGCAGTGTGCCCTGGTTGCCAAGAAGGCCAATGGCATCCTAGGGTGCATTAAGAGGAGTGTGGCCAGCAGGTCGAGGGAGGTTCTCCTTCCCCTCTACACTGCCCTGGTGAGGCCCCATCTGGAGTACTGTGTCCAGTTCTGGGCTCCCCAGTTCAAGAAAAATGAGGAATTACTGGAGAGAGTCCAGAGGAGGGCTGCAATGATGACGAGGGGACTGGAGCATCTCTCCTACGAGGAAACGAGCTGGGCTTGTTTAGCCTGAAGGAGAGAAGGCTGAGAGGGGACCTTATAAATGCCTATAAATGTCTTAAAGGTGGGTGTCAAGAGGACGGGGCCAGACTCTTTTCAGTGGTGCCCAGCAACAGGATGAGGGGCAATGGGCACAAACTGAGGCACAGGAAGTTCCGTCTGAACATGAGGAAGAACTTCTTCCCTCTGAGGGTGACGGAGCACTGGAACAGGCTGCCCAGGGAGGTTG
>Ga0065711_1036292_pt1 | contig 21184 bp, 13 predicted proteins | sample Hoacrofraction12_FD_59098 | JGI IMG/M metagenome (GOLD analysis project Ga0065711, IMG submission 59098) | Hoatzin crop microbial communities from Cojedes, Venezuela - Epithelial fraction 12 v2 (version 2) | ecosystem: Host-associated > Birds > Digestive system > Esophagus > Crop | place...
GGGGGGGGGGGGAAAGAGAAACCCACTTCCATTTTGTAGGCAGAGGACATTTATAGAGAGCATTTGTATTCACAAGGGTACGGGAATGACAGAGTGCGACTCCTCCAAAAGAGCTCCCCGGTGCAGCTGAAGGCTGACAGCAAACCAGGACTTGTGGCCAATTAACAGAAAGGCCGTCATAACTTGCAAGGCATGGAGAGAAAAAATTGAGCTCCGTGGGATCATTTTTCAGTGGCCATTTACAGGGCTGTTACCGACCCGGAGCATTTGTGCTTTAATGCGATTGGGGCGGTTCGGGGCACGCTGGGGCTGGTGCATTGCCGCCCTGGATGTTACAACCAGGAGGAAAAATAGAGTGCAGGGTGGAATTTGGCACGTCCCGGTTGTGAATCCTTCTCGCCTGCGAGCCCCTGCCTGCATTCAGCTAATGTATTAATATTAGAAGTGGCAGCGCTATAATAGGGGCTGTCATTAGAGCGGCGATGCGGTTTCCTGGCTGGTGACAGGATCGGTAATACGGTTTCCATCAGGGTGCCAATTATATCAAACTATTAGCAAACCTGAGCTAATTGGGAGGCGGCATCGTTAAAGGTTGATTTCTGCAGTATGTGGCAATTCTATCAGGGATTGCTTCGGGACTGAATCATTGCCGTCGTCCTCTCGAGCGACTCCAGATACAATAGAGCAAGAGGATGGTGCAGGTAGGAATGAGAACGCATCCCTGCCTTAACCACCACCTTTTTCTGTCCGGCAGAATTACAGAAATAGTTGGATTTTTGTTTCTGGAAATGTTTTTTTGCTTTCCTTTGTCAGGAATCTCTGTATTTGCTGTTCAGGCAGTTCATGTTTTCCTCTGGGTTTGTATGGAATCACCCAGCCAAAATCTCTGAGGCTTGAAACACTGCTCCTCGTGCTAGACGGGTGTGTTCTACGCAGGTTAGCTAATTGCACTAAAATCTGCAGCGCGGAAGAAACACCAGACAAGGCTCACTGCACCAAAGTTAATCGATGTGAAAATGCTCGCTGCCCAGCCCCGCACCTGAGCTCCCGTGGCAAGAGGTCTGTTCAGCGGCTTCAGCGGTGGAGAGCTTTTGACGTCTTCGTTGCCTTTTGGAAAGGCAGCGTAGGTCGTGGTGGGTCTGGCTGCAAATCACGCCGTTCCGGCAGCTGGTTGTGGTTTACGGAGTATTTCAGCGTTTGGGCGAAGAGCTGGAATGCAAGAGCCCCTTTTAAAAGGCAGCCCTGTTAAATTGCAGTGCAACATGGAAATTTTGGTAGTGCAAGAGTGGATGTGGAAATAGGAGAGGAACATTTGGAAGGAAAAAAAAAAAAAGGAAGAAAAAGAAGTTCTCCTTAACTTAAACTAGCTTGAACTGTGCTGGATTGACAAGAAGCCACTGTCCCCATTGAGATTCCAAGCGTGTATGAAGCCAGCACCTGTTCTGCTTGCAAATGCACACACAAAAGTGAGCTTCATTCACAGAAAGAAAGAAACATAGCGGGACTTCACTCATTTAGCCTTCCAGGGCCTTCAGTCCCTTGATCTGTCAGCCCCTTAGAATTCAAACGCAGCCTTTAAAGGAATTTTCGATTCACAACATGATGACTTTGTTGATGTCCTGAATGTGAATGTATTTTGAATTGAATTTGTCTGCCAGGATTCCATTACTCGCTAAAAGAATACAGAGTTCAATCATCAGATAATCATTATAGCTGTTTTGAAGTGTTTATTTTATTAGTCTAGAAGGTAAAGCAAATTTCATACTTTTAAGTTGTTGCAGGCTTTGCAGACGCGCTGATAAGCTCTTGTATTTCTATACCCTATGGTTAGGGTTCAGATACTGGCAGCAGGTGATAATATGCACAACGCAGGAGAGATCCAAACTGACAAATTTTGACAGTTTAAAACTATAGAAACTCATAAATCAGACTGATGAATATGAGGGGTTTTTTTTTCTCCTGCATCTTTTCTCTTTTAATTCCCATCAGTTAAATTTTCAGGCCTGGGAAACTGCAGCACGTTTTTCTTCAAGGAAATCAAAACCTTGGAGTGTCTGGTAGAACAACGCATTTTAATTCCTGTCCACGTCCAAGGGTGGATTTCTCATATTGATGCACGCGAGTAATCCCTGGTAACTTGAACTTAGGAACCGTATATTCAGTTTAGGGAGCTGTAAGAGACGTTTCCGCACCCGAAGCAAGATGGAGGCTGCCGTATTCATTCAAGCATGAAATCCTGGCTGAGAGATTAAGCCTCTTACACAGATCCCAGTGCCATGAAAAGCCAGTGAGGACCGTGTCAGCCACATCTCCGAGTGGAGGACAGCTTCCTTTTGTTTGGTGATCAAAATTAGGGATGTAAACAGCTCTCACGGAGTAATTAGTCTGTGCTTGAATCGGGAGGAAGTGATAAAAACAACGCTGTGGCAGAGCTCTTGGCGACGTCGTGCGGCTGTACCCCACAGCCCAACGCAGCCGTGTCGCTCGCCGCGTGGCTGGGGCGAGGCTTTCGGAGGTGGCTGATCCTGGTTGTAGAGCAGAAGTCACACGGGAGGAGAAGTTCCATTGCAGGAGGTCGCTAATGCCTCTTTGGAAACCCCCTCTTGCTCAGGGGAGGAATGGCAGTTTTTGAAGTTTCCTGGTGAAAACTGCGATCTGTCATAATTCCACAATTCGCACAAATGTCCCCCACAGACCCAGTTTCTCTGCCAGCAGAACTTCATGGATGCAGTGGTGGGAAGGTCCTCACCATTTTGTGCTTTTTGGCCCGTGCCTGAGCTCTAAATGGTTGCCTTAGTGAAGCCGCAGCTGCCTGATCCCCCTGCAGTCGTGGCTGCCGTCTTTGACAGTGACTCCAGTAAAGCTGTTTCTAGCCAGACGCAAGGCCATTTGCCCCATCCGTGTCTTGCTAAACAGGTTTCTGTGGAAATTAAATAAATAAAATCTCCACCACTGGTGCTAATTGGTGGCTTTGGCAGCCTGAGCGGGGGCTTGTGAATTGAATGTGTCATGGAGAATTGAACGTGTCAACTCTCTCCCAACGGCTGGGACCTTGAGGTCTTTTTCTGGTACTAAATTTCCTTTGAAAAAAAGAAAATGAAAAAAAGGGAGAGAAAACAAGCTGAAATAAGAGATCTTTTCCCTTTTTTTTTGAGGAGATGTTGAAGTTGAGCATTGCAGGGCGCACAGACTGCCGCGCTTTCTTGTCGGATGCCTTGGGAAGCGGGGCCGGGCTCTGCCTTGGTTTCTCAGCCGTGCCGTTTGCTGCCGTCAGACGCTGCGCAGCGCGGGCTGGCGGGTTGCATTCAGTCTGTTGGAGCATCTGGCAGGATAGCCATGAAGTTGTTGCCGATGTCCTTAGGGGACTGCAGGGATCAGCGTGATTCATTCAGTGTTTTTTCTAAGTACAAAGAAGAGATGTCTTACACTGTAGTAAATACGGTTCCAAGTAGAGCACAACCGGCTTACCAAAGCTCAGGAGATTTGCTGCTTTGGAGACGCTGACTGGCAGCACAAGCTCCTGTTCCTTTGGTCAAGAAGATGCTAACCCCCAAGGAGTTAAACTGGGCTGTTGAGGATTGGCAGAACCGTGTCCACAAACCAATTCGCCTTTCAAGATGTCCTGACTAGGAGGGGAGAAGGTTATCACTGTCAGGCTTGGAGTTATTTGGATGTCAGGAAAGGTTAGTTGTGGTTCAAGCTGCCGTCAAAGTTTGTTGGTAATGAAGCCAAGATTTTGTGTGCAGGGGACTGGGGAGAGAAGGGTTGAAGTTTTTTTTTTCTTTTCTCTTAGTAGAAAGTGTACTACTATTTCTTTGCCAGCGGTGTCACCGATTTGTCTTTGACAATTTTACGTTTCCTTAGGGAAAATGGAGGAAGGAAGGTCAGTTCCTAGTTGTCTTTCAGCACGGGCCAGCCACCAGTCCTAGAGCACAGATGAGCCCTGTCCTCTTCCACAGGCATCTTCCCTTCCAAGATTTCTGCAGAAAGGGCTGAACTGGGTACGTTCTCCTACGGGATGCAGTGCTGAGCCAAAGGGATTTTACGCTGGAGGCACCTTCAAAACCGGCCCGTTTTGCAGCGGTTTGCAGAACTTGGCAGCGAGCACCTCTGGAAAGTCCATCACCTGAGCTGGGGCGTTCCCTTCGGGAACGTGTGCACTTTTTGCCTTTTCTGTTCTTCCATGTTTTCTTAGGTTTTTTTTTCTGTAGTCCAGCCCTGACCTCCTCAGCAGATAGCTTCAGAATCAAGTGTCCACAGCTGGTGCCCATGCTCTCCTCAAACCGCCGCAAAACGTTGCCTATTTTGTTGTGGTTTTTAAAGAAGATACGAGCAAAATGAGTCCAGGGAAAGATTTTATCTGTGCGCTTTTCAGATGTGTCGATCTGTGGACTTCGAAGGCTCCGTCTTTGTCAGGGTCCGCTGACCTGCCTGAAACATCCGCGCGTTTCCCATTAAGCTGCTCTTTTCTCCCAGTCCTCATTCACAGAGACATTTTTCTCTCCTGCGCTATTACTTCCCCGAAATGACTAGTTAAAGGGTATCGCACAGCATATTCATCTTTCTAGTGCAGTCCTTTCAAGTAGTGCCAAGAATGATAAACCAATGGATTTCAAACTTCTGCTTATCGGAATAAACCCACAGAGCTTAAATATAAAATGAAATTCTTCGGACCCATGGTAAAGAACATCGCCACTGCAAAGACGTGACGACCGCTTGATATTTTCCCCTCTGAATCCTCTCTCCTGGCTGAAAAGCTTTATATTAAAAAGCTGGTAAACCAAATGAAGAAACAATAGAAGAGTGACTTTGGAGCTGGCTGGCAGGATAGGAAAATGCCACAATGTTTTCTCAAAGTCACGCTAGTAAATGTTGCAAACTCAAATTTGTTTCCCGTTTTCATTCTGGAGTAAAATAATTTAAATTTGCAGAATTTTCCAGTGGCAGAGAAGATTTAGAAACACTCACAGGAAGCACAAGCTTTAACAGGCTGCGGCTGTCTGTGATACTCATCCCTGCCAAACAATGTTCGCCTCACTGAAGTAATTATTGAACCTTCCCTGTTGTAAACTGTGAAATTTTAAGGAACCTGTTGGCAATATGAAAAATGTTTCTATCTGGTGTACCCGGCTGCCTGTGTGTTGTGTTGCCTGCAAGTGCTTTTCTGCGTTAGGGACAACGTTGCTGTATTCCAGCTGGGAATACGTGGTCACCTGTGCTTGTTGTGAAGGTGATGGTCGTCACCGGCCCGGCTGCAGAGCCGTCGGGAGCCTTCACAGCACGAAGTACAGCTCGAGCCAAGCGAGAGGCAGCAGAGGGGAGGTTCTGGGTTCAGCCCGTCCTCCCAAGGTGTGGTACGAGCCCCCTTCACACCGTTACTTCACAGGTTTGCTAGCTGTGTTCTCCTGAGTGTGCTTTCTCCTGGGCCTCCGTTGCTGCTGCGAGGATGCTGCCAGGTAGAAGAAAGCGGGCAGATCAGGTGGGATGTGATGTTTCACCTTGGTCAGCGTTAGGGAGCCGGTGCAAGCAACGTCCTTGCTCGCTGCCCAAAGCACAGATTGTTTTATCTGTCTCACGCTCCAAGGGAACACCGAGGCTCGAGAGCCGGGGTTTCTTCTGTTTACTGTTTGGTTTTCACATTTCTCTGGAGTATCAATAGATCTCTGTGGTTAAGAGAGCAGGATGGTTTTGTGATTCATCAGTACAATCTGCATCATCTTGCTGATACAGAGTAGGGTTCTGCTTCAGTAGCCGCTTGTGCCTCCCAACCAGCGTTACCCAGCGCGTTTTCCCTCTCTTCATAGCAGCTGGGTCACCGAGCGCCCAATCTGCAGCCAGAGAGCTCCATAGGGGTTCTGGGGTCTCTTCTTGATGTGACGTGGCTCCAAAGCAAGGGCTGCCATGTCCACGGGACAAGGGCTGCCTTCAGCTGCACCCTGTTTCCCCGATGGGCAACAGATTAGGCTCTGAGGATGTTCATATGTCACTGATTTACTGTGCTGGGTGGGAGCTATTGAAGCGTGAGTTTTCCTTGTGTCTGTACCTGCAATCTTGTGCTATGCATGGAAGTGAGTGAGTGATGCTCTCCAAGTGGTTTCCCTCCTGCTGGAAATAAAGCTGAAGTCACAAGCTGGGACACTGTGTTGAGCATCCCACCTGCAACGTGGGTGCGAGGTCCTCCCGCAGTGAGCTCTCCACGTGTGCCCCGAGCATCCCTGCGAGCAGACTTTGTTACTGGGGGGCATTACAGATTGCAACAAGTCAAATTTCAGATATTTTCAAAAAGAAAAGCTTCTGTACTTTGAGGGTGACGGAGCCCTGGAACAGGCTACCCAGAGGGGTTGTGGAGTGTCCTTCTCTGGAGATATTCAAACCCCACACCTGGACACGGTCCTGTGCAGCCTGCTCTGGGGTTGGACTGGATGATCTCCAGAGGTCCTTTCCAACCCCCCTGCCACTCTGTGATTCTGTGAAATCTCGGTGCTTGTTTCTTCGTCCCATGCCTGTCACGTTGTAGCTGGCCCCCGAGGATCTGCCTGTGGGCCCCGACCTCCCCTGGGCCGGGTGGCGAGCTGCCCGGGTTGCGTGCTGCGGGAAGAGTTGCTTCAGATGTTTGTGGTGGAGAAAGTGGCAACAACCCGTGTTTGGTCCCACAGACCACCCGGTAGGACCATGCTGCCAAAGGGATAAACGGGGGATTAAGGCGATGAAAACTGTCTGCTTTGCGGCAGGTGAGGCGGATGCAGCCTGGCTTAGTGCTGCCAGCCCTCAGCAGCCTGCACTGTCCCACCAGTGGCAAATTCTCCTGTAGCTTATCTTCCTTCTTGCAATTGAGATGAGCGTCCTGCCTCCAGTCCCACCCAGTTTCAAACAGGGGGGAACAAACCTTAGCTCTGACGTATACAAGGCCGTTTAAATAAGGTCCTGCTTTAACCTGATTTTCTGCCTAGGATGCAACAATGAATTCCTGCTGCTGAGCTTGCCATGTTGCTTATATTCCGAGTATAATGGGGAGCCTTCAGAAATATATAACCTTATTTACAGTGTACAAAGCCAATTGGATTTTGGTTAACTTAATTTCTAAGTGATTACAGTTCACTAACAACGTAGGTGTGCAATAGATGCAATGCACAGGGGGGGGACTTTTTATTTTAAACCATACAAGCTTTCTTTTATTCATGTCATTCAGGCAGCCTCGTGATAATTCACATTTCCAGCTTTCATAATGTGTTGTTCAACCACTGTTTTTTCTCCCTCCCTATTGTACTCTCACAAATCATACTCACTAATTTCTGAAAGCTTTTCATTTCTCTCTATAGGTTGTTGTTTCGTAACATTTTATACAAGAAAAGCTGCTCTTGAGGCACAGAATGCACTGCACAATATTAAAACTTTACCTGGGGTGAGTACCTTTCCTTTTTAATCCTAACTATTTTATTGCTGGAAAAATAGCCCCTTTGCCTAAAATGCTGTTTGGTGCCCCAAACGACCTTGATCTCTGCAAGGGAGGGTGGCTAACCTGATGGTCTGTCCTGTCACGCTGCCAGTCTCGTAGCAATGGCAGCATCTCAAAAGGCAGTTGCTCTGCTGTAGAAAGTCCCTTCGCTGGAAACAGTGCTGATTCCTGCTGACTAGAGGCAGTTACTGAAGTGCCAAGTAGATTCAATTTTATTTTTGTTTGAGGGGGCGAAAAATAACATACGGCAGAAAACCACTGCACCACTGGGGCTTCTAGTTCGGAAAGGGAGAGGAGACGAAAAGACAAAATGCAGCCACCTTTGCTAGATGCAGCCTTTATCCGTGACCTGACTGCGTTGGTGTGGTGGCTGCACAGCAGGGCACCGCAGGGCGTGGTGCCACGTAGCCGCTGGCGCAGTGTCACCCTGGTCCCTGCCACCACCGCTCCTCAGCAAGCTGTCCTCACCGCTACCTCCCGGCGGCGGTGGGAGCAGCTGTGGTTGTGTCATCCCAGCTGTAGCCTGCGTTGTCCTGCAGTAGGGCAGACCTGAGTTACAGGGCCATAGAGAAGTGTGTCACTGGTAATTGCATGGCTTAACTCTGAAATCTTGTTGGAGTGTTTTAATTTCTTCTGCTGGGTGCAGCCAAATACTTTGGGCATTGGAAAGGAAACATATAAAGGATGGGAATGATGTAGGGGAAGTTTTCAAGTACATTGTTGGAGTGTGTGGTTACTGACATAAAAATAAATAAATGTATACAACACTGTATAAATAAATAAAACATTGGTTGGACTGGCAGTTATATAGCCAATATCTCCTTTAGTTCCTATATGCTGTATGTGAAATTGGACACGATGTATTTGAGAAATTCACATCCGGCAAGCTCAGTTTATGCAGCTCCTGTTAGGAAAGCTACCTCATCTGTCACGGAAATGACCACCGTAGAGAAGTATGTCGGGTAGTTACGCAGGAGTCCTGCTGATTCATCAAGGTAAAATGGGAGTCCTCTGTCATTTGCAAGTTAAAATGCTGGAAGGGCTGGTAGGAAATCTGCAGAGACAGGGCAGCTACAGGAAAATAAAAATTGTGCTACTTCATATTCAAGTGATTTATTCAATCAGCTGGACCTTGCAACCAGACCTTACAAACCTCCCTGTGGCCAGCTTAGCTTTTGAGGATGTAGATGATGGATGTGCCATCCTCAGAGAGAGAGGAAGGCTCTGAAGGACAACTCACAGCATCCTCTGGCTCTGCAACCCCAGTTCTTGGTTCCCATCCCCGCTGCCCGAAAATGCCAAGCCCTTGGGTGAGTGTTGTCTGACCCAATTCAGTGAATGGTGCGGTCAACCCGCCTCGTCGTGTGGTTGCTCTCCAACATGTGTTGAGCCAAGGGGCTGTGCTGGCTGGCTGGGTTGGGCAGACGCTCCAGGGCACGTGGTCCTGAGCTGCTGGAGCAGCACCCTGCCCAGCCAACATCCCTGGGTGCGGGTAGGGTGTGGGCCCCTACCCTGAAGCTCTACTGTGAGATCTGTGCCTCGCTCCCTTGAGAAGCAGAGAAGGTCCTTTTGTTCGCTGCTCTGTTCTTCCCTGAGCCCCACGAGCTGGCTGCTGCGTGTGAAAGATCTTAGTGATCCCAGCGGGGGACTCGGAGGGGCCGACTTCTTCCCTGACCTCCCCGTGTGCAGGTGGCAAAGCTGGCTCAGCTCCGCGTCGCATCTTCCTTGAGCGGGGCATCATTTTCTCCTCTGCTTTTGTGCAGCTAACGAGCATGCAGCAGTTAGAGGCTACTGTACCTTTTGATTTTTTTTTTAAATAACGTTCAAAAATACATTTTTTTTTTCCTAATGGTACCTCTAGCTCTTTGTCGTTTCAAACTTCTCTTTTCAAGCTGTGTTGTTCTGTCCTGACTGTGAGGTTACAAACTTTTCATTTAAGAAAACGTGAAAATTACATTCCCATGACTCTGGGGCTCGGGCTTTAAAAATACTCTTGATACTGCCAGAGATGTTAAGGTTTTGCTTTGAGAAAAGATGTTATACCTATTTCTTAAAGAGACGCCTCTAATAAAGAGAAGCGACTGGAATACAGATCCGTTCCTTCTCTGGGAGAACGATTCAGCGTGTGCTGTAGAACAGATTCTGTATTTTGCACGTGCTGTGTGCCGACATTCAGCATGTATGGCGATGCCGTTAGGCTGCATCTGTGCCTTCCCAAAATAACTTCATTTCAGCACGCTTTCAGGTTGTGGCAAACGTGCTGAAAACACTTCACGTTAGCACGATGCTCCTTATATGAATTTTAGCGATTTCCATGCTGTTAGCTCTGGCCCGCTAAGCAGCTTCCACCGAACGAGCAGGGAGCGGTAGTGGATAGGTCTGTGTGTGTAAGTCTCTTTCGGAGCAAACGGAAGCAGTCTGCTGGCAGAGTCACAGCAAGGGATGAATCTGGATCAGGTTCATTTGGGCATCAAGTGTCAGCTTGCTTCCAGTAAATGAGAGACGGTAGGTAGGAGGTTCAGCAGTAAGGTGTCTCCTGCAAACAAAGGATTTCATGCCTTCCACTTTTATTGTAACACCACCACGCGTCAGAGAAGAGACATCCTTAAATAGCCCGGGAAGAAAATCCGAGGCGAAGGCAGTTGATTTATTAGCGTGAGGCGAGGAACGGTGGCAGACTCAGGAGCAGGGGGCTGCAGGGATGCTGCGGCGGTTGGAACTCGCCTGCGTTTTACCTGCGAGCAGGTGTAACCCGTGCTGCTGCAGGAGCGTGGAAGGGAATACGTCTGCAGTCATGAACTGCCAGAGGCCAGGTTACTTCTGGGCTTGGTTTCTTCGTTTCCTAAGTACAGACCTGCTCCACGTGGCTCGGTAAGCAGGTTTTGGATCAGCACTGGTGAAGCCAAGAAAGCGGGGTTTTTAGTGCAAATTTTATCCCCTTTCCAAGACTGCATGTTCAGTTGAATTCAGGTAGGTATTTGAGCGAAGCCTGCAGTGCTCTGTTTCTCTGTCTACGTCTTGCGTGGACCTCATCCTCCAGACGTGACAACACGAGCGCTGTATCTGCTCCTTTGAGCAGCACCTTTTTAGTGGACATGAAGAAAATAAGACCAGACATAAATGATTAATGCAGAATCTTGGAAGAAAATATTGCAGGGTGCCTTGCTGTTTGATTACAAGCCTTGGAATTAGTCAACATTTCCATAATTCTAAACCAATATACACCTGTTTTCCCACTGTGATGTGAAGGCACAACTTAATTTAACAGAAACCCCGCTGTGCTAAATCTCTCATTAAATGCCAAGCTAGTTCTGTAATTTAAAGTTGCAGCACCACTATTTTAACTGAATTGCCTTTGTATTATAAAATTAATAAGAAGTTAATGATGCACTTTGCTGTATTCTCTCGGATTTTTTTTCACAGCAACAACAACAAAAAAAAGATAAAGGAGAAAAACATGTCACCAGCTGACATCTCAAGGCTTTTCTGGTTTTAATCATTTTCCTGAGGATAAAATTAATTTAAAAGATTTTTTTAAATTTTTAAAAACTTTCAGCATAAGCAGGATGAAATATCTTCTTTTTACTCGTGATTGGTATAATCTCTCTGTTAGTCGTAATTTTCCTTGTCATAGAATGGAGCTTTTATCTTTCCCCCAAAATGTATTTAGATATCACTTGTTATGGTAGGATTGCTACTAGGCAGAGAAGAAGATACACAGTGTTCGAGAAATACAGGCATAGTGAGGTAGGTGATGCATAGCAACGCAATAGGGACAGTTCTCCTCTGTTTACTTGGCCCTGGCATCACGAGTCGCTTTTATGTCTTGTAAATGAACGACATTTATTTCTAGATGTATCTTTTCAAATATAGCTCATATCCTAGCTCACAGGGATGCGGCTTGTATTATTCAACTCACAGTCAGGTTTTCTTGGAACGTTGGTTTGGATTTTGTTTTAAAAGACAGAAGGGAGAGAAGGGAAAACCTCGATTTGAATGTAATAATGATCTTGGAAATGTGCTTCTTGGGGATGAGATGTAGAACTGAAGCCTTAACTAGTCTCATCTTCATTAAGAATCTTGTGGCTTCGTTAGAGGTATTTAACTTCTATTCCCTAAACAAAATAATCCAATAAATTCCACCCATCTAGCTTTATTCCGTACCTTCAGTCAGATGTAATAATCTTGGTCCCCCTGCGCTCTCGTTTGCTGCTTAGTGGAAATTGGCTGCTGCAGAGAGGGCAAACCCCGAAACGCTGCGTGCAGGGACGTCTTCAGCTGCCTGTGTGGCGCTGGCATTTTTTGTTTGGTTTAATTTTAACATGCATTAGTTTAAAAACGGAATGTGCTTTGTTTTGCCAGCTAGGGAATCCGGTAGGATTTCCTGGCGAGAATGAAGTGCAAATAGGTGACGCGAGAGCGCTGGGTGCTGGTTGGATGCTTGGAGCCCAGTAGCTGAACTAATACACCTTTAATCTCATGCAGAAGCTACGTGAAGTCAGGAATCGATGGGAATCCATTTGTAAAATCTCCGCCTAAAACTCTTTGGAGTCTTTGTTCTGCGTTTGAAGCTAGATTGAGCTGACATGGCAGCGTTTATTTGTTGCCTGTCTGTCTATTTTTGCATTTATCCTCGTAGCTGAGGTTATCACAAAAGATAATTAACAGCCCGCACTGATTTAGGCCTCAGCACTCCTGTGCTTTTAACAGACTGATGGTTTACGTGGTGCTTATTTCAAGTGGGATATACGTATTCCAAGTAGCAGCACACCCTTTGTGTTGAAGTTCTGGCATGAAATTAGGACATCAGCTGTATGAATCTAATTAAGGGTTTAACAATGGAGAAATACAGTTTTGAGAAAGCTCTTAAAATTTTAAAACAGCAAGGTGCAGTTTGTAGGATCTAATTGTCTTGTAAAATATTAATGGCTTCCTTTTTTGCCAGATGTTGTCGAGGGAAAGATTTTTCAGTTTTGACATTAGAAGAGTCGCTACTGGTTTTATTAAACACTGTTTACGTGGTCGGGAAGCAGGGCTGCCTTAGAAGCAGCGTTTCCCCAAGTACTCTGAGCTGGCTGTAAGGAAACCACAGCGTCCATTTAGCAGTGTAGAATATGAACAAAGTGAGCTTTAAAGAGGAACTTTGATCAGAATTCTCGTTGGGTGCCTGCTCACGGCAGGATTCCTTCTGCCCTACTCGCGGCTGGCAGTGATCGGCCAGGCGTCGGTCAGCTCTGGGGCTTCCCAGCGCCGCGCAGACCAGCTCCGGTCTGGCATGGAGTGTACAACGCTCCCGGCCTTGCTGCGTGCCGCGGCGTGGGCATCGCACGCACCGGCACGGCCGCGGCCCCGCCGGCTGCGCGGGGCTGACAGGGCTGCAGCGCAGGAGAGCAATCTCAGCTCGGTGCCGAGTCGGTTCCGCAGGTTGTTTAACCTGCAGAGAAATCTGGTTCAAAATGCAAGCATCCGGGACGACTTACTGTGAATCCACGTTCGCTTTCGGGTAAAATACCGTTTGTCCAACAAGAAGGGAAAAGAAAAGAAATATATTTCTGATTTTCACTTTGCATCGTGAGCTCTGCTCGTTTCTAAGGAGCGTCTTGGCACACTCCTTGCTGGAGCAGCGTTTTAATACCCAGTTCCCTTCTCTGCTTTAGGCCTCGTGAGTTGTCAGTACTAGAGGAACATAATGTAAAAATTACCTGTAATAAAAAGGTAATCATCCAATATGACTTGAATAATAGCCTGAATATGAGAAATCAGTGACTTTGAGAGATTTTGACAAACAGAAAGGGAATTCAAAGAGCAATTAAGTTAGTTAAGGGATTGGAGTGATTGATTTATGGTGACAAATTAAACTAATTCAGTGCCCATATAGCATGGCCAAATGCTGTTTAATGAAGGATCCAAAAAGTCTAGAGCTGTTTAAATGATAAAAATAACCAGATGGGAAAGCAGACAATTCCCCGGGAACGCCTATTCCTTGGAACTGAGCTATAAGACATTGAATGATGTTGAGAAAGTGAATCTGGCCCATTTCTTCCTGTAAAATACTGTGCAAATGGAACCACTGAAAGACACATTTTGTCCAGCTCAGAAGAAGTGATTTTTTATTATGCAAATACACCACTTCCACCTCTGCCCCACAAATAAAAGTTGCACTGGCTTTGCCACTTCAGTAAAAATCAGTATTTGCACTAAATTTGAGTACCGTAGTAGAAAGGTTGGGTTTGCATCTGCCATTGCTGTGAAACACAGAAGGATCACCCGCCCTGAGTTCATAAAGCGGTAAAAAGTGACTTAGGAGCCCAGTGAAATCCCTGCAAGTAGCTGAACTTGCATCTTAATGAGAGACTGATGGGTATTGTGCAGGTGTAGAGAGAGGATAATATTGACTGAGGGAAAAGAACTTCTCTAAACTGACAAAACATTTAATTCATGATTATATTGTCCCTTTTTCTTAATGGAAGATGGGGGGGCGGATTCACCTTCCCGTACAGCCTGCTCATTAGGCTTGCTTTCTGGCACGCCGGACAAGGCAGTTCATGTCCTCTCTGGCTTGTTTGTTGTAAGGATTTAACTTGAGTTGACGTGATAGAGCCATCACCACTGGACTTAGTTGAGATTGAAGGTCACTGTTTCTCCTCTGGAAGCTGTTCCACTGCGTAAGAAAATATTAAACTTTCGGGAGTTGAGAAGAAAGCAAGGAAAAGCACTCGGTTACCTAGCACTGAGGGCAGTGACTCAAGAATTGTGGTATCTGGATGTGAGTCCATGCTCTAAGAAGTATTTTTATTATTTGGAAAAGCTTCCAATGTTTGGAAGATACTCTCCAAGAACAGGGAAGTGCAGGAAGATGCGTTGACCTGAAGCACTGGAAGAAGGAGCCTAAACCTTGACCTGCCTTGCTTGGGGGGGGTGCCCCAGCCTAACCCCTGGGCCGCGTTGGGAGGGTGCAGAGCGGCACAGGGTGAGCTGGTTCCCATCCCGGACGGTCGTGTCGGACTGTCTCTTTCCCCTGGTGTAGCAGATCTGCTGAGAAGCAGGAGCACGTTAGCCCAGCTGCAAATGCAGTTAGATACGTGCTAGCTTTTTTAGATGGCTCTTTTGGAGCAGTTCAGGATTGTTTTTTGCGCAGCTTTCCGCTATAATATTGGGATGGAAACTAAGTAATGCATAATGCTGGCTTAACCTCAGAAAAATTCCCTAATGTGAGGCCCATCCCCAAAAGGCCAAACTGTTCTGGCTTGTGACGCTGGGCTTTACCTCTGGTTTCCATAACACGACAGTTGAGGTCATCACTTTGCAAAATGCCTCCAGAATTTAGTGTCTAGCTGAGAACATCTTACTCAGCGAGGCTGGAGGATCTGTTCGCAGGATATCGCTTTCAAGCTGGGTGCCCAGAAATCACTGACTGGAGAACCTTTTGCTGTGCACTTTGGAATGGAAAACTCTGAACAGAATGGAGAGGCCGTTACTGGAGAGTACTCTAGGGTATTGCAAAGCTCACCAAGATTTAGATGGGATGCTTAGCTAAGGATAATAGCCCAGGCACTCTCTTAAACAGCTATTTATCCTCCTGCTGGTGTTAGCTGTTTTCTGTTATCCGGAACAGAAAGTACAGGTGCTTCAGTCAGCCTCATTAGCACCATGACACAAGCTATTAAAATTGTCTTCGTAATGAAAATCTAGTTCAGGGAGCCTTCCTAGCTGCCTGACGACTCCTACAACAGTGAAATTACAAAGGCAAATCATAAACAATGTTGCAGGCATCAGGAAGTAACATCATTAGAGATGCCCTTGGATGCCGTTTACCTGCCTCGACAGCGATGTTTGGCGCCCACAGATCTGAGTTATGTTACGACTGAAGAGCCTGGGCTTCATGGCATGTTTATAACAGAGAGAATGTTTGTTCAGCATCCTGCTGCCGTTGTGTCCAACCCTGGGAGCTGTGCTGCTGCTTTCAAAGACCTCTGCTCTGTGCTCTGTGGCTCTGTGCATCGCTGTCGAGGGGACGCAATGTTGTCCTGTTCAGGGCTTGTACTCCCATGGTGGTGTGGGAGGCTGAGGCATCCCTAGCTAGTTTTCTCCCGTCTCAATTGGGTAATGAGCCACACAGTTTAGGTGCACTGTGCTGTTGCAAGTGGCAACATACATGATGACAGAGAAGACACAAGTTATCTCTTCTCTGTGGTCGTTAGAAACCCCATAATACTTCCTGGAAAACCTGGTGAAACTGGGTGGCTTGACTGAGCCTCCTGCTCTAATAACACACTTTGGGCAGTTATATTCTGCCTAATTAAAAATACTCTTTGCAGACCCAGAGACGTAATTGATTTTTTGCTCATTCTCTGGAAGAAATTACCGTCTTCATCAGCTGAGTTGGAAGAGCCACTGCTTTGTCTGCTCTTCCCCTGTGGTGTGCGGAGCAATCCTTCCTCCTCTTGCCAGCAGGGTCACCGGGGCTGCTGGAAACACTCAGGGATTCATTCGGATGCGAGCGTCTCTGTGGGGTACAGATGTGTTCATCTGATTGTCGTGGTGGACATCCAAAACCTGTAGAGACACTGAACTGGGCTGTGAATTCCCACCCTGAGAAGTTAAGGAAGACCTCTAGCTGCAGAGCTTGTACTTCAGGCTGTCAGCGCGTGGAGCCAGTGATCAGCGCTCTGTAAAACAGAGCGCAAATATCATTAAAGTGTTAAACACCTTTCAACGGGAAGAGCAGGGAAAAGGCTAATGTTTGTCTTGGTTTTGGAACGGTCCATCTTTTCACTTGCAGCTCTGCTGAAATCGGTAATGGCTTCGCTCCCAGAACGGAGCGTGGCCATCTCCAGGAGTGGAGAGAAGCAGTCATTGGAAAACATGCCACCATAACTCCAGTTATTAACGAAAGCCTATCTCTATTGCCTTGTGCCAGGAAAAAAAGGCAAAAACTGCAAAAGGAAAAAAAAAAACTATTGAACTAAACAGAGTCTTAAGCAGCGGTAAACAAAATGAAGCTTCCTTTGTGGTTGATTTTTATCCAGCTGCAGCCAAATATCAAAACGGTATCAAAGGAAAGCTACCCATTAATTAATGGAGGCTGGCTTCACAAAGCAAGCTGGAGCTTTTGCTGATATCTGATTCTGACAACTTCCTAATCTTCCCAAGTTGCCATGAAGAGTGGCATTAAAGCAGTCTGCAGTCAGTCCCAGCTCCCGCCCTGTTGTAACTCAGAGATGGGCTGGCTCCCGGCGCAGGAGTGGGGGGAGCATGCAGGGGTTAGAATAAGCAACTTTGCTTCTTTGCAAATGGAATTTTCCATGTATCAGGGAATCTCATGAATACATTGCCTCTGTCATTCTTGCTAGGGGTGCTCGCCCAGTCCCACTTGCAACCATTACAAGTTGCAGCGAGTGGAAATTTTCTTTGGTGAAGGAGAAACACAGGGAAGAAAACAGAGAAAGAAAGAAAGGAAGGAAGGAAGGAAGGCGATCATGTCTGAAAGGAATAATTGGAAGTCTGTAACGATCTTTAAGAAAGTATGAATAGAGCCTTATCATTGATTTCAAGATAGAGAACATCGGATTCTGGGCTGAAGAAAATAAGATTGTGGAAAATAAGACGCTAATCAGAGGATAAGATTAGTTTTAAACCAAGAGCTGAAAGTCAGGTACCTGCATAAGTGAAGCTTGTAATTCCACCGTGAAAATAAACAAAACGCTGTGGTGTTCCTTACCGCTGCCAGGATCTCTCGATGGGATTACAGCCTCACGCAGAGATGCGAGGTACGTGATACCTTTAGATTTCCATTCAGCTGTGAATGGCTCAAATGACTGAAGGGAGTTGGTGTTCTAGACCATCACTGAGCGAGTATCCACCAGACAACGACTAATATTATTTTGTGGCCAATTCACGACAATACCTTAGAGGAAAATGTGCTGTGTTATTATTATACAGTATGTTCATTTCAAATATTGCGAGGAATACAGAGAGGATAAGTGCTGTTGCGGGAGTACCTTGCCAAGCATCCACAGCAGCATGGATGTAGATGGAGCCTTTATTTCCTCCAGGGCCAAGTACTGCCCAAATGCCAGTGACAAACTGGAATTATTTTTGATTGTACACAGAAGAGAGGATTTATCGTCATAAGAGGTGAACCCCCACTGCTTATGGCAGGGGGTTGGAACCCGATTATCTTTAAGGTCCCTTCCAACCCTTACCATTCTATGATACTATGATTCTATAAATAAAACATAAATCAAGTATCAGGAATAAACAGTATCTGTCAAATTGGAATAATTTTCTAAAAGAAAAAAACTTAAATCCCAATCCTTAGGGGCATTTGGGGTAGGAAAAAAACAGAAAATATAGGATAGGCAGTAATCCTGTATTGGCATGAAGTCATTTGAGATGAGCTACTGGATTTTTTCATCCCTCATTTCTACAATTGCTAAGAAGTGAAAGAAGTTGTGATGCATGTATGAATATAGAATCCTCCTATTTGTACAAAAAGATGTGATTAACCAAAAAGAAAGACATTGGTAAGAGGTACAGTCAGTTGAAGTGCTGTGCTCACATGCGCGTGTCTGGGGAGCTTTGAGGGTTGCTCAGGCAGGCGTGTCCCTTGCCTTTTCTGACCCTATTCATTTTGCAAAGAATGGCTTGGGTTTATCCCAGTTCAGAAATGGCCTGATAGCTAACAGCTCTCATGTCTGGCACTTGTCTTCCTCCCTGTTGACATGAGAGCCAAAAAGTAGAGGGTGTGACTTGGTGAAAATTTCTTTTCTGCACTCATGCTGTCTTCCCGTGTGCTTTCATTGCCCGCCGCTAGCTTCACCGAAGCTGCAACAGCCCTCGGGCTGCATTAGCCCCGCTCAGAAAAAAGTAGTGTATGCCAAGAAACCAGGAATTCAAGACTTCCCAGTAGCTCCAAATGCTGCCTTTGGAGCAGGTAGGATGAATGATGCAAGAGCTTTGAGCTCAGCTGGTTTTACCAGAGGACCTTCTTGATAGCTCTCTGTGGCCTCCAGCTGTTCCACCTGAAGCCATCGCTGCTAAGAGATTTCTTTGACCTTTAGGCAAGTCATGCATAAAGATGTTACTCATGGGGCACAACACAGAGAGAACTTCTAATTGAGTAGAATAGCAATAGAAAGAATAAGTAAGAGAAGACAGCTTTTCGCATACTGGCATTTATAGTCACTAAATGAAGCATGTTGGTGCTTTCTTCAAGGGCATCAAGGGGCTCAGTCTCTGGAAAAATGTATTAAAATTCATATTTGGGGTCAGATGCTAGTTCAGAGCTTTGCAGATGGGTGGAGGCAGGTTGATTTTGGCCTTACTGTTCCTGATACTGTCCCTCTTACTAAGGAAAGCTTAATCACAGCTTGGTCCAGATACCACGGCCAGCTGGAACTGAGTCATTCTTCAAAAATATATGTTTCTGCTAATGTTGCCTATTTATTTTTTTGTTTGTTTAGCTTCCCAAGCACCTATTGAAGGAAATATTTAAATACATTAGAATTCCTTAAAATTAGCATTACAAATGTATACTGCATGGTTAGTATGAATAAAAAATACTTTGCTTATCCCAAAGAAAGCACTGGCAAAATACATTAGCTAGAGAGATGCTAAAATACTGAAGAGAATGAGTTCATACAAAGGGTGGTTAAAAATTACGTCGTTACTTAATGTGATTCTGACTGCTGTTTGTAATGGTACGTATGCACAACAAGATGTTCGTATTTTTTTGGGTGGAGAGTGCGTGTTTGTGTATGCTTGTGGCTGGCGACTGCAGTAACGTTCTGTTTTCATAGATGGATCAAATATCGAGCTATCTTTTTTCATTCTCTCTCCACAGCCAGATTATTTCGCCACTGCAGAGTATTGGCATAACACTGAGAGGTTTTATTTGGATGCTGATACTGGATAGTTGTGGAAAATTCCTGTAACTTCAGCTCATGGAGAGCTTAAATAGAATTTATGAGCCGTATCCTCATTTGGTGTAAAATATTATGGCTCTGCTGGTTAAACAATAAAACTGTACTACTTACCCCAGCTGATCGCAGTCAGGAGAGTAGGATTTTTGACATCTTCATTCAGAACCCCTTTTCTACCTGAATGCTTTGACGATTCCCTGCAATATTTAAGGAGGCAGGCATGTTGACAAGTAGTTTGGGGCTCATATCTGACCTTTGAAGAAATCTGGATTAGTCTGTGTTTGGTAACAGGGAGGAATTTGACTGCCTGGCTGACTGCTGGAGAGGTGGGAATTGTGAATCAAGACATGTGTTCTGGACTCTGAACTGCTCTGCACTTCTGCTAAGTGAAAATGGCAGCAGCGCCACATCATCGGTGCCAACACTTTCTATAAATTGTACCCTTGGCTCTAATTTAAAAGGCAGAATTTCAATAGCAGTTATAATTTGGATGCTTTTGGGTCTTATTTTAGACTTACCTCAATCACACTTTTTAGCTGTAAGATGTTCTTGCTGGTAGATTGTAATGCAAATATGAAAGCTTTCCAACAAGAACTTTAAAAGAGCTTTGCATAAGAAAAATGTCCTGTAGCCTAGAATTTGAGTTTTGTACCAAATAATAGACTCGAGTTTCTGTCAGAAGACCAAGTGCGTTGTTGGATCAAGGTGACCTTCCATGCTGCAGAAGGAGTCAGGCAGAAGATCCGCTGAGCAAACGAACAGAAAAATCTGTGATGTGAAACTGAGGGAGTGGTGGAGGCTGGTTTCTCTCTTACTGAATGAAAGCCAAAATTGGAGAAGATAAGTGTAGATGAGATAACATGAAAGAAACAGAGGAGCCCTGGCCTATGCTTTCTTGCCTTTCTGAAATGTTGCGGTCGCCGGTCGTTCCCTTTAAAGGGTTATTTCCTGAAATTCAGCTTGGCAAAGGTAGAGGATACTGCTGAGCATAATCACATGGTGTTTTCCCCGAGCATAGTTCACAGGGGAGACAGTGCATGCAAGCACAGAACAACGTGCATCTTAAAATAAAACTTCTGCAAAACAAGCGTTTAATATCCTCATAGCCTTGCCCTCAGTCACAGCCGAGTTTGTGTTTTGCATTACAAAAGCCATTGCATGTTTTTAAAAACCTTTCTTTTAAACTAAATTTCTTCACAGTCACGGGTAGCCTAAAAAAGAATTTATTCTGGTTTTGTTTTGGATTGTGTTTTGGGGGGAGGAGGAGAAGGGGGTGGAGGGTTGCTTTGTTTTCTTGATAAATTTCTAAAAGCGATCCTAGATGTTCACATGGAATCAGAGGGACTTATGTGGAAAGGGAGGAGTTCCGTGTCGACCAGGCTCAAGCATTAGTACCCTAAAATGGTGCCCACAATTGGAGCTGCTTGAAGATTTCCACTTGGCAGCAGGAGAGGTTTTATAAGATGGAAAATTACAAAGTTGAAAGTCTGCAAGAACATCGTCTTGAGTCTTCAAAGATGCTGAAGTCATAGATGAGAAGGGCAAACTTCCCTGAGTGTGCTATCCGGAGCCAGTGCTTCCTAAACAGGGGATCTGACTTTTTCTAGGAGACAAAATGTGAAATATGCCTCTACAGACCACTCGAGTTAGCGCGTGTGCTGTGCTGCCGTCCCCTCCTGGGATGGTTAAGGGAGCTCGCTTTCATTCCCATGGGAAGTGGGAGGGCTTTTCATAGAAAATGAGATAATAGGTAGCCTGTCTTGGCTTTGCTCTGGTTCTGTTTTCCAAATATGAATTGGGGGGG
>Ga0065711_1005213_pt3 | contig 21182 bp, 10 predicted proteins | sample Hoacrofraction12_FD_59098 | JGI IMG/M metagenome (GOLD analysis project Ga0065711, IMG submission 59098) | Hoatzin crop microbial communities from Cojedes, Venezuela - Epithelial fraction 12 v2 (version 2) | ecosystem: Host-associated > Birds > Digestive system > Esophagus > Crop | place...
CCTAAAGCCCAAATGTGAGGGAAGGGGACATAGATCCCTGATTTGGAGATGACTGGAAAGCAAGGCTAGCAGGACGGCTGCTCGCTATCCTCTCTCCTTTAACAAAACGCACAAAATTATCAAATTGCCACGCTGACAACCTCAATCGCTTGCTAATTGCATATTGATTCTGTATTTTTATGCTCACTCATCTAAATAATGAGACGTTTCCAAATAATCTATTTCTGTTGTGAGGAACGCGCCGGTCCCCCCCCCCCGGATCTGCAGCCTGTTGTTGATGCTCTAGCAGGGAGCCGACTGCTGTTCCCTTCCCACAAAGGGCAAAGATGCTTATTTTTCTCCCACTTGTCTTGCATAACAAAAGGCATTTGTCAACCGTTACATAACAGCAGAATTCATCGCTGCTTCGGTCGGCCTTGTTGGCGGCAGCCTCGTCCCCAGCGCCGCGCAGCCGTAGCTGGCAGGCTCTTGCTGGCTGCAGGTCGGTGCGTGCTCCACGGCGTGCGCTGGTGCATCCCGACAGCGCACGACGCAGTCTGGCTAATGCTTGTCACCCACCATTTGGGTTCCCCCCTCCCCTTTTACTTTTTTCCCCCTCCTCCTTGGAAAGGAAGATGTGGAATTGTGTGTTCCCGTTGTGGTTTTTATTTTGGAGAGCAAAAGGATGGGAAGGTGTTTGGGGGGGTTATTTCCATTTTAATGCTTGTTCTGGGATGGAGATGGGGAGCTGCCCTCAGCCACGAGCCCTGCAGAAGCAGCGGGGCTTGTGCTTAGCTGAGGTCGTGTCCTGGGCTACTGCCGAGCCGCTGAGAAGGGCTGTGCTGGAAATGGAGCTCCATTCCCCCTCTGCAGCGCTCGCAACTCTAAGGGAGCAAGAACGCCTGTCGCCGCTGTCCTCCCAGGGCTGCCAGTTGCTCTTTTTTAATATCTCCCAATTAATCTCAGGCATCTCACGCTAGCAACAGGAATTTGTGTTTGGTTTTTTTTTTCTTTACAATAGGTTTGATTTCCTCATTGTTGAAGTATCTTTTAGAGCCTTAAAAATAAATAAATGGTTTTGCTTCTGCATAAACTAAAAGCTAAAACTGTGGGGCCAGCCCCCCTTCTTCTCTAACTGGAGGAGACAGCTGTTTACCTGTGGCCTCAAAGTTATTTATGGCCTTATCACTGCCAGCTATCAGATGACCACAGCTCCTTTTTTAACGCAAAGCAAGTAGTGTTCCGGTAACACAACGAGGTCTCACCTGCTGCTGTTTTCTGATTTACTCAAAACAATTTTCTTGCTGACTTTTTAAAATTATAGATCTGTTTTTAATTTCTTTTTAATAAACTTCTTAAAGTATGTGTTTCTTGTGGACCTTTGAACTTCCTGGTGTACTCAGCCTTTGCTCAGAAGATATGTTTATGATTGGTTATGAGTGTGCTTAAATGGGTTAACCCTTCGGAGTCGGTGTTCTCAGGAAACTGTTCGTTACAGTTTCCTTGCATGGCTGATGCTCAGGCACAGAAATTGGCTTTGGCAAACACAGGCTTTACCTGAACCAGTTGCTTGATTCAAAGCTTAGGTCCTATGTAATCAGATAAAACTATGGGTCATGTTTGGTCTGTAAAGCATGACTGGAAACATGGGATCAGCAAACAGCTGCAAAAATTGTAAACCACGGTGCTGAGGACACCAGCTCAGCTTCCCAGAGCTCGCCAGGGAAAGGTGCTGGTGGCTGCAGTAGCTCAGTGCCTGTGTTATGGTAGGAATCAGCAATATGTGCAGGATTCATGGCCTTGCTACTTCTCAGTAGCAGGCTTTTCCTTTGAGATGGATCAACCCATGTAAGCTGTATGATATAGTTATCCCCTTAAAGTCAGCACAGCAGGAACATCTTACTGGGTATTAACTTTCCTATTTGCTTACCAGAAACTTATCCATTTCATTGTTCTTGATGTACGTATACAGCTTCTGCAGTTGCCTTTCATCCATCTCTGAGAAGAGGGAGACGAACCGCCAGAACATCCTTGGGAAAAGAAAGACAAGCAGATTATGCATGTGAGTACAAACTTCATCCTCTTCCTCACTCTGCTCCCTAGTTCTGGCTTGGTGAGTATAGCCACCGACATACCCTTTGTGCAGTTTATTTATTTATTTTTTTTTTCCCCCTTCCATAAAGCTTATAAGCTCTTAAAGAACTGCTCCTCCCTAAGCGCGGGAATGGTTATCTGTTAACTTGGGTGGCTACATAGGAGCCCCTTTACTGGCAAAGGGATGTTGCTGATGGGCAGCACATTGAAATTGGCCTTGCTCTGGGCAGCATTAGGTACCACATGGCCTCTGCTAAAATTACCTGCAAGATCTGTGAGTATTTGGCAGTTAGAGCAAGCTATACAAGTCTCCTGTAGATACCCAATCTGATTTCCAGTGCCTGGAAACGTAGGGCCAAAGTAGATGTCAAAATGCCTGCTGGGAGCAGCGGGGGCTGGAGCCTGTCACGCTGGGAGCATCGCCGGCATGGTACCACCAGCACCAGGAAGAGGAGACCCTTACTTCTGCCAGTGCGTGACTTCCATGGGTCTGCAGTGCCGCTGGAGAAACAGATCGATCTGGTCCCCGATTAGGGTCAAACTTGTCTTCATGTACTTCAGTTTTTTCTCTGTGGGGACATGCTGGGGCAATTGCAGTTTCCTAAGTGACTTCTTGAAGGGTCTCAAAAGCTCCTTGCACTGTAAAGAAAAAATGTTGGCATAGATGTTTAGCACTTTAAATCCCAGTCCAGGCATTCCTTTGCACTAAATAGACTGGTTAAAAGCTGTCTGGGAAAGCACTGAAGGAGTGTTGTGATTTGGTGAGTGTCTCTGTGGACACCGGGGAGCTGACGTGGGTCTTCGGCAGGACCTTTGTCAGGCATTCCTGCATGTCCCAAGGTTGGGGACACCCCAGGCAAAGCATGCTGAAGGTGACATGAAAAGGAAATTGAGGGTTTGAGACTGGAAATTCCTTTTGAACATTGTAGGGTGAAAGAGACAGATTTCAGGCTACGAAAGAGCTATTGTTCTGCAGGGAGGGGGAAAGGGAACTGCTTTACTGCTTTTCTCACGCTGCTTCTTCCTGAGGCCAAACCTGGGACGTGTTGCAAACATTTGCACGTAACACATGAGCAAATACTGTGACTTCATACCCTCCCATTTGTCTGTCTTTTTTTTTTTTTGTCTATTCTGCACACTGGGCTATAACTGGGGCTGTGTATGGTTATGCCAATCACCAGGAATGGGAATGTTGTGTCCCGGTGCGAGATGGAGCTTTGTGGCTGCAGTGGAAGTGATGCAGAGGAACCAGACCACTACAGCCAGGGAGCACATGGCATCAGGTGAAGTGATAGTGCAGCAGTACTTGTTTCGGAAAAACTGAACAGTGTATGTGGAATGTGATTATTCTGTTGTTGTTGTTGTTTGGGGGAGTCTTTTTGTTATTTGTTTTTGGGTTTTTTTTAACTGCAAGTGCGATGTCCAGATGACTGGGAAACAATGATGAAGTAAAAAACTTGCAGACATGGAAGAAATCTACAGAATGAAGTGTCTTGTCCTGCTTTTTTGCTGCCTCTGCCAAACTCCTGAGTTTTATTTGCTCCCTCTCTCTCAAGAACCTGAGATGCCACTGACTTTTTCTATTGCTAAATTCTGTTTAGTATCTCACAATTTTAAAGGTGTCCCGATCAAGGCCGTCTGCATAGCAGATGAGCGGGGTCTTGCATGGTGGAGCATTCTTGCTGCCCGTTACAGACGCTGCCTCCTTTGCTGTGCCAGCCAGATCCTTCTCTGCGGTCTACAAATTGCCAAAGCCATAGGTTAGTCTGCCACTTCACACAAATCTTGCATCCTCTCTTTAAAAAAACTGCCAAGGACAGACCCTGTCCTAAGGCTCAGAAGTGTTTCTCTTCCTGCCAAATAATTTCAAATTGGTGTTTCAGAGGTGCTTAATGAAGCTGGGTATTCAATTATAATTAAAAGTCCGTAAGAATTAAGTGCCTACTTGAAGTCCCTTTTGGAAATCTTACCTCTAATAAATTACAAGGTAAACAATGGCCACTCGTTCCTAATGGCATTAATCAAGTACAAGCTGGCAGTTGCTTGTGAAGTGGGAACGTGGTTACAATGGGCTCATTGTAACGCCACGCTGCTCCATCCGCAGCTTTTATTGATGGCAAAGGTACCATGGATGACCTGCTGCAAAGCCAGATTGAAAACAACACAAAATCCTCAGCCACTGAACTTGCACCTCCCTGGGCCAGGGAGGGGATATTTTCTCTTGCAAAGGGCAATGGCTGTTTTCCCTGTGTCAACATTTGTGTAGGTAACTACTCATCTTTTGGAAAGAAACACTTACATAACTGACTTAAACACAAGCTTATGTTGCCTTTTAAAACATGCTGAAGTGCATAGGAAGAGAAGTCCTTTTCTCTCTGACATGCTCTGCTCCCTTGAAAAACTATTTCTCTGCAAATTTGATCCCAAACCACATTTCAGTGGTGAAATTCAAGCCGGACTCTGCTCTGCTCTCAATACGTGCCGATCTCCCTGCTTGTGCTCACCTGGCTGGCTGTGCTGTCCCTGCTGCTGTCCGTTGCCCCGGCTTCGTCCACTTCATCCTCAAAGCCCGTCTCTTCCATGGCACACAGACCCCCTCTCCCTGGGCTCTGACTCACGCCAGGTACGAAGAGAACACTGCCACCGAGCCGTGTTTGGACCAGAATGTGCTGGGGTAACCAAGGTGACTGGGGTGCCCGGACACTGATTCTGAGTTCCGCCAACCATGGAGACTGCTGGGGCCCTCCAGCCCCACAACAGTGCGGCCCTCTGGGGCAGAGTCACCTCTCCCATCAGTTTTGCCATTGATTTGTAGTCCTTTTAGGCAGAAAGCCTTGGATTTTCGCCTTGCTCTGGTAGTGGTCAGGATGTTCAATGCTGTCAATGGCTCCTGTGGGCAATGGGAGGGAAACGTCCTTTGCTTGGCTTTGTTTGCACCTGTGGGAGCTTGGTGGAGTCTCTGGGGCTCTTGGCTGGTGCTGGGTTTGCACCTGCAGTGAGTCCAGCACCTGTAACTGTTCCTCAGTCCAGGTTATTTTGGCCTCTGAAGGTGGTGCAAAGTGCAGCTCTGAGTCACACGTGTGGCTGTGTGCCGTGTTGGCTATTTGCAAGTGCGGGTGCAGCTCCTGGCATGAGCAATCACAGTTTTCCTCTACAGCTTGTGCACCAGCAAGTTCAAGACAGGCCTTTCTCCGATGCTTCCACAGAACCTGCTGAGCCGTGCTGCAGGGAAACACCGGCCTCGGTGCAGGGGCTGGACAGCCTGGCTCACACGGGGCCAGGGATGATCTCCGTAACGGAGGCAGTCCCATTTGATGGGGAACAGAGGTGCAACAAGGAAAAGGGACCTTGGGCTGCACCCTAGGTATTTTTCAGGGAGCTGGCTGGAGTGGAGACCTCAATTCGCATCACAGTGTAATGGAAATTCAGGGTTACCTCCCTCACAGATGGCAGTGAAAGCCAACCACGGCGAGATCTCGGTCTTGTGGGTAACATCTTTTTTAAAGCTCTCCTTTTTAGAAAGAATAAATTGCACTTGCCAGGAAGAAGTCTGAAAAGGCTTGGAGTTAAAGGGACTTTGTTTTGGAAATTTACATCAAGGCAAAATGCTCTCACAAAGAAAACCGTGTAGGGCTCCTGTCGTGCCCTGACCAGTCAGACAAGTGCAATTGTTTTGTCCCTTGGACAATTAGTGTAATTGCTGCAGCTGTGATTCAGCTGTGCTCCTGTGCCAGGTCACTTCTGGCACCAGGAGTCATCTCCAGGGCTTTACAAAGGCCCCCTCTCTCTGACATCCCCCCGGCACGGCTGTGCAGAGGGGCTGGCGCTGCTCTTGGCGGAAGTTTGAACGCTTCTGTTCAAGTGTTTCTCTGTGCATCCGGCGATGCTGAGCACTCGCTGAGCCAAATGCCTGGTGCAGGTAGTAGCCTTGGGAAAGTACCTCTTGATGGGCCTTGACACAGAGGCAGGTTCTTATTTTCAGGCTGTCTTAGGGATGTTTGCCCTTTACCCGTGATGGAATTCAATAATGACAAAAATCCATTAAGACAAGCCCTCCCCTGAAGATGTTTGTGGCATTTTCTTTCCTTTGTCTGCTTTCTGCCTCCCCCACATCTGAAATGTTGCTGTCAGCTCTCTGACGCAGGAGCCCTGGACAAGCTGGTGCTGAGCAGACACAAAGACAATTACCTGCTAACACTTTGCAGTTAGGTTTGCTTTGACCATCTGCGGTATGTCACAACTTGTTTAGCCTATACTGGGATTTTACAGTATGTTACATATTACTTAACAGAAGGTAAGCTATGCAGAGTGAAGCAGTGGTGGTAGCGCAGATAAGTGTACCTATGCTGGCTTCAGCCTGGTTTTTGTGAGGGCCCTGTTTGAGGTGGTTTGGTTGAAGGGGATGTTGAAAATGCAGCTGGTTTCTCAGTGCCTGTTACCAGCTGCCCTCTTGCTGTGTGTGCTCCCTGCAAGCATGACATCTGTCCCCAGTGTGGCAGGCTGCTCCTCTCCTCCTCACCTCCAGAGGTTTAAACCAAGAAGTTGCCAGCTTATGCTCTCATGTCTCAAGTCAGGATATCAAGGGGTAGCGTGTCCTGGCAAACAGGAGCACAAGAGAAATGAAGCTGGCTCATGACAAGATTTCACACACATTGGCAGCTAGATGAAAAGCCATTTCGGAACTCTAGGGACATGTGCTGGTTGTTAGCATAGGCGTAACCATATTTGCATGGCTGTATCCCTGTCCTTGTGAGATTACAGCTTCCATGGAGCATGTGACTACAGCATGGAGTGGCTTTCTTGGCTTATCATGTGTACACTTCACTGTTTCCCAGCATGGAGAAGGCCTGCAATTCCCCTTGCAAATTCCAGTCTTTGTTCTTCTACCTTTCAGTATATGGTGCTCCCAGAGCTCAGCCAAAGCCAGAAATACACAAGGAGGAGCTACAGATGGATGTCTGTGGCCTGTCTTCATCTGAGCATCTCGCAGTATTTAGTTGTCGTCCATTAACCTGGTTTGCAGCAGAGCAATGATCTTAGTAGTCTTCTCTGGCATTACTCGGTACAGTTAGCAGAGCAGGAGACTAGACAGCTGAGGTTGCAAAATGTCTTTTTTCACTGTTGAGCCATATAATAATATTCAAAGCTGTGCTCTGACCACTGAAGCTATAATCCTTCCCTGTCTCTTAAATTTTTTTAGTAGCACTGAGTCAGATTTCATTTTGTTCATCATGTAAGGTCTTGTGGATGAGTCCACTCCCACAAGATCAGATATGAGACATGCCTTTGAGTCCTCAGAAGTCTGTGGTTGTATCTCTTCCCCCTGCCACTCTGAAGACAACAGTACTTTCTACTTTGAAGCCTATTGTGTTGGAAGATGGCATAACCCAGACCACATCTACGTAAATCTGTCAGATTATATTGCCTGTTTAAGGGCAGGTGTGCTTTGAAACTGTGTTCTAATTGGATGGGGAAAAGTCAGGGGTACAAACAAATTATGCATCTCTTATTTCTTCCCATGAAGGAAAGGGAGCTTAAGTGCCAGTCAAACACACTGTACTGTAACAGTGCACCTTAGGGAAAACATTTTCTTTTCTCCTGACAGCTCTTCTATGAATATTAATTTCTACTATTCGAGTGTCTTAGTCTTCCAGGATCTGTGGAAGTGCAAACGTTAACCAATTTCTCTAGTACAGCAGCCCATCCAGTGCAAGAGCAGGCACATAGAAAAAAGGAAACAGTTGTGAAGAGGCTCTGTTCATGCTGCTGTTTGTTATTCGCTGTTTTAAGCAGATTTAGCATGAACATCATGTGTGATGTGATGAGTCAGGTTGTGTATAATATACGCAGGTGTCTGATGCAATACTTATTTACTGGTAGGTCACAAGGAAGGAGAGCTGATAAAGGCAGGTAAATATACAGGTATTTTACATTATACTTAAACCAACCTGCATGTACACGTGATTTAGTTAAACATAAAAAACAGACATCGTTGCCAGATGTATTGCAATGTAATACTAAGTAGGAATTGTAGTGAGGAATGCTTTTTGGTAACTTATTCCTACCAAGAGGGTGGTGAATGCTTCACTTGATAGAGTGATTAATGACACTCGGCACAACTGCTCAGACTGTCGGGGTGGAGGCTTTGCTAATTGGATCTGGAAATTCCTTTGGTGGTGCTTAAGGATGATGAAAACTTTCACAGCCAACTAGAGACCCGTCTTTTCCCTGCAGCTGGATGCCAATAAATACAGCTTAAGTTAATAAATCTTGCATCAGGGGAAGAAATCTGGAAGAGAATTTGGACCTAGTTATGTGGCATTATTAGAGGCATCTTATTATACCAAGGAGTCGCTTTTGGCTAAGTGTTGGGAGTAGCTCATTTAATCACTTGTTTGAACTAATGTGGTAAAGAACGCAAACACAATTTGTAACCAGTGGTGTGTAGAAGCCACAAATGCATCTGCATCATTTGATCCACTTATTCTCTTCTTGCAAAATCTGATCAGATGTGGTCCAAGTATTCCCATAGTGGAAGACGCAGCTAGCCAAACCTTCCATGGTGCCCAAAGCTACTAGCGACTAACCTCGTGTGCTGGACACCTCCTCGTCAATAGGTGTGTCTTCGGGTATTTCTACATTATTTTACACTTCAACAGTTCTGTAGATGTTTGTCTTTAGCTTTTCAGCCAGCTGTTAGTGAGCTTATTAATGATGTTTGCTAATGTCGTATAACTATTTTTTAAGCTGCTTGAAGTCCTCAGGAACTGAAAGAGCATTATCAGCTTCCTCCATACTTTGCAACTTGCAGCCTGTGAGTAACAACATAGTTAAAGGCTCTCCTTCTTATTGTGCCACAGAAGTTTTCAGGTTTTTATGTAAACTGAAGTAGGCATTATTAATGAGATGTTAATAAGCCCATCCCTTTGCTGCTGCTTAAAAAATCAAATCTATAACAACTTCGGTATCTCTTAATATTGAAAATAATTTAACTTATTTTGTTAATCTCTTGGATCGTGTAATACAAACTGTGGTAACTGATATCTGCCTTGTTCACTTCCCCCTCCCTAAAAAATCTACCCACCATCTTAGCAACTAATAGAAGAAGCCTGAAAAACGATGGGACTGGTATGCCTGTGCCAAAAGGTCAGCTCTGCCTGGGGAATGGGGCAGGGGTTTGCATGGGATTAACAAGATACCCAGAGAGGCACTGAATGTAGAAGCCACAATGTAGAGGTAGGAAGAAAAAAAAAAAAGGAATGAGGGAGAGGTGGGAGAGCTAAGCACTGCTTGGGAGAGAGGAGAGAGCTTGAAACCAACAGCAAGGGACAAAGGTGGGCATAACCAGGTGGGAAACCCAGTTGCTCCGGGAGCCAGGGAAAGAGCTCGCCTAGTCTCAGAAGGGAAGGAAACAGCCTGGAGCAGAGAAAGAGGGAGACAACCTGGTAGAGAAATGCCCATCAAGGCAAGGATGCCTTCAGGGAGGCTGTACAGAAGTTGGTGACGCTTTTTTCAGATAGATATAAAGAAAATGAACTCCTGGGAAAAACCCTGCTAGTTCAGAGAGCAAAGTGCCAGCCCCTTTGCACACAGCTCCGTGCTGGGGAGATGAAGCGAGGAGCTTGCATATCTCCTTCTGTGTGTGCCCTGTGCCCTGTGTTCACAGCTCTGCCTTGAGCGTGCTGCGACCCCTCCTCAGCAGACAGCTACTCTCCCGTGAGATTTTTCCTCTCTTTGCAGTGGAAAGGAATAAAATAATAAAATAAATCATAAAATAATAATAATAAAAAACCTGCAGAGGAATTAGAAGGGATTTTCCTCTCTTTGCAATAGAGAAATAAAATGTTGGGCCACCAGAAGGGGTTCTCCTGTCCTGCTTTTTGTTTCCAGTCTTGAGGCTTTTCCTTGAACAACTCATTGGGGAAAAACTTTTGCTGTGTTGATATCTGCCTCTACTGATCTTGTTCTTTGCACAGGAGTGTCAGACTGGCAACCATACCAACTGCAATCAGTGCCGCTGGGCTGGCTGCCCGCTGGCACGCAGAGTGGTGAGGCTTCAGGGCACGTGATGTGTGCCAGGGTTGCATGGGGTAACGAGCTTCAGTCTGCTGGTAGTATTCACGTCTCATCCCTGAGTTGTCACTGATGCCCTTCTCATACACATCTCACCTCGTGTTTCCTGTGTTTATCCCAGTCCGATACCTGTGCCTTGCATCGCTGCCCTGTGCCTGACCCTGTATGCAAGAAGGGTGGCTAGTGCCTGGAGTATTTTTAAATTTCCACTTAACACTTCAGTTCATGGATTTTTCCAGAGGAAGTCAGATTTTGGGGGTATTTTTTTAATTGGTTTTATTAAAAAAAAAAGAAAAAAAAAAAAGAAGAAAGCAAGGAAATTCCCCTCCAGTCTACAGTACGTAGCTATCAAGAGAAGTGGCTTCATTTCCCTTAAAGCGTTGAACACCCTGTTATGCTTAAAGTAATAAAACCAAAAAAGGCCAGCCTTCTCTATATGATGGGTTTCAGTCTCTTGTATGGATAGTGCAGAGGGACAGCCGTAGTGAAACGTAGGCTCTGCTGAGATAGGCAGAAGAAAAAAAAGCAGTGCATGCCATTTAATTTCTGCAATGTTCTGATTCCCTCCTACCAGCCTGAAAATGCTAAACATGATACTTTGTCTGGCATATGGGGATTTGGAGAATTGTTGCTAATTACTGCAGTTGTGCTATCTAGCTTAACTGGCTTAAATAATATATTAAGCGCTTTTATGGTCTTCCACATCACACTGGAATGCAAAGAGATGCATTTTATGCTGTTTATACTTTATGGCAGGCATAATTTCTATAACATTAATCTGCAGAAAAAAAATTGGTTTTGATGATGTATTGCTTGTGTAATTCACAGCCAGGGCTCTAGATGATAAGATCCTGCTGTGCTAGGTGATGTGCAGATGCAGGGTGTGCATCTCCGTCTTAGAAGGTGGGGTCTAATCGCAGGGCAAGAGGCTGTGGGTGGCTACAGGGAATGGTGGGGCCGAACGACTCGGGATGCTGGGACAGCTGGGCAAAGCACTGCTGAGTTCATGTAGGGCTGGTGGCAAAGGCAGAAAGTGTGGGATCTGGAAAAGGATCACAGGAAGACATGATCTAACTTCTTCAGGGAACATTCCCATTATTTTAGTTAAAATTTAATATGATATTAGGAATGGGTTACTAAGCATCCTACCTAGAAATGGGAGTATTCTAGGGTCTAGATTAATGCTTATCCAGAAAAAGAAGAAAGGCTTTATATCTGCTCAAGAATCTTTTCTTACACCTTTTTTTTTTTTTTTGCAATGACTCTGTTAGTCATCTGATTCCACGCAAATTCCAGTCACTCTTGCCTCAAAATCTAAATTTTCTATTATCTGCTATTGTACCCAAAGTTTAAAAAAAATGTGAGAAGAGCATGCTGTGAATGTCTTGTGCTGTATCTAGTGTGATGAATAATTACGGAGTGGCTGAACAATGCTAGCCAGAGGCTCGAAGAACCCGGTAAGACACATGTTGGGAGGGTGCATGAACCACAAAGGAAATTAGTGATAATGATGAAAAGATTGGCACATTCTGACCTATAATTTGGTTTAGTTTGACATAGCTCTCTGTAAAATTGCAAGGACTGTTAGAATATGCTAGTAATTAGCAGTATTTCGCCTATTTGAAATTAAAGCATTGTGCAGGCTCTGCAGAGTGGGGGAAAAAAAACAGGTTTTTTTGTCTGGTTTTGCTTGCTAGAAGCTTGAAAATAGGGAGGTGAGAGGCTTGTGTCAAATCTTGAAGTATAATTTTGCAATTAAAAGACTGAGGAGAAAGTGTGATCTGAAGACCTTCAGTTTCCTAGCTGTGACATAAAATTAACAGCTATCTTCATTCTCATTCTGTTTTAATATTCTTGCAGAGGAGCAAGCAAAAAGAACTCCCTAGGCTAGCTTCAGTGAAATGGAGGAACTGTAACTTAGACAATAACAGAGCACAGGCTGGGAGAGGAGTGATTTTTGTTGGTATTAGCTACCTAACATTTGCACAACACTGTGGATGTTATAAAGTGATATATCTCTAATGTTAAAAATTGAGAGATGCTCTCTGGGAGATAGGAAATACTGTTTAAAGGCATTTTCTGATTGGCTACACAGAAAATTTCAAGGTCATACATGCACCAGTTTGCAGGGATGCACAGCTGGTACCTCATCACTAAAACCAGTAGAATCTCAACTAGAATGCTGTTAGTTAACTGCGTGGGTAAAAATGGAAGGATTAAATTGAAACTACCTGAAAGTGGAAGAAACAGCCGGGACGTGATAAGAAAAAGAGAAATAAGAGGAGAAACTCTTTCCCATCATCATGGCGTCCAAGTGCTTTGTAACAACTTCAAATTGCTCCGTTCCTTGAATGTACCAATTTTCTTTTTCAAGTTGCAACGATTTGGCAACCTACAGCTACCCTGAACTTGTCTTCTATTGCTAAGAATCTGCTCAAGAATCTACTCAATATTCCAGGCCTAATTTTTATTACAGTAGCTGAAAGGAGCCGCTGGGCCAAAAGCTCTGCTAGGAGTAGCTGGGCTTCTACCCAAAGGGAGAGTGAGTGCCACAGGCTTCTATGGATCATTTAGCAGTATGTTTTATACAATAAAACCACATGCAAATATTTAATATAATAGGCAAAATGTTGATTAGCCCCTAATGCTTTACCTTGCTGCATGTGTACAATGAATCCACAAAAATGGAAAGACAGAATGTTGAAGGAGCTATTCGTCCAGCAGTGATATGTCACGTTCGGTTTTGAGAGTTCACTGTAACACATCGACAGCCGCTGTGTGTTCAGCTGAAACGACAGCTAAACAGTCTGGTCATCTGCATCTTGTTGTGGCTTATTGCTGTATTTAGGGGAGAGAGGTGCGATGTAGTGGTTTGAGCAGATGGCAAGCCCTCAGACTTTTTTTGTTGGCTTGTTGGCTTAATCAGCAGCTCTTCATTGACTCAGGACAGATTACATGCATGATACCATCTTAGATAATGCTACTTGGTAAAGATCTTTAAAATCCTTAATTACTATCATTAGCCATTTGACACCATAAAATAGAGGTCTGTTATTTTAATCTCTTTTTTTTTTTACCCCTGTCTGTAGGGTGTCTGGAGCATCCTTAATGCAAATAGAGAGGTGTAACTTTTGGATCACGATCAGTGGTAGTGTGTGCATACCAGCGTAAAAATGTGTTTGTGTGCATCAGCATTTGTATCTGCAGTTGTCCAGAGTTCTTTGACTGTTTGTGTTGTGAAAGCACTGAACTGAGACATCAGTCTGTTGGCAAGGTCATGAAGGCTGGCAAGTTTCTCTATTTGGGGATATCTTCTGTTTGTTCAGTGTTTGAATCGTGAAACCTTAATTAGCAAATAAGATGCTTCGGCCTTCCCTCCCAAAATCTAAAACTGAATGAAGAGAAGTGCAAGGATGTGCCAAATGACATGACAGTACTGGCTCCACGGTTTTTGTTCTACTCCGCTGTCCTGCTGTTTTGAGATGTGCTTTCCATTGTGTCAGCTGCTGGCAAAACGTTCATGAAGTTGTTACACGTTTTATGTTTGGTATTGCTTTTTCTATATACGACAATCAAACTGCTAAGATGTTGGAGACCCTGTGTGCCGCAGCTGTTGAGCTGAGAAGAAAGAAGCTCTTTCTTTGATAGGGAAAGTTGCCCTGTTGTGCCACAGTGGTAAGCCACTGCCTGCTGCGCACCACGTTTGCTGTTGCGCTCTGGGGGCGATGCAAGCATCCTCTTTCTACAGTGCAATTTGGACTTTCCTGAAACGGAGTAAACATTAGTCACTTCTGCAAAACCACTCCTTTCATTTCATCTTCTGTTGTTAATTATTTGCAATTCCTCTTGACGTAACACTTCTTTTTTTTTTTTGCTGCTGAGGATGGAACTGCAGAGAACTTCTTTACTTCCAATGACACAGTAGTTTTCTGTCTACAAGAGAGCATAGAATTGCTTCTATCAAACATATTTCTTTTCCCGTTGTTTCCTGATGACAGATACTACTCTTAATTTACACAGAGACAACACTTTGAAATGGGAGATCTATGCTCCCATCAATTTTTGCTACGGTGATAAATCATAGCATGTCTCACTTTCTGAGTGACATGCTTCTGGATTTAGGTATGCGTTTTTCATTTTTCTTTTTTTTGTCACAGTTTTTCTTTTTCAATGCTAGCAACAGACTTGCCAAAGCTCATCTGCTCCTTCAGCATTCAATCCAGCAAGCTGATTAATTCTATCACGCTTTGCCCCATATATGGCATAAGCAAACAGGTCGATAGAAAATCAGGAAGGATGTGATGATTATAAAAATTTCTAATGCATTACACTTACCTCGTGACTTTCATTAGCTGTGGCACCTTGTTTCTTCTGGGTTGCAGAAACATCAGCAAAATCTGCCGGGGGAAAAAAAGGTTTTTACTGTTCTCTGTGGGCCTCAAGTGTGACAGTGTCACCCTTCCAAGCAGAGGGAAACTTTATTTAAGAGAACATCAAGAGCGGAGGGTGCCTTATGGTGTTTTCTTCTGTGTGTTTTAAAGGCAACTGCAGTAAAAATGGGGGATCACTTACCCACAAATCTTAAAATAGCCAAGAATGTGTGTGATGTACCTCATTTTCTTTGGCTGTGTAGATAATGCTATTAATAACATGAGCTGAAATTACGTACCGAGTAGTAATATGAGTAGCACTTCTGACTGGCTTTAAACCTGTCGTGAACTCCCTGAACAAAAACATCCAGAGGGAAGTGGCTCAGCAAAAAATATTAACTAATTCTCTTATAAAGGGGTGGCAAAATCAAATCGAGGTAGTCTGCAGCTCAAAGAAGGCCTGTGGGACACTTCCACTTCCCTTGCTATCCCTCTGTGTAGAGGACCAGGCACTACTGCCCAATCCTCTCTTCCCATAGCTGCTGCAACCAGATACACAGGTATGGGGTTTGCCACATGTGGGTGTGCGTAGCAGGTCTCCTGACACCTGCGTAGCAGTAGTTGTCACCTCCACCCTGTACCATCACTAGAGCTCAGCCCTTCGGGGCAGAGGGACACACTGTTCCCTCCTGCCTCCTCACCCTGCTTATATGGTATCGACTCATCAGGAAAGAGGAAGGTGTGGAGTGTCTGCTGCTCCTGGGAAGTAGCAGGGGACCATTGCCAGCCCGGGGGTAAAGGGCCTGGCTGTTGTGGCAGAGGCAGTGGTCAGGATTGGTGGGGAAGGGCAACTGCTTGAACAAGTCATGAGAGTGCTGCAAAGTGGGGGTCTGTAGGGCAGGCGTGAAAAGAGAAGTGCCCTCGTACTGAAAATAAGGGGGGAAAAAATCCAAATCATCTCACACAGAGTTCCCTGGCTACGCCACACTGCAACCCTGATGAGCACTGCATTCATTAACCTGTCCCTTCAACAAGGGGGATAGTTACTGGGTTTGTTGAAATCACGTCTCAGTATTGGTTGTTAAAAAATAAACACAAAATTTGTGAAAAATAGGGTGGAGCTTCCTGAAAAAGACAATGCTAGGGCTTAATTTTCTTATCTGCTGCTGCTAGTTGTAGTGTGCTTGTTAAAACTGAATTCTATAAGTATTACATCTATTTTCCTTTTTTTTTTTTTTTTTAAAAATCATCTTTGACCATAAAAGCCACAGCCTTTTCCCCTGCAATGTTCTACTACAAAGTTCATGCTGGCAATAGCATGGGAGTGCAGCTTATATGGTAACCATATGACATAGGAGGGTCCTGGTAAGAACCTGTTCCTTTCCCCCACCCCGGTTCATACAAATCTGTAGCAAATGTCATCCTCTGACTTGCTATTCTAAACCACTTGTTTCCTAGAAAATGTGGGATGTGATAAAAGTTTCAATTTGCATATGTAGTTCTGTTGTTCTTGGAGGAAGCCTTTTGTATTTTCCCCTCTCCCTCTGATAAAATCAGAATTAGATCAGCAGATAATGATTCGAGGTATTTTTCTCATTCATCAGTTCATTAGAATTAGAGAGATAAGAAGCCATTTAGCTAGGAACACTGCAGGCCTAGGGTGAATGAATACTCGTATTGTGCCTTGATATCTCTCTCACCTTTTGCTCTTTTCAAATATTCGAGATGTGCTCCGCCGCACTCCATTCAGGGCTGTCTGTGAAGCAGCAAGGGGTAAAAGTTGTCTCACGCTCCTTCAGTGCCTAGGACAGTGCTTCTCAAATCTTCACTGGTGGCACTAAGTGCAAATTACAGATAATAATTGTCTCTTATAGTCCTTTACCAATTTTTCTTCCAGACTGACGGCTGAAGATAGTTCTGTTAGCTGTGTCTGTACTGGAGATTTTGGAATCTGCATTTCAAAAGCACATAAATGTCTTAAAAGAATAAATCCTAGTGCAGTGAGTAGGACTTGTCTGACCAGAATCCACTACAAGCAATTACAAATTCTACTCTTACATTTCTGCTCCATGACCACTTGAGAAAATGCAGTTTTCTACATGCTTCTAGTGTGGGACTGTCGTTTTGTTCAGGTTCAGTTTTTTTTCCCTAAAAAGAAAAAAAAAAAAAGAAAAAAGGTTTATCAAGTATAAGTGCCTGGTGTGGACTTCACTTCCCTGTCTCCAGTTGCTTGGAGTAGATCAGGACAGACAAGGAATAGTTTCCTAAATAGAGGACAGACTGAAATGCTGACTTTTGACATGTAAAAACTTAAGCACTAAATGATTGTTTGACCATTCACATGCTCATGTATTTTCCTAGTCACAAATTTGATTTCTGATGACCAGAAGTTCCCTTGCTGGAGTAATAAAAACCCAGAAAACTCCCTTACTGGATTCCTAATACACAAAATCCTAAATATGACCCCCTGGTGCATTTTAGCTGAATTCTGCTTTTTTGTAAATAATCCATAATAATAATACGATTTTACAAAAAAAAATTACAACTAAGTAATAATTACAGGGAAATATTTATGAGATATGAGGAGTCAGAGAATCTTTGGTGCTATGGGCTACTACTCTGCGGAAGTACACAGTTAGAGATCCCTTCTGCTCTATTTGACCTAGGCCTTTGACAAGAGTTTTCCTGTTAATCTGTCAATTCCTCACCCCCTCGTGCTATTTAGTACTTTTTGTCTGTTGGGCCATCAGTTTCTATGCAACACTTCGGCAGTTTCAGCTTTAGTTTTAGCTCTCTGGATGCTTTTTCATCTTTGCGCTGAAAAACCCCTTCAGCCCTACTTCCTAATCTTGTATTAAGTACAAATACTAAAGAGGGGCCTAATGTTTTGTATTTTTTCATCCTCAACATAAAGATTGTGACCACTCTGGAGAACAGAGTGTGGCATTTAAATAGAATAGCATAATACATTTATATATTTTTAAGTCGTTTGTGAAAATCAACCGATCTTTAAAAAAATTAATAATATTCCAGGATGGGGGAGAGACAGATATTGGGGAAAGAAAGGCAGAGATTTAGAGGCAAATAATAGAGCAGGGCCTAGAACTTGCGTTTTTGCTTCCTGTTTTCAGTGAATTTAAATCGGGAAATCCTAGGGACTTATACCGCTCTTCTCAGAATTGTTTTCGATTCACTGCAGCAGTTCCACAATCATTTGGCTTATCTAAGCTCAGGCCTTTCCAATGCAACTCGAAACACCTCTTCCTCGCCAGATGTCCTCTTCAGCCTCAGCTGAAGTCTGTGTGACTTTTTTTTTCCCTGTCCCTGGTAGCCTTGTGGACTGCCAGCCACCCTCCTGGTGACCGGCAGCTGCTCTGCCAAGAAGGTAACGCTGCTGTGAGCCTCCTGCAGCTTCTGTGCAGCAGTAAATGTCTGTTTTTCCATAGATACTCGACAATGATGCAAAGACACTTAAAGATATTTGCTAAGTGTGTTTGAATTAATTTGCGATTAGTGAATAATTAAATAGATCACAGCAATCAAAAGGACACATGCCTAGTTAGTTAGATTTCCATATGTAGCACTTTTCCACCAGAAGAGAGGAGCTCAATTCGTCTAATATAAGTCTAAATTCACTGTATCTTGATTTACCTTTGACATAACATTTAAATAGTAGCACCATCTACAATCTTCTGCTCCCCAATAAGGCTTCATTAAAAACTTACTGCCAGATCTAATCCATGGTTAGCATACAAAGTCTTATCTCTAGGTTCCTGCTTCAGTGCCTTTGAGAACATGCTTAATTTAATCTGAACAAAGACACTGCCATCGTAGGCCTCCAGTCTGATTTTCCAATCTAGAATATCTTTGTTATTAAATTTGGTGCAAGCCACGGTGCATACAATGGATCAAGTAAATTATTTTAAAGCACTCTTCAAACAAAATTCTGCTGCTTGTTAGACATCATTTCCATCTCTGGGACATAAAAGAGATGTCACTATTTAAAATGTTATACAAAAAAACAGTACAAGTCTAAACAACTTAGCCAGCTGTGAAAAGCAGCAAGCTTTAATGTAATGCGTATTTTTAACCATTTTTGGAAACAGCATTTTTTAAAATACAAATTGTTAACCATGATTATTAACCATCTTTCCAACCCATTTTCCTTCCTCTAGAGGAAGGACCGCCTCACTAGGGGTTTGTGCTTCCTCATTTGCATCAAATACCACATCAGCTCTTCACGACTGCGCTTTAAGCTGGCATGGTGGCAGGATCTGACTTGTAATTATAATTTTAGACATTCATTGTGTTATGATTTAGCAAGTAAACCAGTTGTCATTAAAAAGCTGTACTGCCTAATAATTGCTGCCTGAGAACAGGGTTTGTTTATGCTATGAGTAGCGGTTCTGTCAAGACATAACATAAAAATGGAATAGTTTTGCAAAGTGCTGGTGAGGCCTCAGCTGCAAACGGAATAAAAGTTTGGTTATCCATGCGTGAAAAAGTGATCTGAAACTGGCATAGAGGGAATCTGCTCGGAATTGGTGGAATGATGTACTTTAGAGAGGGGCAAGTAGAAGAGCCTAATTTGTTGAGGCTTTTTTTTTGAAAGCTGAAAATAGATGGGCTTCTGTAAATGTACAGAAAGGGATGTCTGTAAATCATCCATGTTGCAACATGGAATTGAGTAGGTGCAGGACAGCAGTTATAAACCGTGGTGGTTGCAACTGCGTCGGAAGGGAGTCGTCGTCCTGGCAGGCTCCTCTGCTCCTGTACGTCTAGATGAAACAGGCCTGGGAGTGCAACGTCAGTTCTGTGGTGCGCCTTGTTACTGGGGGTTTTGTTGTTGCTGTTTAATAATATAAATTACTGAAAGTAAGAGAATTGAGGGAAGTGAGGCAAGGATAAATAATCATGGAGAAATCGGTGTGAAAACTAGAAGAAATTGGTGTGAAGCTGTCTTACAACACCATTGTAGTTGCTTCCTGCTCTAATTGCTTGCTGTAACTGCTCTGCCAGTTTGGGTCTGGCTGGATCCCAGTGCAGCTTGTTCCGAGCAAAATGGGACTCTCTATGTATCATTCTCTTTGTAATTCAGAGGGGAAACCAAAACATTAAAAATTTTTACTAGACATAAGGTCGAACAGGAATACCACAGTCAATTCAGGAATTCAACACGTCTCTGTGACGTTAACTGTGAGTTAATACGTTAAAGAAGTGATCCACCACAAACGGAGCATGGCACAAGGAATGCCACTGTTAGCAGTTGGAATATTTCTTTTAATAGCAAGATAAACTGACTTCTCCAGCTGTTTCTAATATTGCCAACTTATGCTTCTGGTTGACATGTTGCCATGTTTGTTGAACTCATTCTCTCAAATATTTTAAAGAGTTTATATTGTCTATGAAATGAAAGCTGCTTGGGTGAGGGACTATGTTGAGAAGAGATATGTACAGGTAGCATAGGAATAAGAGGATATGAAGTAGCTTATATTCTCTTTAAAAGGTAAGTATGTAACAAGTGGCTGGTGGGTGAAGTATGTTCCCAACAATTTCATTTATACCTTTAACAAGCACTTAAGCTCTCCCCTCACCCCCATAGTCTATATTCCAGAGAGGCAAAAGGTCCTTTGTGGCAGATTTTATGCTTGAGTGTCATAGTTACATGGTTTGTCACAAATCTAAGATAATAAACAGCTCAGATGATGGCAGAAATAAATGTCAGGAGGTTCTATGAAGCTTAATTCATTTGTAGTGTCTTTGAACTTGAGCAGTGTCACATGAGGAGAAATCTGGCTTTCAACCTAGCTTCTCTGTGAGCAGCATTCCTGGCCTTACATATCAGATATGAAATTTGCTTGGAATGTTTGCTGTAAAAATACCTACGCGTGAACTTACATCAGCGAGAAAGTAACTTTGGCTTGACCTTTCTCCAGCTCTGGTGGGGTAAGATCGTCCAGTACAGAAACTGTAACTGAGGGAGCGACTTGCAACTGGTGTTTTCACAGGCTTTGTTTCTGGGCAGGAACAATCCTTGGAACGAGCTGCCCTTGGAAATCAGTGTTTTCTTTCAAACTCCTTATTTTCTGCTCAGGAGTTACCCAGGGTATGTTACCAGGCTTAATGTTGTAACAAAGCCATTTGGGAAATCCTCCCATGCCGTAGAAGTGTTGGACTGAATACTAAAAGCAAACAGCCTGAAGAGGAGCGAGGGACAGAGGTATTTTTGATCCTTTTACCATTCAGTCCGTGTGTCCGTTTCAGACACCGAAAAGCCATTTTAATGGCACAGGACCTTCCTCCCGTCCCACCGCGCTCGCAGTGCTTCTCCTCAGAGGACGCTCTGAGGAGAGCCGCGGTCCCCTGTGAGGTACGAGGGGGCCGACGGGCCGAGGCCCGGGGGGGTGCCGGAGGGCAGGGGGGCCGTTACCTTCCGCCTCTCCCTCGGTGCGCGCACCTAAGGGGAAGCGCTCACAGTTTCGCAAGCGCCAAATTTCGAAGCGTGCGTGCGGGACGGGAGAGCCTCTTCCTCCCTGCCGCCTGTGGGGCGCGGCTGGGCCCGAGGGGCCGGGCCCGCTCCCCCGGCTCTCCCGAGGGCAGGGCCCCGGCTCGCGGCCCGGCACCGCTCCTCGCAGCCGCCCCCGCCCCGGCAACAGCTGAGGGGAG
>Ga0065711_1036286_pt1 | contig 21181 bp, 34 predicted proteins | sample Hoacrofraction12_FD_59098 | JGI IMG/M metagenome (GOLD analysis project Ga0065711, IMG submission 59098) | Hoatzin crop microbial communities from Cojedes, Venezuela - Epithelial fraction 12 v2 (version 2) | ecosystem: Host-associated > Birds > Digestive system > Esophagus > Crop | place...
CACACTGCTGGCTCATGGTTAACCTGTCGTCCACCAGGACACCCAGGTCCCTCTCCACAGAGCTGCTTTCCAGCAGGTCCGCCCCAAGCCTGTACTGGTGCATGGGGTTGTGCCTTCCGAGGTGCAGGACCCTGCCACTTGCCCTTGTTGAACCTCATCAGGTTCCTCTCAGCCCAGCTTTCCAGCCTGTCCAGGTCATGCTGGATGGCAGCACAGCCTTCTGGTGTATCCACCACTCCTCCCAGTTTGGTGTCATCAGCAAACTTGGGGAGGCTACATTCTAACTCTTCATCCGGGTCGTTGATGAAGAAGTTAAACAAGACTGGGCCCAGTACTGACCCCTGGGGGACACCACTAGTTACCTGCCTCCAACTAGACTCAGCGCTGCTGATGACAACCCTAAATGGAATGCCTTCCACGAATTGTTAGTGGCTCGCAACTGGTTCACACAAGCTCAACAGAGCTTCAGCTCCTACTGCTGCGCTGAGTCCATTTCCCTTAAGAATCCTGCTGACTTCTCCAAATTTACTTGTAGTTTAGTAGCACTGAATAAAAACAGTGTTTTCTTTTAACCATTTTCAGTTTTTCTTTTGATGTCTTGATACTCCTTGTTGTTGTGCTGTGAGAGACTGAGGTTTCTTCTCTTGATCTCTCTACTTCAAGCCTGTGACTTTTACATATTTCTGTCTGCCCTTTTATTGACCTACCCCAGGAGCAGCTTCTTTACCTGAGATCTCTCGAGCTACTCTGAGTCTCTCTAGCTCAGTGCCTTTGCCACAAGATGCTTGGTCTCACACTTACCGTCCAGATGAAGACATTAATACACTAGTATTTTAGAAACATTATGGAATATCAGCCTTAATACTAACATTCCTTTCTGAGGTAGTCTGAATGGTTTGCCTTTTGTATGCAGCTGTTCATGAATTGAAAAAATTCATTGAGCTGTCTGCTCTACAGGCGCTGCAGCTAGCGTACAATACAGGAGGAGTTCAAGTTTTTCTCCATATTGTGCTCTGTTTTACTGGGAACCAGGTCCCAGCACCCACAATACCTTGCATTTCACAGGCTACTCAGGTCCCTCTCGAGTTCCTTGCAGTCCTTCTCTGCTCTGACCAATCTGAACAGCCACACAGCATTGCAAAGCTTGGCATCTCATACGTATTGCGATAAATGATCTGGAGATACAGAACCCAATATACAACCTTGAAACCTCTGCTGCCAGGCTCTTCAAATTGAATAACCAATTTTCATTTTGCTCTGTTACAGAAACAAAGTGAAGTTTTCATTCTGTGACAATACTCCTCCTATCTCTTGTGAATGCTCAACTTCTGTAGCAACCTCTGTTTAAAGACCTCGTCAGAATTCTTTTGACATTTAGATAAATTACAATGGCCTGTTCTTCCCTTCTCACACACATACTGACCATAAACAGCTGGTGCAGAATCTGCACCGGTTAGAGTCTGTCAGGTTGCAACCTGCTCAGGATTCAGCTGGTTTGCTTTCAATAGTCCCAGCTATTTACTGGGTCCAGGCAAGGTTTACCAGGTCTGGCTGCCAAGTAAGTTTTATTTCCTTATCAGATGCGTACCAAACAGCATTCTCTGATGGCTTTGCTAGACTCAGCCCTGAATTCCCTGGGTAGAAAACAGGGGGGATGGTGTAGCTGCAGGAGAAAGGATTAGTGCAAATTCATCCTGTAATGTAGCGGTGAGCTCAGAGCAGTCCTGTCTTGGGAAAAGACTGCAAAGCCATCCTTTGCCTCAGTGCACAGAGCCCAACCCCACCGGTGCTTACTGACACCCACCTTTCCCTCTGCCTTGCCCTGCTGGTCAGTCTGGATCTGCTGCCGGAAGGCTGGGTCAAAGAGCAAGGGGGTAGCACAGTAGTGAACCAGGCGTGAGGACTGCTTCAGGGTCTCCAGGTCTGCCAGCTGCTCAGAACAGCACAAGAGGAACACGGTTACAGCACACATCCCTCCCTCCAGCCTGGGAACAAGCTGTCACAACACTCTGCTGCTGCTCTAGTGGGGATCAAACTCTAGAGGGAGCCCCCCACCTTTCCAGCCTTTCCAGCGCTGGGCAGCAAGGCCCCACTCTCAAGTCTGGTGCTAGAGCCCAGCAACCCCAGACGTTCAAGCAGAGAGCACTGCTCCACTGCCAAACGCCATCCCAACATACACCCTGCCCTGAGCTCCAGTGCTCCCCGTTGCCGTAGGGAAGCCGGTGCTCCTAGCGCGCTGTAAGAAGGCCCAGCCTGCCGTCCGCCCGCCTGGGCTGCACTCACACTGATAGGCATGTTGGACTGCGCCGATCTCTGCTGCCACGTAACAAAGAGATTCTCGATCTTCATCTGCTTCTCCAGTTCTGGAGGAAGGAGAGCAGTGACAAGGGTATCAAGCCACAGCTCCAAGTATTGCCACTCCCCTTCACTCCCACCCTACCCAGGCCATAACCCATCCCCTCATAGCACTCTGGCAGGAGGAGTGGAGAACTGTCCCCTCTGCCAGAACTCTTGTTCTGTTCTTTCTGAGCTGCTTTTCTAGAAGCGAGGTGCCTTGGTAGGCTCCGTGACATCAGGCCCCTTGCTTTACCTTTCCTCTCCATGCTCTTGATTTCCAGGAACTGAGCCCCATGCCGAGACACGGGGTCAGAAGGTCCCGAGTCAGGGCCGTGGGGTATGCGCTTGATGGTGGTAACATCCCGCAGAGCTTCATCAAAGGGCACCACGTCGGGATGGAAGTGCAGAGACGGCAGGCTGCGGGCAGAGCTGCTCAGCCGGCCTTGTTCCTTGCTAGGTGGGGGGCTGGAGCTCCGGATCAGCGCATCCACCTCCAGAGTGGAGTTCAGGAAAGGATTTGGCTCCTAAGCAAGGAGACATGGCCATGAAAGCCTCCTTATTGCCAGCCTTGGAGCAAGGACCCCACAAGGACAGAGCAACCGCAGTTTTGGCCACCCCTTGGCCTTCTCCATCACCAGTCTTCATGGGAACAGGCCTTGGCCCAGCACGGCCCTAATGCACAGTAGGAAGCCCATTCCCCAGCCTCCTCCACCCTAAATAATCCAATCACAAATCAGTGCTGACAACAGCAGAATGTGCTTCCCTTTCCTCTTCTGGCTGTCTCCCGGAGCAGACAGCACCAGCCTGGCTGGACACGCGAGCACCTGGGGATGCCTTGCCAACTGGCACACAAAAGCACAGAAGTGTCTGCAACCTTCTTCAGAGCCTCAAGCTGACAAGGCCCACCTGAAGGGGAAAGGACTGCCCTGCCTGGCAGAGTGCCCTACCTGCTTGCTGTCCTCATGCCACGGCGTGTCCATGAAGCAGTGGTGGTGGAAGAGTCCCAGCTTCTGGCTCAGCAGGCAGTGAACAATGTGGGACCGGGCATTCTGCCACTGCAGCAGGCGGGTAAGCGAGCAGTTCAGGTTGGCCCCCAGGTCTGGGGACCAGTTGTAGGTGTAGAGCGTCAGCTGGAGAGAGAGAGGAGGGAGGAAGGCTGAAGGTCTTGCTCAGAGAGGGCCTGCATGGTTACACAGGCTGCCCCAAGTGCTCTGGGTGGTACTTGCTGCAGCTCCAGCCAGTTTCAAATGGCAAGGCTAGGACAGCGAGAGTTTCGACAACTCATTCACAGCCCCCCGTTAACACCCACAGCAGTGGTGGTTGTACTTCCACCGGCAGCACAAGTGCCCAGCCTGATGTGGACCTTGCTGTTGGTAGGGAAAGGGCAATTACAGTCCGCAGCGGGGCAGCGGAAGTCAGAGACAGTGAGGGCTGCTGCCCGCCAGCACTCCCTAGAGCACTGCAGGGAACCTCCAGGTCTTCTTGCAGCACAAGCAGAGACACCCTGCACAGCTGCTTCAAAGGGCTCCTGCCCAGGGAAGGCTGGTTGCCTGCAGAGGCACTGTTCCTCTCTTCTTTCTGCCCTGAGCCACTTGGGAACAGCCTGGCTTTCAGGAGACACCACCACCCAGGCACCATTGCTACCTTTTTGTCGATGATCTCCATGAAGAGGAACCTTTGCCGGGGCGCCAGGTCTCGTCCAACAAGGCTGGGATCAGACCCTCTCTCTGCCGAGCCGAGTTCCATGGCCTCAAAGCGCTGGAGCCCTTTGTGAGCTGGAAGCAGCCAGAGTTATGACTCTCAGTACCAGTTCATCCCACTCCTACATCCCACATGCCAGTAAGGTGGCACAACAGGATGCTGTGCCCAGCAGGGCTCAGCTTGTCTTGAAATAAGCAGTTATAAGCCAGTCTGAACATAGGGTCTCAGGAGCTGAAAACAGGCACCCCACTGCCCACCTCCAGGCACAAGCAGTCTGTCCCAGCAAGGAGGGGAAGCTGCTCATTCATCTCCCCCCTCGAGAGCCCCCAGCAGCAGCCAGTGCTGTGGACTCTGGCCGGACACTCACCCTGCTCCGTGCTGCAACGCCACTGCTGGAAGTTGCGTCCCAGCAGGATGAAGTGTCTGACGGCCGCAGGGCGAGGGCTGGCGCTCTGGCCAGGCTTATAGGGCAGGAAGGCGGTGCCTCGATGGCAGCTGCGAAGAAGAGCACCAAAGGCAGCTGATGAGTAGAGCCATGGGAGCAGAGGCTGGCGCATCTGACTGGCATTTGCTGGTGCCAGACAGCCCCTTGTGAGCCGCATTACTCACCAGATCTGCTCAAACACCTTGACAGTGGTGTCACTCGCCAGGGCAGTGACCAGGCTCACCACTTCCACCAGGATGGAGGACAGGAGGAAACGGGACACAATCTCCAGCGAACACTGCTGCACCGAGGGACACCCTGCATGGGAGAAGTACTGTAGGACAAAGTACCAAGCAGCCCCAGAGCCAAACCCTACCCGCCTGGGCAGTGGAGAGGGCTACGGGAGCCCCGTTGTAGGCCTGCTGCCCAGAGCAGACCAAGTTCTTGCCTTGCCAGGGACTGAGGCAGGCAGAGCTGGAGAAGAAGAGGGAGGCTAAAACAACCCGTGGTTTCAGGCTCTGGCCTGAAGTGGGACCTTGATCTAACTGCCTGTATGACCTGAACACAGCACTTTATTCCCCCACTTATTCCTTGTTCCCTGGCTTACTCCTCATCAGAGGAGGAGGACAGCTCTACCTGGCCAGCAGGAGGTTCGAGAGGATGCACAAAGACCAAAGTGAGAGGTATTCAGAAAGCAGCAAAAGGGCAGCCACACAGACGCAAATCCCATCGTACGAAGGGCATCCCTCCTCCCCTCCCTCTCTGCAAGAGTGGGGGTCTCCCATGCAGCTTCGCAGCCCCAGAGCATGACGAAGAGGCTCAGATCCTCCCTCCCTGCTGCATCTGGGAGTGAAATCACTGCTGCAGCTGCTGTTGGTGTCCAGGTCTCTCCAAAGCAGCTGCAGCCAAGTCTAGCAAGCCCTGGACTTGGAGCATGGCAGACATAATCATGGGGCCTTAGCAGGTTTGTTCAGATGCAGACACATGCCAGGACTCCTGCCACAGCTTTATAATGCTGATGCTGGCCCTGACACCAATGGGACTCTGCTGACATTTGGGGAGAGACAGAGTGTGTAACTAGGTAGAGATCAGCAAGGGATGAAGACGGATGGCTTGATGCCATATGACGACTTGTCCTCGGAGCTCTAGGTAGAAAGGCCTACTCCCAGCCCATCTGGAGGAGCTGGGGTCTAAGACACATACCTAAGTGGTTCATGAAAGCCATCCACTGCTGGCAGGTTTGACTGAAGAGCGGGTGCATGGTACCTACATCCCCTTCTTCCAACTGGCAGGCTCGGCGCCTGGGAAGAGGGAAGGGAAACACAGTTATACCAGATCAGTCAACAGCAAGGAAGACACAAAAGTGCAATGGTTCCCTCCTGGCTCCAGAAGGGGGCCCAGGGAGCCTCCTTTTTGGGTTGTTACAGCCCTTGAGCTTGCTCCCTCTGTGTCAGTAGCCATAGGGGTGTCACGTGTTGCACAGGGCCCCACAATGCAGGGGAGGGATCTCTGGCAGGGGGAATCAGCAGTGCTCCCAGCAGCACCCCAGCAATAAGGACTGAGGCTTTGTGTGTGGAAGGCAGCTCCACTAACTGGCTGTGTAAGGGAGAAATGGCAAGGAAAGGGGATGGGGTCCAGAGGGCTGAGACACAAATAGCCAGCAGGATGTCAGGCTGTGGAGCGATGTACAGCAGATGGAGGGGAACAACACCCCAGCTGCCCAGCCTGCAGGCTGTGCTTGCCTCTGTGCCTGTTCCAGTTCAGCTGTGGTTGTGGTCCGATCCTGGCTGAGGTGCTGCTTGACACTCTCAGTCTTGTGCCGCCGCCTCGTGCGAGCCTCTTCCGGCCTCTCCAGCACAATGTCATCAGTAGTCTTGGGGCTGCCCAGCTCCGAGGACTCTGCTTTGCTCTAGGGAGAAGGAGGTAAGTTACTGCTGTGCACATGCACAGCTTAGCTAGCCCCCTGATCTCAAAGTCCCAGCTACCAGCCTCGCCTCCCAGCCCCAGCCAGATCCCTCCTCTCCATCCCTCCTGGCCTGACACACCATGAGGACTTACAGGCCCTGCTCCTCACAGGTCCTCGGCAACATTACCAGCATGTCCCAGAAGCTGCGGCGTCCCAGCTTGCTCGTGGGTGTCACTGGCTCCCCAGAGCTGGACGAAGGGGCAGAGGTGAAGTGCAAGGGTGGAGGACAGCTCCTGCCAGCTCCACCAGTGGCCAGGGCCAGGCCTTTGGTCTCTGACATGGTCCTCCTTAGACCTCCTGTGGAGACAGAGCAAATCAGTCCCCCCCTGAGCCTCCTGCTGCAACACTGCTGGCGGCCCTGCATACCCCACTGTGGCTGGCCATAGCCTGGCGGGAGAGAAGGGAAAAAGCCCTCAGTAACATCCAGCAAAGCGGATTCAGTCTTGGGAAGCAGACAGACCTTTAAAAATGTCTTCCAACCCTGTGATGCTTCTTCCCTGAGACATCACACAGCAAAGCTTGCAGAGGGGAGAGCAGCTTCCTCCCTCCCAGCCCCACCAGCCCGAGTTCCCCCAGCACAGCTGAGCTCCCGCAGGCTGGCTGGGGGCTGGGGTGGCCGTCCTGGCTGGGCTCTCACCCGCAGAGCTCAGCTCCTCCAGGTCCATGGCACCCAGTGGGCAGATGGCTTCCACGCAGAGTGGGGCCGGCAGCACGAGGAACTCCATGATGGCATCGCAGAGAGCGTGGCGCAGGGCCCCACACAGCTTCTCCGACAGCTGCAGCAGGCTGATGTTGCCTTTCTCCCAGATGTCCAGGCGCACCAGCACGCAGGGCTCTGTGGGGAAAGGACAGTCCTGCATGGCTCTGCAGCCCCACCGTGCCCCAGGGGACGTAGGGACAGCAGGGACTCAGCAGGTCGTGGCCTGTTTCGCTCCATACCCGAATGCAGGGTGCCAGCGTCCGGCTGGTGCCTGCTGACCACAGTGAGGCTTTCGAAGTCGGCGTCCTGCAGCAGACCCGCGATGGGCGAGGAGGAAGGCAGCTTCAGAGGGTCAGGCCTCTCCCCATGAGGCAGTGAGGTGGGGCTCCCTTGCTCATCCACAAACGTCAGTGCAATGCATGCAATTCCTGCGGAGAAGAGCCCCAGACAGCCTCCATCAGCCCAGCCCCGAGTGCACCCCTACAAGCTCTGCCTCCAGCCTGCCACCCTGCACCCGGGACCGTCGTGTCACCACCTGGGCTGCACCATGCCACGTGGCAGGCAGGGCCCACAGGAGGGGACGCAGCCAGGGGAGCAGAGGCTTGCCGTGCCCGTGGGGAGCCAGGGTAAGAAGCATGGTGTTTGGCACAGGTGTCTCCATCACGCCGAGAATCTCTGTCCTGCAGAGTCACAGCAGCTTTTACCTTGCCCTGCAGGACCTTCCTGGTTTGTCCAGCCCCATATGCAAGGGGAAAGCATCTCCATTTGCTCCAGGAGGGCCTTCATGCAGAGAGATCCAGGATGGGGCTCACCATCCCTATGCTCTTAAGGGACAGAGTACAGAGCCCAGATGCTCTCCAGTAGCCCTCTCCAGGCTACAAAGGACCACAAGTCCCTGCAGAGGAAGACTGTCTACCTGATGCCTTGTTGCAGATTACACTTACAGCCCCCTCCTCACTGTACACCCGTACAAGATCAGGCACCTTCCCCATGCATTCCACCCAGCAGGACTGGGGACAAAGCAGGCTGACACCTAGTATTAGCCTGGAGTTGCTGCAGAGGAAAGTTCAGGTCCCGCCTGTAGCCTCTCTATGCTGAGCCCTACGCACCGACAACAGGACAGTTCAGAGATGCAGAGCAGCAGCGTGGTGCTCGCTGCACAGCCCTCATGCTGCATGCCCTGGGCCACGCAGGAGAAGCCCGGCTATGGACCAGAGGGGAAATAGGAGCTCACTCCCCACAGCCCAGCTCGACGGCCAGGGCACCAGGGAAGCAGCAGCACAGATGCAGCTGTGAGGTTCAAACCCCACATTGTAACCCTAGATGCTCCCACTCCCTTTCAAAGCCCCTTGACTGACTAAGCCAGCACTGAGGTGACTGGATGGCAAAGCTGCCCCAACACTGCCCAAGGGTGATGCGTCCAGACACAAACCACCTCAGGCCCACAGCACTGCTGAGCCCATATTCTGTCCCTCTCCATCCTGGGAAGGATGTGACACCAGACTCTGCTGCCACAGAGCAATCAAACTGCACCTGACAGGATCCACAGCACCGTGCGGAGGGTGCGTGCCCTCCCTGTGCTGAGACAAATCCAGCCCCAGCAGACTGTGCCCAGGTCTAACCAGCAGCACAACCACCTGGTCTCCACCATCCCTAATGAAGCACAGGCTCTGCAGCAACCTTTCCTCCCAGACATGCCAGATGCAAGGAGAGGGCACTGGGATGGAGAGTGCTGCTCCCAAAGCAGAGAGGTGGGCGTTCAAATCAGAGGGCAGCTCACTTGCACTCACGCTGAGGAAAGGAGACCCTGCACCTATGAGCATTCCTCCACATGAAGAAAAGTACAGGAGCTGCCTTGTCTCAGAGGTGCTCTGCAACAGCCTCCAACACATCTCTCCCCCAAAAGCACACACAGAACAACCCTTTATGCAGCAAACAACAGAGAAGTTTGTAATTTCCTAAATACCAAAGGCAGAGGGGACCAGGACTTTACCCAGCCTCATCCCCCTTCAGAGCAGGGCAGCAAGCCTCACACAGGGACTCTCCCGCCTCACACAGCCTCTTGCTACAGCAGGGCAGCTCTCTGGGATGTGGGTGCCAATACAGAGGTATCAAGAGCAGCAAATCTGCCCCATGTGACAGTGAATATGAGCCCTATGAAGCAGACCTTAATTTTCTTTTTTAAAGAGCAAAGGGCAAAAACTCTTCACCTGTCTGGCTTGACAGTCAGCCTCAGGCCCACAAAAATAACAGTGGATGCTCATGTGGTAATTGTAGACTAAGATGTAGTCATTCCCCTTTTCTCCTCCTGGATGAATTACCACACTGAATCCCTTCAGCGTCCCCCTCTGACACTTTTCTCTATCACATCCATTCCTGTACCTCTGCTCTGCTTCAGTCTGTCTGAGGTGAGGACATGAGAACAACCCAGCACAATGTCCCACGTTCTCCTCGTGCTGGGACACATGCTCCAGAGAGGGAGCACCCACGGCAGTGCTTTCAAGCAGGCCAGGTCAGCAGCCACAGGAGCAGACTCTTTGTTTGCAAACGCTCCCCGAGACAGAGCTATTTTCCCAAACAAGCGCCAAGCACTCAGCACCCTGCAGCCAGCTCAGTCGCTTGGGGCAGAGATGATGGCTGCTCCTGCCCTGGCTCGCCTCCCCGCTGCAGGGAACAAGGCTTCCAGTCTTGTTACAACAGCACAGAGAAGCTGAAATGCAACCAATAATCACAGGCAAGAAACTCAAGATCTGAGCTCTGGGGCTATGGGAAGAGGTAAGTTAGCAAGAGCTGCCAAGGACCTTACTGCCTGGTGCACTGGAGCTTGACTACAGAGTCATCCACCACACTCCGTGGAGAGGTGGGGTGCCAGGGAGCTGTTACCTCCCATTTGTGAGGAACTCTGATCCCCCTCTGACCCAGGCTCACTGAAATACAAAGTACGTGTCTAGCGGTGCCAAGCCACTTTAGTCCCTTGGTATGCAAGGAAACCCCCCAGCCCAGGACACAGCCATGGGGAGAGTGATGATGCTACACCCTGGAGCATGAAACCATGGCTGAAACATCACGATTCCCATCTTCCTCAGGGAGGAGACGCCTGTTTGGACCTGTGGGGAAAAAGGGGTATAGGATTTTGGAGTTCATCACTTGCAAGCTAACAGGGCAGCACACAGACCCTCAGCAGCCAGGGACTGAAGAGCTGCTGTCTCAGGGCAGCAGGTTCTGTTTGCTCATTTTCCAGCCAGCAAGAAAGAGGAGGCTCAGCTAAATGGACACACACAAACATACAGAAGAGTCAGAGCTGAAGCCACAACACAAGGAAAACAAGAACAGCAGGCACCAGAGGGGCCAGGGAGCTGCACAGGAAAGGGAACCAGAGTAACACTTGGAGCCACAGGTGCTACCTTGGAAGAGGGAGAGTGGAAAGAGGTGCTGCACAAGGTCCGACATGGTACCTACATAACAGAAGAACATTCAGACGGTGCACGAGGGGCACACAATGGCCAGGTGACAGACCACATGGCCTGAACAAAACATGACACGACAGCCTGCTGCAGCATGGGCCCTGTGAAATCCCTCCTCCAGCAGTCCAGAGAAAAGAGCAAGGACATTGCCCCCACAGCCCGTGCTCAGTTACACACAGCATCTAGCTACCCCCTCGCAGCAAGGCTCCTGCAACAACTGTCCCTGCTCCCACCTCCAGCCCCACCAAGCCTCTGTGCCCCACACTTACTGAGGTCTTGCTGTCTTGCCCCACAGCTACCGCAACCTAGAGATGCTTCTACAGCAAGAGGACTAGCTTAGCAAGTTGCTCTGTGGGAGGCCTTAGCTCGCTCGACCACATGTGCAAGCGTGTGCAGTCCCCCAAGCACACACCCTGCCCACCTCCCAGCCATCGGAACACGCTACCCCAGCACTGGCCCTCCTCAGTCACTCAGAGCTCTCCAACATGGGAAGCAGCTCGCCAACACGCAGCCCCATACTCTGTTTCAGAAAGAGCTGAACGTGATACCTTTTCCCCCAGTGCCTTGGCCGCCCGGCTTGTTGTACAGATAGAGGTCCTGGTCAGGGATGCTCCCACTGTGGTTGAAGTAGTGCTAAGGAGAGCAAGGAAGAATAGCGACAGAGATTAGAGAACTTGCTTTAGCTGGAAGCAGAGGTCCATGTGTGTGCAGAGCTCAGCCCCAGACCTGTAGCAAGCAATCCAGACCTACTTGAAACACTTGCCAGCACAACCTTTGCCACTGTTGGGCTGAAGGAACCCCCCCCAGCTCTATGCAGAATTACACGGTGCTACACATCTGGCCTCACCCCCTATCCTTGCTATCATCATGCTGTGGGGGTGCGTAGCTGCTCCCAAACTTTTACTAATCCTGATGTTTCATTCTTTAGATTTGAGGGAGTCATCCAAGCAGCCAAGCTCAGCTTTGCAAGCGGGTCTTCTCCCATGCTCCTGGGAGATGACAGTGTGCGTGAGCTTTGTGGTTGCTGCTTTTTGCACAGCAAGTGACCATTTGTGTGAAAGCAAGGCCTGTCTAGGCCAAACAGGAACTGCTCGCAGTCCTGCGAAACTCCTCCACACTTCAGTATTCCACGTCTGTTCCTCCCCAACACTGTGTGGCAGAGCTGGGAACATGGCGACTGAGCTGCCCCCAGCAACAGGTAGAAGCTGGGCAGACTGCTGTCCCAGCTCACGGCCCTCCTCACCTTGAAGTGGTGCTCCACGTTGCTGTCCGTGTACTTTGGGGTGTGCAGGAAGATGAGCAGGTTCTGGCGCAGATAGTAGGCCACCGCATGCAGCCAAGGCAGGGCGGAGGGTGGCAGGGTGAACTGCAGGACCTCTGTGGGTGGCATCCCCGGGGGCTGGATAAACTGCAGAGAGAAGGCTTTAAAGCTCAGCTGAGACTAGCAGGATGCCTTGGGGCTCTGAGACTGATCCAAATTATACCAGCTGGCTATGCGAAGGGAGAGCATGGCAGGCAGAACCCAGGCCCATAGACAGCATCCTGAGACAGATGTAGGCAGATGTTCCAGTGGCATTCACAGGGAGGCTCTGCCATGCTGCAAACCCCAGCAACGGGGATCTCCCACCTACCCTGGCACTCACACAGTATAACCCTCGGTGAACGCTAGCCTGAGCAAGTGCTGGAGCAGGGAATGGGATGCAACAAACTGCCTTGGCCTTCCCCGCCCTGGGGCAGGAGAGGCTGAGACAGGTCAAAAAGTAGGAAAGTGTCACAGGCTCTGGGATGAGCAGAACAGCTATCCAGTGAGGTACCTCCACATCTGCTGGGGTCAGCTTGCAGTTCCGCACCAGCATCACCGTGATGATATCCAGGGTGGCCTCATCCAGCCGTCTGCGCAGCACTTTCACCAGCTCATCTGTGATCTCAGACCCTGACAAGTGAACAGAGGTACAAGCAGCTTTTGCACCCCATCCAGTAAGAATGACCTTAGCCACCCCTCCCTGCCTGTTCAGGGTGTACCACCCTCACGTCACTTCCCACAGGGAACACGTCTTTCTCCACCATCAATTTCTTTAGGCATCTTATTCTACCCATTCATGACCAAAAAGACCGCTGGTACAGCAGGCAAAGACAAATTCACTCCTGCATAGGGAAACTTGGCATAAACCACCTGGTCAGCAGGAAGTTTCATTATGGGCCATGGATCCTTTCCTCATGTTCCCATCCAGACAGAACGGAGAGCAGCTCTGCACTAAGGAAGAGCAGCCTGCTCAGGAGGGAGATACCTTCTCTGCTCTTCAAGAAAAGTGGGCCAGGAGCAGAGCTCTATTCCTTTGATTTTACATCTGCACAGTCCATCTGCTGCCAGGTGCTGTAACACTTACCTGCTGGGGCAACACCATGGACCATCAGCTGGATGTGCCTGTCTACCTGTCCTACAGGGCGGGCAGAGTCCACACTACGGCACGAGGCTGCATCCAGAGAGGAACGAGAACCCTGCAGAAGCAAAATCAGCCACACAGAAGCAGTTTCCATGTGAATTCCCGATCCATCATTGCCCTGGGCTGTCAGCAAGGTCAGGCAGAACCCACTCACTGCTGCCCCACTCTACACATCCACAGTCTAAGTTTTACCCTACATAAAATCCACATTGCTGGAACTACTGAGTTCTCTCCATTCCTCTGACCAAGAGCAGCCACATCCACTCCCAGAGAACAGCAGACTCACCATTAGATCCTCAGTGTAAATGGGCTCCTGGCTGCGTGTCAGTGCCAGTGAGCGGGATGCTGGACTAAGGACGCTCTCTGCTTCCCACACCTTCCCACTGTAGGTGGTTTCAGTCAGTCTGAATACAGGAGAAAGGCACGTCAGCCTCTATTCCCAAGGACAACAGCATCATGCCTCCATGTCTTCCTTGCTCCCCCTGTGCACTTTCTGGGGATTAGTCCTTACGATATGGAGCTTCTGGAAAAACTAGTCTCTGGCTCCCTCAAAAAAATCATCCTTTTCCCTCCCATGTAAAGGCTTGGTGCAGGGAGAGCAGGAGGGGCCTGGCTTGATGTGACTCTGACTCATCAGAAATCAGGTATTTGCTGCTTGGGTCACAGCAGGGTCCCTGAGGCTGGGCAGACACTTTCTGCCCCAGGAGCTCTCAGTCTGGTGTAACACATGTATAGCAGGGCAGGGTCAGGCCAATAAGCCACAATGGCTTCTTACCGGAGGTAGAAAACAGATTTAGTGGCACGTTCCTGGTAGACAAACATATTCTTCCTGTTCACCACAGAGAAGGCGTTGAGCACCGAGCGAAGCGCCTGGATAGCTGTGGGCAACATGGGATGTTAGCTATCCCACAGACCCTTCTCTGGTGTGCCAATCCAGCCAGAAGCCAGACCCTTGACATGCAGAATGAGAGGGAACCTCGGCTGTACGCACCTCGCGAGACCCCCATGTTGGGGCCCATCTTCAGGCGTGAATGCACATGGATGAGTGTGCTCCACACAACATCACAGGCAAAGTGCCCTGGCATGAACTGCATGGTGGCAGCCAGGTAGTCCCGGGGCTGGTAGCTCTCCTCTACAGAGTAATCTACAAAGAACATAGGACATCGCTGGGGCCACAGCATGGAAGTCACTGTCCTTTTAGTCACTCATGGGCAGGCAGTAGGACTGCCGCCAAGGCACAGCCAAGGGAGTATTCATACCGTCTGTGGGCATGACACGCTGCTTGTATGAGGTATACGGTGTTTCACTCTTCCAGATGTCCTCCTCACTTTCTGCCACCAGTAATGAGTTGCATATGTGGCTGTCATGCAGGTCCTGCAGCAGCAAGCGCTGCAAAGGATGAGAGAAGATTGGTTCTGTTGCTTGTACAGCCCATAGAAGACAGCAAGGAGCAGAGCTGAGGGCCAGACTGAGTCCCTCTTCCTTTGACCCCCAAACTAGGACTCCACCAGCTGAACTGGCTCCCCAGACCCCTCTCTGAGCTGGGCCTGGACCAGACAACCTCCAGAGGTCCCTTTTCATCTAAGCATCTCACAACTGGCAGCTCTGCCCCTGCCCTCTGCAGATTTGTTACCTGATTGACAACCCTGCAGATTTCACTGATCTTCTTCACCACCACCTGGTTGAGAGCCTGGCACTCCCCTGGCTGCTCCTCTCCTGTTTCTGCTGATGCTGCCTTCTCCACACTCAGGCTGCTTTACAGGGAAGGGGAGAGAGGGGTCAGCAGGGCACCTGGACAGTGCCTATCCCTGTATGCTGGGGGCAGGAACAAGGTGTGGAAGGATGGCAGCTTTCCCCTTATGAAGCACCAGCCTAGCCCTGCAGCTCCCCCCCCCATGGGCCAGGAAGGAGATCCTGCCCCGAGATGAGGGAGTGGCAATTAGGTCCTGGTACAGGCAAGCAGTGGCCAGACAGGGGACCCTCCTTACCGTGTGTGGTAATAGATCTCCACTCGGTCCTGCTGGATTTTTATGATGAGCCAGAAATCTGGCATGAGGGGACATCTGGGTTCCTGGTCGCTCATCAGCGCCTCCTCATACTCCGAGTCACTGCTTCCCCCATCGTAACCTGCAATGCATCCTCACTTCAGCCCCAGCCCCAGGAAGCCAGCCTCCTCCCCGGGCACAGCAGCCTCTGGGAGATCAGAGCCACTCACAAGCCCTGTTCCCAGGGGTCACCCCAGCCCAGGCACACAGTCCCACCATGTCCCTGCACTGCTGTGTCACTGCCAGTGTCTGGCTGCACGCTGTCGGTCACCCCTGCCCCAGCAGACTCACCCAGGTGGTCGGAGTCCATGCTGCCCTGGCTTGACACCAGGCTCTGCACGCGGCTGGGACGCTGCTTGCTGGAGCCTGCAAAGAGAAGAGGGGTTTGATCACAAATGCACTTGCAAAGCCCCTTGACACGTCCTGTGTGCTGGAGAAACATTACACCACAGGACAACCAGGCAGCGCTGGCCATGGGGAGGCAGTGCGAGGGAATGGGGCTTTCGCAGCCATTGCTGGAGTCACCAGGAACTTTGGGGATATCGGTGCGGCAGCACAGCCCACTACCCTGGGTACTGTTAAACAGTGAATTGCCAGCACCCTGGCAAGGAAGAGACAAACAGTACTGGGTACAAATTCTGGTGTTCAGGGAGTGGAATGGGAGAATCAGTCATATTTTGCATGCCACAGCCAGAACTGGGCTCTCCCCTTAGAAGTTCCCAAGGCTGAGGTACATCCTGCCCACATTCACAGCTCCTACCTTCCCTGCCCTGTGTTACAGAGTCAGCCAGGCTTGCTGCAGATGGTGTCACCAATGGCGATTTCTCACTGTTGCCCTTCTCGGAGGATGAGGATGGCAGCGACTGCATGCTTGTCTCTGGAGCAGCCTCCTCCAGGGAGTCATGGCCAGGAGCTCTGCTCTGCTCCAGGCTCAGCGCTTCTCCCGGGACCTGCACATAAGCCAGGGTTGCAAACATGACCAGAAAAACAGGCACCAAAAAGAGTCCCATTATCCTCCTGCATCCTTCTACCTTCTGTTACCAGAGTGTCCCACACCTTCCCACCAACAGACCACATCAGTGTCTCTCACCTCATCCTGCGTGTGGCTGCCCGCACCTACGGGGTTTCCTGTGTCTGGCACAACGCGTGACTCGCTGTCCGGCCACCCCCAGAGACCTCGGGCTTCTTCTGGGAGGACACAGCTTGTATGCTGCAGCTCGGAGCCCTCTGCCTCTGCTTCACTGCTCCCATCCTGGCCTGCCTGGCCCAGGACTGTCCTGGTGCCCCCTCCAGCTGGCTGCTGCAAGCAGGGTGTCCCTGATGGGTTTGGAGCTGCCCGCCTGGAGTGCAGGCGGCTGATGGAGATGTAGTGGTAGTCACTGCCTTCTGCATTGAGCATGTAGCCTGGCAGAGCCATTCTTCTGAACTCCTGCAACACAGGGAAGAATAAGCATCCTGCTAGCTAAGTGTATGATGCTGTCTCAGGGCTTTCTGTTTACCTCCTTGAACTTCTCCAGAGAGTGCTCAGGTCCAAAGACAAACTGGAGCAGCACCACCTCGCTGTGGCAGCTGGGCCGCCCCTTGGAGTTATAGATGTGAGTGGCCACCCGGTGCAGGATGGAGGTGCTGATGACCTGTGAGTGGCGCAGCGCAGACACAATCTCATCATCCAGGAGCCAGCGAATCTGAGCAGAGCAAGGACACAGAGCAAGATCTAGGTGACCAGCATTTGCATGGTTGCCCCAGTTCTGATCCAAGTCCCAACAGGCTGAGGGCAGCCCCTCTCATCACCTACATCCTTCATCAGCTTCTGAATGTACCTAAGAAAAGGTCTTTGGAAGAGAGGTCTATCTGTCCCACCCCAACTGCAGGAAGAATTCTGTTAGGGTAATCCCACACTTTTGAGGAGCACAAGGCCAATGGCCCGTGTGATACCAGCAAGGCCTGAAAGTCACTTCAGCTGACAGAGGTTGCAGCCTGGAGCAGGCTAGGAAGTGTGAAACAGCAGTTGTGCGCTGTGGCCACACTGTTCCAGCTGGAAGCAAGAGGGAGGCAAGGCTGGCTTACCTCATTCATAGTGGCTTCAATAGCCTGCCTGTGCACTCCAGGGAGGTTGGAAAGTGCAGGGTGCCTAGGAGAGAGGACAAGAATCAACCAGTCATTCTCATTCCTGCAGCCACCAGAGTGAAGCTCCTAGGCAGCAAAAGGAACCCATGTGGTGCTTGCTACACCTGCAGTGCCATACCTCTCATCTCCTGTGGATGGGAGACGTTCCAAGTTGTGCATGATATCCTCATCCGAGCGGAAAGAGGACGGCTGCCCTGGAGAGCGTGTGAAAGACACGCTGCTCTCCGAGGTGCATCTGTCACAGGAGGGAGAGAGAGCAGGCTGAGCATCAGCTTTTGAGACAGAGAAGATAGAGACACAGGCTCCAGGGAGGGGAAAAAGGGATCTCTAGAGAAGCTGAGCCTATCCTGGAAAAATTTCAGTTTTCTTAGGGCTGTGGCAGGCTCTGTGAGAAGCAGAATCCCGAGATTCAGCACACGGAGAGAGGCCGAGACTGGCTGGTTGGGAAGAGCAGGCAGAAGGTGGGCTGGTGACTGGGCCTCTTTCCACCTACCTGTTGTGGAGAATGTCTGCGTTCACAACTTCTATCTCCAGGGGCAGTGTTAGCACGAAGATGTCCAGGGTAACACAGAGATCCCCCAAGTCAATGGTGTTCAAGCCCTGACAGCTTTCCAGGCAGCCCAGAACTTCCCCTGAGGAGAGATTACAGGCAAAGGGAATCAGGCAACAAGTAGCTCTGCTTACACACATACACATCCCGGTTGCAAGTACAGAGACTGCAAGAGATGGCTGTCCCACACACCTGGACAGGCTCAAGAACGCCACCACCCTCCATGATCCTTTCAACCTTCCATGACCCATCCCACAGCAAGTGGGAGACCTCACGAAAAAGCCTTTGTCTAGTGCTGGGAGACCCTGGGGCCTCCGTAAGGGAGGGCTGGGCTGGTCCAGAAGGACTGCTGTGCAGGACACAGCATGTTTGTTCCAGCGGCTGCTCACCCAGCAGGGACCCAACAGAAGCCCTACTGCGCTATAACCTCACAGCAAGGCTTGCTCTTACCTAGACAAGTTGGCAGGGACTGCACGGGCATGGAGCTGTGCTGGCTACGCAACTTCACTGAGCAGGTAAGGTGCACAAAGAGTGGGGGCATCTCCTGCTCCAGGAACTCCTGCTCATTGAGCGAGTCCCCTCCCAGCACACTGAAGGAGTCGTCATCCTGGTTCACTGTGTTGGAGTCCGAGAGCGAATCTGTGTCTGGGAACTCATGCTCCAGCTTCTCACGGTACTCCACCTCCAGCTCTGGGTCACTCTCTGTGGCAATGCAGCACCCAGACACAGTTCCTGTTGACACAGGTTCCCTGTTAGCAAACCAGGCCCACATCCCCAGAGACCCCACCAGACACAGCCAAGCTCTGAAACGTACCACCACAGTGAGACTAGACACATTTTCTTCTCCAGGACAGAGCAAGAAAATATTACCTTCTTCAGCTGCCAGTTCCGCCTCTGATCCCTCCATGTCCTCGCTGCCTTTCCTGTCTGCTTGATCCCGAGATGCCTCTTCCTAAGACAGAGAGAGGAGGAGCAGATACTAGAAACATGCCAGAGAGTGAAGCAGGCTGTGGATGGGCCCCCCAGAAGCTCAGTCTACACATGGGTCTGCCAACCCCAAATCCAGATCTGACACCAAGCAAAGCTACTTCCCTCCACAAGGGCCAGATACCTGCCAGGGCAGCACCATGCCTACCTCTTTCTTGGCTGATGGTGGGCAATAGAAGAAATAGTGAGGATTTGATGGCACTGGCTTGAAATGTAAACTTCCAATTTCCAGGAATTTTTCCTAAAAGATAAATCCCAAACGTGAAGCAGACATTCCACTCTACCTTCTTGCAGGAGCCAAGCTGAACTTTCACACTCCTCACCTGGATAATTTTATGCAAGTCAGGGTGCGCCTGGCAGGGCTGCCCGATTTCCAGCAGCGAGAGGGGAAACTCTGCACAGCAGCTGGTGCCCATACTGCTCTTTGGCTCCTCTGTGGGGCTAGCAACGTTATGGGAGTCCTGCTCGCTGTAGTCCTCCATTTCCGCACTGACAGGATTGTGGACAGGTCAGACAGGGAAATCGAGAAACCAGAGTAGTTACATGTATTATCTACCCTGCAAGCACCCCACTCCACAGTTCCCCACACCTCATCTGCACAAACATGATGTGACTTCCACAGCCCCCACCCCTACAGCCCCAGAAACCCTCCTGCCACCCACTAACCCAGATAAGCGCTCCGGCTGTTTGAAGCCAGGCCAGAGGTAGCTTAACAATGCCAATACTGTGGCCAGGCACTCTACACCATGCTACACACCCGCCCTGGGAAACAGAGACACGTGGCGGAGTACAGAGACAGGCTTGGAGCAATCCAAATTAGCAACACCCAGTCCAGAGCACCTCATGGCAAATACCACCATGCCAGCACGCCTAGCATCTTGGCAGCACAGACCTAAGCACAAAGCTCAGGTCCATGCTCACTCAGCAGCTCCATGACAGAATCGGTCCCTAAAACTCAGCAAAAGCAATCCGGGGAGTGGGATGTTGGTTGGTCAAAGTACTCCCTAGGTACTCGAATTAGCAATACAGATGGCAGATCTGGGTGCAATGTGTCACAAGCTGTACATCCTTCAGTGAAGTTTATAAAATCTGCTTTGGGATAGTTGACCTGTAATATCTGATCAACAAAAAAAAGCTGCCACAGTTTTTCTCTGGGAAAGTAGCTCTCGAAGAAGTCATCCAACCTTCCAAACACCGAGTGTTCTTCAAAACCACAGCCTCATCTTGATGACTTACAGGAAAAGAAGAAATAGGATTGGGGATTCCGAACAAATGCTAATGAACTCACATAAAGGAACTGAGGATAGTCAAGTGCAAACACAGGACAAAGGACCTAAACAGGGTGTTTCTTTGCCAGACACTAAGGCACAGTAGAGTGCTTTTCCTCCTCCTTAAGTTTCCAGAGGCAACACAAACCTCAGAAATACCCTAAGGAATAGAAGGATGGAAGTTTAGCATCACGCATATTCCAATTCTGCCTTGGTATTTCTCTTGCAAATTTTTTTCCAGAGTTTTAATTAAAAAAAAAAAAAAAAGACACTTAAGTCATTAGAAATAGATAAAAAACCTGTCATTTTCACCAGATTCAACAGCGAACTCAAACGAGTTAAGCAGCAGGAGACGTGTCGTTTTTCCAGAAACAACAAGTCTGAGAGTTACTCGCAAACTGCCCTCCAGCTCAGGCCAGATGGGACAGTAATGAGCTAAGACTACAAGCCAAAGTGAAAGGATGGATGTCACCAGAGATTACAAAAAGAGAAGGTCCTGGTGGGCAACCCACTGGAAATATTTGTTCTTTCATGTAGCTCTGTTAGACTCTGCCCTACAACATTCCTTCTAGGAGGCAAAAGAAGATGCTTGAAGAAAGACCTGCCCTGGCCCAATGCTGAGAACAGAAACAAGACTGAGGCAGGCCCCTACCTTGATTCAGAGACCAAGACACCTCGTTCCCTAGAGCTCTGCTCCTCTTCTTGCTCTATGCTGCCCACTTGGAAGCTGGCTGTCTTGGAGTGTATACGGAAATGTTGGTGGCTCTCTCGGAACGAGCGGACATGGCTGCACACCGTCAGCAGGAAGTTGGTGATATCAATCTCTTGGAGCAGCTCCTCACAGTAGTCCATGGCTGTAAGCAGGTCCTGGGAGCTGATGCTGTGTGACTGCTGAAGGCTCTTGAACAGCCCTACACATCAAACACAGTGCCTGAGCGCCCCACCACGAGGATGCAAGGCCGTGGGAGTCAGGCAACAGCCACGTACAGATTTTCACCAAGTCTCAACACAGAGCTGCAACCCGTGCAGGTGCTGGGAGACAAGACTCAGCCAGAATGCCTCATGTTACATGTTAGCCCGGGCTTGTGTCACACCACAGTGCCCTAGAGATCTGCCACCCTGAAGGTGAGAGGGAAAAAAAAAAAAGAAAAAAAAAAAAAAAAAAAAA